>Ga0102815_10001984_pt1 | contig 12631 bp, 5 predicted proteins | sample ColrivemetaGS759_FD_79113 | JGI IMG/M metagenome (GOLD analysis project Ga0102815, IMG submission 79113) | Estuarine microbial communities from the Columbia River estuary - Ebb tide ETM metaG S.759 | ecosystem: Environmental > Aquatic > Marine > Intertidal zone > Estuary | place: USA: Columbia...
ATCCGTTTCTACGAGAAATACGGCTTCAAAAAAATCGACGAATACGACTTTTTGGTCGGCGACCAGATCGATCTCGAATGGATCATGTGCAAATCTCCCATTGGGTAGAATGACTAAGAAACCTTCATTGTTTGAATTCTCCGCTCGCTGGATTGACGCGTGAAAAGCCAATTCTACTAATCCTCCTGCCGAAGGCAGAGATGATTTTTCGCGTTCCAGAGCAGGATCTTACTGTTTTTTTAGGAGAAGACTGTTTTTGCAGACCCCCATTTCGAAATCACCTTTAAGGATCACCAAAAAAACAAATTCTCGGGTAATAAAAAAGTCTTAGACGAAACCGGCCATTTTTGATTTAATCGCTGGCGAGAGATTATTCATGAAGAGTAATTTCTCGCCCTATTACCATGAAAACTAAAATCACCATGATTGCTGCCTTCGCAGTTCTCTCTTCTGGTGCCATTGCTGCTCCCGCAGTCGTTGGCATTGGCGGAGCTGCTGAAGTCATCGCTGCAGATGAAAAAACCGTCACTCTTGAAGTGTCGGGACTTCGGTGAGCCTCCGGTTGCTCAAAAAAAGTGCAGGCTGCACTTAAAAGCGTCAAAGGAGTCTCCAAGGCAACTGTCGGAAAAAAAGTTGGCACGAAAGCTGATACCGTCGTAACTGCTGCGAAATCAGTCAAAACCACTGATCTGATTAAGGCCCTTAAAAAGAAAGGCTACACAGCTACCGAAAAAACCCAAAAGAAGAGCGCCTAGGTCGCGCCTCCAATTTTAAAATCATGAAACCCCGCAACGGCATCCCGCCGTGCGGGGTTTCTTTTGTTAAGAAAACCGATTTTACTAACTTTAGAGTTTAGCATTTTCGATCTTCAACCTAGACAAGCCCATGTCTCACACCATCACAGTTCTCCCCGGCGACGGAATCGGCCCCGAAGTCATGGACGTCGCCCTCGAAGTCCTCGATGCCGCTTCCGCCAAATTTGATTTTGAAATCTCGCGGTCCACTCATCTCGTGGGCGGAGCAGCTCTCGACGCTACTAATAATGAGACTCCCCTCCCAAAGGACACCATCGAAGCCAGCGAAAAGGCCGATGCGATTCTCTTCGGTTCAGTAGGCGGCCCTAAGTGGGAAGATCTTCCACCTCATATTCAGCCCGAACGCGGCGCCCTTCTTCCCTTACGGAAACACTTTGGCCTCTTCGCCAATCTTCGCCCCGGCTCCTGCCTTCCCGCCTTGACCCACGCCTCGCCCGTAAAGAACGAGCTTATCCCCAATGGGTTCGACGTCCTCTGTGTTCGCGAGCTCACCGGTGGTATCTATTTCGGTGAACCAAAAGGGCGTGAAGAACGCGATGGCGAAGCTGTTGCCTTTGACACTATGGTCTACAAAAAATCAGAGATCGAAAACATCCTGCACGTCGCTTTTAAAGCCGCGATGGGGCGTGATAAACGGCTCACCTCTGTCGACAAAGCTAACGTCCTCGCAACTTCCGTCCTCTGGCGAGAGACTGCGAACGAAATTGCTACGCAGTATCCCGAGGTCACCCTGGATCATCTCTACGTAGATAATGCCGCAATGCAGATGGTAAAGCGCCCCGATTCCTTCGACGTCCTTGTCACCGAGAACCTCTTCGGCGACATCCTCTCCGACGAAATGGCCATGATCTCCGGATCCCTCGGCATGCTCCCTTCAGCATCCTTGGGAGAAGTAAAAGACAATGGGCTTTACTTCGGAATGTATGAACCGTCAGGTGGCTCTGCTCCAGATATCGCGGGCCAGGGAATCGCTAATCCCATCGCACAAATTCTCTCGGTTTCGATGATGCTTCGCTACTCGCTTGGCGAAACTATTGCAGCCGATGCCATCGATACCGCTGCGCAAAACGCCATCGATTTAGGTCTTCGCACTGGTGATCTTTTTACCGAAAAAAATGGTGAAACCAGGGTGAACACCATTGAGATGGGTAACGCTATTCTTAAGGCACTTTAATCTAAAAAATCCTTATTCTTTGCAGCCCACCCTTATTCTCCTGCGACGAGAAAAGAAGGTTCTTGTTCACCCATTCAGGATCACCCTCCCTTCTCCGTCCCCCCACAAAAAGCCCCAATTTAAACCATTGCGACCACTCAGCATCAAAATTAGATTTTGAGATAACTTCAGGCCAAAAAAGCTTAGCCTAAATGGGGATGGTTCTCACAAACCTTTCCTCGAACATAACTTCAATTGAAGGTCCAACCTAGCAGCTGAGCTCTCGGAGTGCGCCCATCCTTCAAACTCCTCAGCATTTTCGCCACCGGAAGATCCCGACCAAATCACTCTGAAATTGCCTCCAAATTTCAAAATTATTTGTGGAGCCAACGGCTAGTAAATTGGGACCTTTGAGTTTGAAAACCTGCACGCAATTCTTGCGTATTCCAAACTCCGCGCCATCATTTTGAGTCCACGACCCCACTTCCTATGCGAAATTTACTCCTTCTCGTATTTCTGGCACTTCCTGCCACTGCAACCGATTTAATCTTCGACACCTTTGAATCTGACGGATTTGGCGAATGGCTCGTTGAAGGCGATGCATTCGGCAAAGCCCCCACCGCAGTCACCCCGGAGGGAGTTAACGGTAAAATTACCGGCTATTCTGGCCAATACTTCGTCAGCTCGGGTCACGGCGGTGACAAGCCCACCGGTTCCCTGACCTCCCCCGATTTTAAAATCTCTCAACCCTTCCTTGGCTTCATGATCGCCGGTGGAGGCCATAAGGGTAGGACGGCAGTTCAACTTCTCATCGGGGATAAGATCGCTTTCGAGGCAACCGGACAGAACGACCTCAAAATGAAAAAAGTAGTTTGGTCCCTTAGAGATCATCAAGGCAAGCAAGCTAGAATCCGCATCATTGATACCGAACCCGGTGGTTGGGGTATCATCAATGCCGACCACTTCGTATTTTCAGACAACCAAAAGCCGTTTTTTCCGAAGCCTAAATATCGCGAATCAAAGGCAAACAAAGATGGGCTGATCGCTTCTGGCATTCTTCCCGGCTTGACCATTCCAGAAGGCGCAGTTGCTAAACTCTTTGCTACAAATAAAACCCTTGGCGTCTTCTCTCCTACGGCCCTAACTGTTGACGAAAAAGGTCGCGTTTTTCTGGCTGAAACACACCGCTTCCGTTTCGGTGTTGAAGATAATCGGAGTCATCTTTACTGGCTCATGGATGATATTTCAGCGCAGACCACTGACGACCGAATCGCGATGCACGAAAAGTGGCAGGAGAAACTACCGCTCGAGAAACTCACAACAGTTTCGGAAAAGATTCGTGTTCTCATCGACACCGATGGTGACGGCGTCGCTGATAAGTCTGAAATTTTCGCCGAGAAATTCAACGATCTTCTCGATGGAACTGCTGCAGGAATCATGGCTTTCGAGGGGAAAATTTACTTCGCCTGTATTCCCAATATTTGGATGATTGAAGATGAAGATGGCGATTTGAAATCTGACAAGCGCCGTGTCCTCCAAGATGGTTTTGGAGTTCGTGTCTCCTTCTCAGGTCATGACTTAAATGGCTTCGCCCTTGGTCCCGACGGCCGTCTTTATACCACGATCGGGGATCGAGGATTTTCATTCACCACTAAGGAAGGGCGCGAATACAAATATCCAAACCAAGGTGCCATATTGCGCTTCGAGCCAGATGGTTCAAATATGGAGGTCGTCCACACCGGCCTGCGTAACCCAAAGGAGATTGCTTTCGACCAGTTTGGCACGGGCATCACGGTGGACAATAATTCAGATCAAGGTGACCGTGCTCGCGTCGTCTTTATGCTCGAAGGAGCCGACTCTGGATGGCGTATGGGCCACCAAGTCCTCCACTCTTTCCACAAAACAGCCGGAATCCCCAACCGACCTATCAACCAGTGGATGCAGGAAAAAATGTGGGAGCCAAAGAACGACAGCCAACCTGGACACATCGTTCCCCCCATGCTCAATCTGACCTCCGGTCCGTCCGGCCTCGCTTATTATCCTGGGACAGGATTCAGCCTCGGCTGCAAGGATCAATTCCTAATCTGCGACTATCGGGGTGGCGCCGCGGCCTCCGGAATCTGGAAATTCAGCATCAAGGATGATGGTGCCGGGTTTGCAGTAGATAATTCAGGAAAGTTCAACTGGGGAGTTGCTGCAACCGACATCGAGTGGGGCTACGATGGCAAACTCTATGTCTCGGATTTCGTCAGCGGATGGCAATCCCACAACGCCGGACGAGTTTATACACTTGAGGAACAAAACCCCGGAAAAACCGCTGCTGAATTCCTCGCCAAATTTGACTTCGCGAACGCTACTCCACGGAGCTTAAGCGGGCTTCTCTCGCACGCCGACCAACGGATCCGACTTCGCGCCCAGCTTCAGCTTGCCTCCCTCCCAGAAGGACTACCAATTCTTACTGCTGCTTCTAATCAAAAGATTAACTATCTTGAACGTCTTCACGGGATCTGGGGGCTTGGAATCATGGCTCGCAAAGGGAATACGATGGCTGCCAATATCCTCGTTCGGCAACTCCCTAGCGACGATCCCCGCATAAGAGCACAAGTCACACAAGCACTCGGCGAAGCTCCCTTAAAGACCGCAGACATTCTGATTCCAGTCCTGACGGATGGTTCCCCACGAGTTCGTGCACTCGCCGCGATTGCGGTCGGTCGCACTGGAGATTCCACCGCTCTTCCAAGCATACTGGAAATGATCAAGTTTAATGGTAATAACGATCCTGTCTTGCGCCACGCCGGAGTCATGGCACTCGTCGGAATTGCGACTGAGCAAGAAATCGCAGACCTCATTCGCCATGAATCCGAAGCAGTGAGACATGCTGCCGTCATTTCTTTAAGAAGGATGGGTAGCCCAAAGGTGATCTCTTTCCTCGGTGACACTAGTCTTAAGGTGTCAAACGACGTAATTCGCGCCATCCACGACACCCAAATTGAGATGGCTCGCCCCGTTCTTGCCGCACTCCTTGATGACCAATCAATCGGCGCCCCTCAACGACCAGTCAGCCGTATGATTTTGCGCAGACTCATTCACACCGCTTACCGAATCCCAAACGAGCAGAACCTGCTCAGGGTCATCAAAGCCGCGGTAAACCCACTCTTTCCAATTGAAGAGCGGAAAGAGGCGATGCGACTTCTTTCGATCTGGGAAAACCCACCTGTTGTTGACCAATCCCTCGGATATCACTCACCCCTCTCTCCGCGCGATCCTGCCATAATGGAAAAGGTCCTTGGTAAGCATATCAGCATCCTCTTGGATGGTGGCCAAGACATCTTCGGTGACGCCATGAAGTTGGCTCTCAAGTATGGTATTCAGCACGAAGGACTCGACTCTGGAAGTCTCACTCGCATCATACGCGATGACCAGACCGATGGAAAAACTCGTGCCGGTGCCCTTGATCTTTTCCTCAAGAGTAACCCAGAAAATGCCGACGAAATCCTCAATGAAGCTGCTCGTTCTAAAAATGAAGAACTTGCCGCCAGGGCCCTTCAACTTGGGTCCGAACGAAATCCAACTTCTACCGTTGCGGCACTCAAAGGGGCCCTCAAGTCGGACAGCATCTCCCTGCGCCAAATGGCTTGGGGGATTATCGGTGGATTACCATCCGAGCATGCCGTCCCCTTAATTCGAGAAGGCCTTCTCGATCTTAGGGATGGGAAGGGTAATCGCTCCACTGGACTCGACCTCTTGATAGCTGCTGAGAAGCGAGAAGAGCAGTCCATCAAATCAGCTCTGAACGACTATAGGACATCATTACCTGAAGACGATCCCCTCGCTATCTGGCAGACTTCGCTCGCCGGTGGCAATGCCAGCCGCGGCTTCAAAGTCTTCCAAACACATGCCGCCGCCCAGTGCATGCGTTGTCACCGGCACGAACCCGGCCACTCGGAAGGAGGAGAAGCCGGTCCAAACCTGATGGGAGCAGCCCTGAGACACGACGCCAACGGCCTTCTTGAATCTCTCATTCTTCCTCACGCCGAAATTGCTGACGGCTTTGGGGTCGCCGAGGTGAAACTCAAAAATGGAACTAGTAAGAGCGGGACGATTGCGGCTCGCACTGACGAATACCTTGATCTGAAAGAAAGTGAATCTGCGATCTGGCGGATCAAGTTATCAGATCTTGCTGAGAAGCCACGACCCGTTTCTGCCATGCCTGCCATGGGGCAGATCCTCAACCCGTATGAGACCCGTGACCTAATCGCCTGGCTTTTAACCCTGACCAAGCCCAACTCTCAAAAGCCGCCACCTTATGAAGCCAAGGAACTTTCACTTGCCGACTCCAAAAAGATGGACGAAGAGACCAAAAGGACCGAGGCTCCCGCCCATCTCAAAACCCAAACTGATCAAACTGTGAGCGAAAATAACGAAATCGACCCTGCCGTAATGGAACTTGGCAAAGCACAATACAACCTGTGCCTTGGTTGCCACGGGCCGACTGGTCAAGGAATGCCCAATGTTGGCCCTCCTCTTGCAAAATCTGAATGGGTCGCGGGCCCTGTAGAAAACCTGATCGGAATTCAGCTTCGTGGGCTTCAGGGAGCAATTACCGTGAATGACGTAGACTACCAGTTCGCGGCACCCATGGTAGCAATGGGGGCAGGACAGCCGGACGAAAACATTGCCGCGGTGCTGACCTATGTTCGTAATTCCTTCGGAAATAGCGCATCAGCAGTCACTCCGGAAATGGTTGCCCAGTATAAGGACAACAACAAAGACATCCTCAGCAAAGTTCCCCCACCGATGCTCAATGTGAAAGATCTTATTGATCCGTTCACGAAGCCCATCGGCGTAGATGGAACTCCCGTGATCAGTGACGCTCCCGCCCCTGCGATTCCCGAGATTCCTTCAAACGGTCTCGGTGTATCGACAACTGGGATGATTATCTTCCTTCTTATCGCAGGTCTTACCGGTATTGGTCTCCTTCGCATGAAGACCATTAACAAGGAGGGCTGAAGTCACTTACCTCACTTTCAAAAGGAACGCTTTGGGAAACCGGAGCGTTTTTTGTGCTTAAGGTCTGACAACGACAAAGCTCTCTTCCAAGCGCTCTTGATCTTTAGAAGTCTCATCTCTTTCCCATACTCGACATTTGCTCCTCAAATGTTATGAGCGAGCTATGAAGAGACGTTTGACAACTCTAGCTCTATCCACCCTATTAGTTTCATCACTTTTTGCTCAGGAAAGGGATCGCCGACCCGGCGCCAAAAAAGCAGCTCAGCCGAAAATTGAACAAGTTAACTGGGATCGGGTTAAAGAGCGCATCGAAGGTGCCGTAAAACGTGGCGACATGACCCGCAAAGAGGCTGACCAAAAATACGCTGAGCTTAAAAAGTCGCTTGAAGCCAAATCTCAAGGAAATAGCAATCAATCAGATCGCGCGCGCCCAGGGATCTCGCCCCAAATATCTAGACAACGACGGCCGGATGCTTTGGGCCGGCTCGTTGGTGAGCTGGTCGCCCAAAAGAAAATTAATCGTGACGATGCTCGTCGAATTATTGAAGCCGCCAATGCAAGCAGGTCGCCAATGCAAAACCGGCCAAGCACTCACGGCGAAATTACCCGAGAATTGCGCGATATCCTCAACCAAGCCAGACATGAGCTTGCCAAGCTCCAAGAAGCACGAGAAGAGTTGCACAGAGAACACAAAGAGTGGGAGCACCAGAGAAACGAGCACGCAGAACAAGAGGAGCGAGAGCACCACAGAGACGAGCACGCAGAACGGGAGGAGAGAGAGCACCGCAGAGACGAGCACGCAGAACGGGAGGAGAGAGAGCACCGGAGAGACGAGCACGCAGAGCGGGAAAATGCTGAGATAGAAGAGATGATGCGCAAACGTGCTACTGCGGAAAAGGAACAGCGCCGCCAGCTCGAGAAATCCAAAAGAGAAAATAGAAAAGAAAAGCAGAGTAGATAAAATCGCCATAATTCCGGGGAGCAGCCTCCATCGACTGACATAAAAGTCAGGATCCAAAAAGGGGAGACTAATCCCGCGGCAACAATTAACGGTGGCCCCCAAGAAATGCTCTCCACCTAGATCGGCCCGACCTCAATGTCGGCCTTTGATCCGAGCGAGGACAAGAACCAGATGAGCTCAAATGGGCGAGAGCGCAATTCTCATGTAGCTCGACGATGCAGGGCGAAAACGAACCTATGGAAGAATCATCTCGAACTATTCTTTTTCCTGATCCGAATCAGCTTTCTCTTCGCCCCCGACCGGGAGCGTTGGGTTAGATTTTCCTCATCCTCCACCTGAGGACATTCCCTTACTCGCTCAAGTCTGGACGCCCATTGAAGGCAAAATCCACATTTGCAGAGCAAGATACGCCCCAACAACACCAGTTCCTATTAAAATTCCCTTCATAATGTCTACGGAGATAACCTCCTTTAATATTCATATTATTCCCGAGTCTTCGGAAAAGGCAACCCGCGGAGTTATAAATTCCTGACACTTCAGGGGGACATTCCTTTCGTTGGCCTTTCAAAAAAACTTTCCCCTGCGGCGTTTCTCCTGTTTCCTCGCGGCCCGCGGGGAAAAATTCTCGCCCTAAGACTATGGCCAATAAAGACCAGACCGACACCGACCGCATGGAAAAGATTGTTTCCCTGTGCAAACGCAAAGGATTCATCTTCCAATCCGCCGAAATTTACGGCGGACTAAACGGATGCTGGGACTACGGCTCACTTGGTGCTGAGGTCAAAAGGAACCTCAAAGATCTGTGGTGGAGAAAGAACGTTCAAGAACGCGATGACATCCTCGGACTCGATGGATCCATTCTCACTCATCAGGCCGTCCTGACTGCCTCAGGACACGTTGGTGGATTCTCTGATCCGATGTGTGATTGCCTTCTCACGAAAGCACGTCTACGCGCCGACCAAATCGAACCACAATCTGGCATCGCTTACCACTTCACCGGCGCATCTCATGAAGAGTCCGAATGGTCCGTCGATCGTGACTACTCCGTCCTTCTGAACCAACCTAACCAGGATGAAAACAAAGCGCGGAAAACCGCGAGGGAGTTTTACGCCCAGTTCCTCACGGATAAGCAAATCCCTGCCAAGAAACTCACCCTGCTCGGAGAATCCACATCCGAGGAAAAAGAAGTCACACACTACAATCCGGAAAACGGTTCGCTCCTCACCGAGCCCCGGGACTTCGAACTTATGTTCAAAACCCAGATGGGTGCTTCTGCGGATGATCATGATCCCAACGCGACGGCCTACCTTCGCCCGGAGACCGCGCAGTCCATTTTCGTACAATACAAAAACGTAATGGACTCGAACCGGGTCAAACTTCCCTTTGGTATCGCTCAAATCGGAAAGGCCTTTCGCAACGAAATCAACCCCCGAAACTTCACCTTCCGCTCGCGTGAATTCGAGCAAATGGAAATTGAGTATTTCTGCCGGCCGGAAGATGGTCTCCGCCTCACCGATGAGTGGCTTGCAAAACGACTCTCATTCTATGACGAAATCGGTCTTCAAAAAGAAAAACTCCACGTCCTCGACATTCCGGACGGCGAGCGAGCGCATTACTCACAAAAGACCTACGACATTGAGTATGACTTCCCCTTCGGACAACAGGAGCTTGAAGGTGTCGCCTATCGTGGTGATTACGATCTCGGAAAGCACAAGGAGCACTCCGGGAAGCCTCTGGAATATTTCGACGAGCAAACCAAAGAGCGCTTCATTCCCCACGTCGTCGAACCATCAGCAGGTTGTGATCGCACGATCCTAGCCCTGATTTGCGAAGCCTTCTACGAGGAGGATCTCACCAAAGAAGGGGGCAAGCAGGACATCCGCACCGTAATGCGCTTCAAACCTGCCATTGCTCCTATCAAAGCTGCGATCCTTCCGCTTTTGAAGAACAAACCTGAGCTCGTTGAAAAGGCCAGAGAAGTGAAAAACCTCCTCCAGCCCTTCATGAATGTGTTCTACGACGAGACCGCGGCGATTGGCCGGCGCTACCGTCGTCAGGATGAAGTTGGAACACCCTTCTGCATCGCGATTGACTTCGAGACCATGGGCCTCGAGGAAGGCAAGGAGGATCTAAAAGATACCGTCACCATCCGCCACCGCGACTCCATGAAACAAGAACGGATCGCTATCAGTGACCTTCTTCCATGGCTCCTCGAGCGGATCCATTAAGTGAACGAAACGACACCACTCTCCTACCTTTCGGGTCGGGAGACATTGTCCCTGTTGTCTAATTGCTTTTCCAAAACCTAAAAACGTTAACGAGGCCTACTTCCCCGTGACTTAATAAAGTCACCAATGAGAGGGGGCTTCATATTCAAAGGTTTCAAGCAATTCAGAATCAACCCATCCATGGCGAAAGTTCTCGCTGTAAAGCGACGTTAAAAGTCGCGTGATACTTCTCGGGTAATTCCATGGTTACACGCTTCCCGGCCCCACTTTGAATATGCATCAGAACTGGAGTCTTTCCCGGATACTCCGCCAGAATATTCTTAATTTTTTGCAAATCGTCAGGGGTGCTCCGACCGGTCCAAAGGGTCAGCTCCACGATCCCACTTCTTTTCACACGTTTTTCTTTTAACTCACGAATTTGCGAGCCTGTCAGACGGCGTTGCTCAGTTCTATCATCAACTGTAACCTGCGCCTTAAACTGGATCACCCGACCGGCCTCCATCAACCCGGCATCGCGGGCCGGAAGATAACTCTCACTCCAGCAAACCATTTCCCGGTCTCCCGTAAAATCCTGCACCACAACAACCCCAAACGGCTTCCCCGCCTTCGTCACCTTATGTTCAATGCTTCTAATCATTCCCGCAAAAGGAAAACGTGCCCGCTTATCACGTAAATCAACTTCATCAAGGAGTCCTAGCTTAATAAAACGTTCCGAATCAACTACCCCACGGAATTTATCGAGCGGGTGACCCGTGACATAAAAGCCTAACAATTCCTTCTCATGCTCCAATCGTTCATCCTTAGGCCATTCCTCGGGAGCCGGAGAATCGGCCGTCACCGGAGGCGGCGCCGCGAATTCCATGGCATCAAATAAGCCTCCCTGTCCCGATGCCCTATCTTTCTGTGCACTGCTCGCACTAGCCACGACTTTTTCAATCCTCTCGGCCATTCCCGCACGAGTTTCACCAGTCCAATCCATTGCCCCTGCTTTCACGAGATTTTCAAGGATGCGCTTATTGATAACTTTCGAATCAAGCCGATCGCAAAAATCATCTAGAGATTCATATTCACCATTCTCTTCGCGCTCATTGATGGCCATTGCCATCGCGGCAGTTCCAACATTTTTAATCGCCGAAAGACCATAACGAATCCCTCTCTTTCCCCCAAGAATCTCCTCAGGTGCGAAGCGCAACATCGACTTATTAAGGTTAGGCGGAAGAATCTCGAAACCCATTCGGAAGCACTCATTCACAAAAACACTAATCTTATCGGTATTAGTGATCTCATTTGAGAGAAGAGCCGACATGAACTCAATCGGATGATTCGCCTTTAAAAATCCAGTCCAATAAGAAATGAAGCCATAACAAGCCGAATGGGATTTATTAAATCCATAGCCCGCAAAGCCCGCGATCTTATCGAAAATCAAATTGGCATTCCGTTCGTCGATTTGATTCGTTTTGAAGGCCCCTTCCACAAAGATCAAACGCTGCTTGGCCATTTCCTCGGGCTTTTTCTTACCCATTGCCCGCCGCAAAATATCCGCACCACCCAACGTGTAGCCTGCCAGCATCTTAGCTGCATTCTGGACCTGCTCCTGATAGATCATAACACCATAGGTATCTCCGCAAATTTCCTCAAGAAGTGGATGTTCATAAACCGGGTTCTTACGACCTTCTTTAACCTCAATCATCTGATCGATGTACTGCATCGCACCAGGACGATAGAGCGCCAAAAGATCAATAATATCTTCAATCCGGTTAATCCCGTATTTTCGACAAGTCTCCACCATTCCTCCACTCTCAAGTTGAAAAACCCCCATCGTCTCACCAGCATTAAGCATTTCAAAAGTTGGTTCGTCTTTTAGTGAGATTTCGTAGATATCAAAATCAGAAGTGTGCTTATGAATATGATCAACTGCCTCTTGAATCACAGTCATGTTCTTCAGCCCCAAGAAGTCCATCTTCAGTAGTCCTACATCGGTGATGGCACCCATATCATACTGAGTTACGACCTCTCCCTCGTTACCACGGGTGAGCGGCACATGTTCATCGAGTGGACGATCTCCAATCACCACTCCAGCGGCATGCACCCCCACATTTCGGCTCATTCCTTCCAACTTAAGAGCATATTCCCAAAGCTCCTGATAGGTTGCACTGCTCTCAATTCTTTCCCGCAACTCTGCCTTCTCCTCAAACTCCTTAGCTAACTTCACCCCAGGCTTTGCCTCGATCATCTTCGCGATTTGATCCGCCTCACCGTAGCTGATTCCCATAACCCGTGCCACATCACGAATAACAGACTTAGCGCCCATCGTTCCATAGGTAATGATATGGGAAACATTCCGCTCCCCATATTTCCGGCGGACGTATTCAATCACCTCGGGTCGCCGAGTCTGGCAGAAATCAATATCCACATCGGGAGGAGAAACACGCTCCGGATTTAGGAATCGCTCGAAGAGGAGACC
>Ga0102815_10001986_pt1 | contig 12629 bp, 6 predicted proteins | sample ColrivemetaGS759_FD_79113 | JGI IMG/M metagenome (GOLD analysis project Ga0102815, IMG submission 79113) | Estuarine microbial communities from the Columbia River estuary - Ebb tide ETM metaG S.759 | ecosystem: Environmental > Aquatic > Marine > Intertidal zone > Estuary | place: USA: Columbia...
AATTTCCCCACCCTATAGCAAGGAGTGAATAGTGCAGGCCCAACAAGCATACCCATACGAATACTTTGCAGGAGCGAATGTCTTTGTTCTTGTAAATAATGAACCCATACTAGAGGTAGCTGGAATCTCTTACAATGAGATGGATTCTCAGCAGCCAATCTATGGGTATAGCTCTAGGTTGTTTGATACAGTTGCACCTGGACAGAAGATCATTCAGGGCAAGTTAGTAATTAACTTAGTAAACCCGAACTACCTGCATACTGCTGCTACCTTCAGTAGCGCTGCTAAAGCTAGAAGTAGCGGGGCTACAGCGTCTCCTGCAGAGCCTCCTGCAGAGTGGAGACCATCTGGTGGCAATGTAAGCCCAAACTATGAAAGAGCAAATTCTGAACAATTTAAAAAGAAGAACTGGGACAGTCATGACGACACTAGCGATACTACAGGAATTACTCTAAAAGACTTTACGCTTATGGGTCCTGTAAGTCTGCAAATAGAATTCGCAAATAAATTCTGTATAGTTCTTGATTCTTGCTTTTTTATTGGTAAGAGTTCTGTCATACAGATTGATGAGCATGTTATATTGGAGGAGTACAGCTTCTTTGCACGCAACTCTTATACGAAGAAGCTTGGAAACTAATATAACGAGGACTAAATGAGATTACTTAAAGGAACCAAGTATCACGAAAGCGAACTTGGGCATAGAAACTTTTTGTATCCAAAAGTAGAAGAGCACGTCTTGTCAGAAGACGTGCGAGTTGAATCACTACCATATGTATCTGGTAGTATTAGACGTTCAAAAGCTTACAAGGCTCTTAGTGGAGATCTTGAAGGCAAGGTCATCTGGACCTACGAAAACTAAGGAGAATTAATATGCCAATTTCAGCACGAAAAGTTGGTGGTCAGATTGCCGTTGGTGGCGCATTAGACCAGCAACAAATTCAAGCTCTAAGTAGTATTTCTGTTGACGAGAATAGCGTTCTAGACAATCTTGAAGCTTTAAATGAAGAGCTTAAAGAATCAGGCTACTCTATTGAAAGCAATCCAGAAGTTCAAGAGCTACCACAAACTGCACCCAAAGCAAAAACACCAAGAAAAACAAAGAGCAACAGCTCTTTGAAAGCAAAGCTAAACAAGAAGACTAAGACTAAGGCTGTTCGCCCACCCCGCCGCAAAGTACAACAGGAGCCCACTATGGATTTTGATCAAGAGCTAGAAGCAGCTGCTGAGCAGCTTGAAGAAAACGAATTTGCAGCCGAAGGTCCTGCTGCAGATGGTATGCGTGAACAGATCATGGAGCTTCTAAAGAATACTCCTGGAGCCCCCTCTGCAGTTCAGATTGCTAAGTGGAAGGCTCAGTATGGTGACAAGGGTGTTCACGTAATGGCTTTCGGTGAAGGCGACGTATATATCTTTACCCACCTCAAGCGCGGCCAATGGAAGAAGATTCAAGAGCTAATGCAAAAGGCTCAGCAGCAAGGTCAAATTGATGTAGAAGATATGCTTAAGGAAAAGACAGTAAGCTACTGTACCCTTTGGCCCACCCCACTACCTATTGAGTTCTTCTATAACTCTAAGGCTGGTGTTGTAGATTCGCTTTATCAAGTAATTCTACTTAACTCTTACTTCTTGTCGCCTCAACAGGCAATGATGCTTACTACCCAGCTCTGAGTTTGCTATGGACATCGATGCAGTCCTAGAAAGCGGAAGTCACCTTTACCAGACTTGGATACCTGATCATGACCTTAAGTTCTCTTATAGAATTCTTTCTATAAAAGAGTACAAGGTCTTTCAGGCACTCCGAGCTGGCGGAGTGCTGTCTGAAGAAAGTGTAGCAGACAGAGCTTTTGAAAGGTGCTTTCTGGGAGAGCCTGCATTGTTGTCAGAAGATTTGCCTGCCGGTCTAACTATATCGATCGGCAGGCTCATCATGTATCTTTCCGGAGATTGTGACTCTGAAACGCTAATTGACGATATTGGCAATCTTAGAAGTCTTCATCCTCCAGATACTGTTTTTGAATATATGCGGTCAGTTATATGTTCTACATTCAAGAGCTACACTATTGAAGAAATTGAATCTTGGGATAGACCAAAGTTTATTAAAAACTTTGTTATCTCAGAGAACGTGTTATTGAAGCAAAATCCTGATTATCAAAAGCTCGACCTTAAGAAGATTAAGAGAACGGGTGAAGCTAACCCGGTACAGTCAGGTGGCAGCGGAATTGACTTTGCAGCAGAAAATAGAGCTATTAGAAAGTCAGTTGGCCACTTCGATATAGAAGACGCCCAACAGGGCAAGCTGTCTAAGGGACAGCTCAAAAAATTAAGTGCAGCGAATAGGGGTTAACAATGCCCTATCCTTACGCTCCTAACTCTCCAGTTTGGAGTTCTGACAGACACTCCCCTTACTACTCTGAGGGAGCCCAATACGGCAAGCTAGCTGTAGGTGTAGGGCTTTTTGGTGCTGCTGCTTACGGCAGTAGCAGGATGGATATAGGTGGTGGTAGAAGCCTACTGGACTTTGCTCGCTCCCACATAAGGTTTGGAGCAGAAGCAAGTCCGTTTGCAGTTTTGAACACGTTCCGTGCTTCAGAATTTATGTCTACTTATGCAACACCTGAAGCAAAAGGGTTCCGCAAATCAGGTGACCTTTACTACTACGATATAGAGTCACAGTATCTAAAAACTGAAGAAACAAAAACTTATTTAAGAAGAACTTTTGGTGAAGAAAAGTTTAAGAAAGCAGGGATCGACCTTGATCTAAGCAAAGACTTTGAACTTCAGTTTAGGCAGAAAGAAGGCTCTCTTACTGGTTCTGTTTATGCTAGAGCAGTCAAGACAGACATAGGTGGAAAGACTTCTCCACTTGGTGAATTTACTGAGATTGGCAGAAACTTCTCTACACAAGAAATTAGACCTTACGACACTTTGCAAGATGGCGTTAGAGTCTCAAATGTAAAGACAGCTAACCCTGCATTTTTCGGCACCCTACAAGCATCAGGGGTAGCTGAAGAGCTTGGGCAGAGGGCTGAATCGAAAGCAGGGAATATTCTTTCTCAGCTTGGAGCGGGAGGCGAGTTTGTTGGAGGCAAAGCTTTCGGCTTTGCAAAAGGCGACCTTTTAAGTCTAGGAAGGTCTTTTGGTGCTTTCGAAATGAATCGACTCAACAGGTTGTTGGGTGGTGCATTTGAGCAGATCCCTTTGCTGGGGAGTATAGCAGAAGGAGGCGCTAGAGCGCTTGGTGTGAACTTATCTGTTGCACCTGCGGGCGCAATGAAAATGTTTGGGCGCTTTGGTGGGCTTGGTTTAAAAGCTTGCGCAGTAATAGCAGGAGTTTCGCAAACAGACTGGGCTAGAAGAAACTATGGCTTACCCGGAGAGATGATTGCTTCTGGTGCAGTGTCTATTGGGGCTGCTGCTTTAACACAGAGAGTAATTAAAGGTGGCAGTCCGCAAACCGCAATGATGGTTGGTGCAGCATCATTTTTTGGGCAAATGCTGCTACCTGGGTTTGATCAGGGACTTATTCAAGGGATAGCTACAACAGGCACAAGCGCTCATATAGGAGCCTCAGCGCTTGGTGCTGTAACTATGATGAACACTTACCGCAGGACGGTAGAGGGCTTGCTTCCCGGTGTTTCTGGAATGGATATAGGTGCCTTAGCTGGTATTGGCTTAATTGGTGCTTCGTATGGTTACAGCAAGGGGATACTTGATAAATTAGAGCCCGAGCTAAGACAGCGAATCGGTCTTAGAGGTAAGGAAGTATTATTTGGAGGTGCAGACACTATTATTCCAGAGTCACTCAACCAGACTAAAGGCCGCATCTTTGGGCAACAGCTACTTGATACTATGGGGATGGGAGATACTCCACCAGCTAGTGGCTCTTATATTACTGAACTTCAGAATAAAGGAATAATTGATATTAGAAGCCAGCTTGAAGAGCTGGGTCTTTTTAAAGATGTTAGAAATCAAGACTACGATGTTCTTAATAGAAGAAACAGAACTAGAGTAGTTAAAAGTCTTTACCAAAAGGTAATTGGTGGGGGCGAAGGAGCAGCAGGAGCAAGCAGGCTTCTAGATGAACTGCACATTAACTTTGAAAAAAGTGTAGAAGCTCACAGAGAAAGCATCAAGGCCGATAACTTAATCAACAGGTCTTACGCTAAAAGAATTGAAGAGATTGATGCCAAATATAACTTTGGTACTGATTTAACGTTTGGCCAGCGAGCAGGCCGAAGAGCCGAAAAGTTTGGAGCTACTTTTGTTCACTCATTCTTTGGGTCTAGTCTAGATTCTCCTGCAATTAAAAGTGCCACAGGCATTCTAAACAAAAAGCCTATGCTAGGTAAGTACGGTACTATTTTTGCTGTTGGTTTCTTAGCTCAGCAGCTAGTTACTGGTGGACTCCTTGGTAGTATGGAAGATCCATCAGAGCTTAGTGCTGTTTATAGCGGTAGACAGAAGGTTGCTGTAAGGCGTGGTAGATGGTGGGAAGGCGGTGGTACGCCATTTGAGGGTGGTCAAGTCGAGTACTACAGGCCGCACGCCTACGTAGAGCTTATGACTCGATCTAGGCAGAAAGCAGTTTGGGGGCGCAACGAAGATGAAATAAGCCCAATAAGAAAGTTCTTTTTAAAGAACTTTACTTACTATATTGAAGAAACAAATTACCATAACAGGCCCTACCCAATAACTGGTGCTGCTTTTGAAGACATCCCAGTAGTTGGTGGACTATTAGCTGCAACGCTAGGAAGGATAGTTAAGCCTCCCAAGCTTATGCATACTAATGAATATATGCGTATGGGTCCTGACGGGAACATGGAGTTCTTGCACAGGAAGAAGCCGGGAGACCCTTCAATTGAGCTAGGAGGTAAAACGCCAGGCACGCCTATATCTCCATATGCAGCAAGGCATACAGCTGGCCAGATGCAATACCAGTTTAGAGAGCTTGCCGGTCTAACTGGTTTCGCCAAAAACATGATCCAGCAAAGTCTAACTGGTACTCAAACTTTTGAAACACAGAGGCCCGTACTAGCTTCTGCAGGACAAATGACAGATCCAGCAGAACAGTTCTGGGATCTAAACTTAGGTGGTGGTTTATTTACCACAGAAGCAATCAGACGCTTTCTCCCAAGGAAGCAGTCTGAAATTAAAGAGTACAATCCTCTTCAAAACAGAATGCCACACTGGATGCCAGATAGATTTAAATATGGAGACCCGTACAGAAACGTAAAGCAGGGTTACATGAGAATGCCCGGTGCAGGCTATGAGTCACTGCACCCAGAGCTTCAGGGATTCTCTATGGAGGATTACCCTGACATCTACAAGTATTCAGTTCTTGCTGATGTAGCTCCCATGTCCAAGGAGTTTGCACAGGTAAGAGAGAAAATGTATCAAAGAAGAGCGCAAGGAATCACAACTGATTCTGAAAACGCTCTAATGAACTCTGTAGACATGCTATACAACCAAAGATTGTCTGGTACACCTATGGACCAAGTCCATAAGAACGCTATTGAGCTAGGGCTTATTTCTAAAGCAACTCAAAGTACTTACGAGTATGCTCAGACTGCTATAAGAAAGGGTGTAGCTCCTGTTGAGTATATGATACCTGCAGGTTTCCGTCCTGTTCAAAAGCTAATGTCTGATAGAGGTATGATTGAGCAGTATGAGTATGAGAGGCTATACGGCAATCAATTTGCGTTCTGGGACAAACCGGTGCGAGATTGGTTTAGACCAGCCTTTTATAGTGCTGCCAATATTATGGGCTTTGAAGGAAAGCCTCTTTGGCGTCAAGAAGTAGACGCGACACAAGAGTATTTTGACCGACTCCAATTCCAAAAGTCTATGCAGCTTGCACAACAAGCAAGTCAGATGGGAGATGGCAAAGCTCGCAGAAGAGCGCTTATTGAAGCTAATAAAACCAGATACGGTATTAACCCTCAAGCTTCTGCTATGTCTATTTATATGGCGCTACCAGAAGCAGAAAAGAAGTTTTTTGATGCTTTCTCTGCTACTACTTCAGAAAGAGAAAGAGAAAGAATTCTTCAGATGGTTCCAAGAGACCATCAAGAACTTTACCAAGCTGTATGGAAAAGAGCAGACGCTGGAGACGCTAGCCTTTATGTTGGCTCTGTAGCAGACTATGATGAAAGGCAACTTACTCAGAAGTTTTATGACTTACAGTCAGGTGGGCTCGGTGGCCCTCGACCCCCGGTAGATTGGATTGGTTGGCGAGATGATGTCAGCCTAGATGATATTCAGCTTAAATATATTGATAATATTGGTGCAGAAATTCATGATTACGGCTACTGGGAAAGTCAAAGGCGTGATTTAGCCAGGAAAGAGTATCTAGAAGGCTCTGAAGAGTTTTTACAAGCTCCTCCCGGCTTGAGTCCTTTTGGTGCTGCAGGTACACTGTATCAAGCAGCCAAGCTTTCTCCTGACCAAAGACTACCAATGGAAACTTCTGCTTTTATGATTGAAGGCAGCATGCAAGGCGGTTATGGCCAGATGTATTACAACGATGACAGAAGTATGGAGCACGCAGCCTACTTCCAAGGAATGCTAAGAGATGCCCGATAGTAATGATCCTTTTAACAAAGTAAAAGACTTAGGCTATGCTGGTGCCGCTGTAGGCGGCTCACTTGCAGTAAAAGCAGCTACATTGGGGCCGCTTGCAGCTGGTGCTTACTTTGGCTTCAACAATATGATGTCAAATAAGGATTATGCTCTTAGAGGGCTAGGTACAGGCCCGACCAGAAATGTTAATACGAATGTTGGTGAAAACCTTTCAAACCTCAGAGAAACAAGAGAAGCACTGAACAGCGCTAAGGCGCAAAAGCTTAGAGAAGACCTTCTTAGTACTGGTCAAGTTAAGAAAATCTTGCAAGAAGGTGGAGAGGAGAGACGTGCTCTTATTGGTTCAGTATTAGAAATCTTAGATGATCCGGGAGCTGGTCTCGCTAGTGAGTCTAAGATGATTGGTATACGCGAGAACCTTGTAAGGCTTTTAGAGGTAGAATCTTCTACAGCAATAGAGAATGAAGAAAAAATTATCAAAAATATACTCACCACTGTTCTAGATTCAGGAACTGCAGGCGCACGAGACCGGTTTAGCCAAGCAAGAGATAAGCTTAGAAACTACGGCTCGGTACTTCAGTCTCCTGCAGAAGTAGAAATTAGAGGTCTTAATCCTAAGTTTAATACAATCCAAACATCTGCAGTGCAGCATAATCGAGAAGTTCTTGGAGCTTACAACCGTGTAAAACAAATGGTTGGCAATGATGGGGATGCTGCAGTAAGGTTAGTGCAAGGTAGGATCACAGGTGTAAATGAAGACGTTTTTGAAGCTCATATTTTTCAAGGAAACAGAGAGAAACTGCGAATTAGGCTAAACACTGTTGGTGGAGAAAGAAGCTTAGTAAGAACCGCACAAGGTACTACTACTGCATCTGCTAAAAAGAACTATATAGCAGCAAATAAGCTTCTTGAAGCTGCACAAATAGCAACAGATAGAGCTGCAAAGTCTGGGGAATCTAGAAGTGCAGAAATTAGAAGTGTAATGAGTAGCAGAGAGTTTTCACGCAATTACGTAGACTACCAATTAGATGTTTTAGAAGGCATGATTGGTAAGACAGGTATTTCTGGTATTTCAAGTAAAAACTTTTATGCCCAAATGAGCGAAGTTACAGACCAAGTATCAAGACCAATGCGTATAAAAGGTATTGACTCTACATACTCTGAGTTTTCAGAAGGTTATTCAGCGGTAAGGTCGAACCAAACATTAGTCTACGGAGTAGAAGATCTCCCCTCTAGTATGAAGAGCAGGCTTGTGCCAGAAATGGTTTCTGCTTTTCCAGAATATTTTGATCCCGCAGGTATTGACCCAGCAAGAAGAACTGATCTTGGAACAAGCTATACTGCAATTTCTATGAGAAGAGGGGGCACTCTTAGCAACTTACGCAACTTTGGAGATATACCAATGAGCAGGTATGTTCAGCCAGTTACTGCTCGTGAACAGCAGTTTATTGGGCGTAAAGCTATGTTTGTAGAATCTAATGCTGCAGTAAACAGGATTGCATCTACGATGGGTATGACTAGTGCACAGTCTGTTGATTTAGCATTTATGTTTAACCCTCTCAGGCCAGGCGCAAGCAGAGCAGCAAGAATGGGTAGAGCCCATAGAGTGGCCCTGCTAAATCTAGACGACAAAGCTCTTACGCAGTTGGGGCTTGGCGAAGGTCAAGCCTATGTGGGTGGTGCTTCAAAAATGAGGATTCGAGAGGATCTTACTAAGACTAGTATCGATCTTAATAAAATGAAGAAAGCTGCACCAGCACTTTATAATGAGCTTGTTGCTGCACAAAAAGCCGGAAAAATGCTTACTGTTGGTGATGGAGCTAGCTACCAAATGTTGACTGGAGACAAAAAAGTTCTTAATTCTGTTGATGATTTTTTTGGTGCTTTTTCTCCTAGCGGAAAAATGGCAGGGATATCTCTTTCTGAAGGAGAAGTTGGTATACCAAGATACCGAGGTATGTCTAGACTAAACATTGGGCTAGCAGAAGCTACTGAAGTTGCTACCAGAGATGGTAGTCGCAGGCTTCTTCACTTTGCTGGCACCTATGATATTAATCCAGCCTCTGCTTTACCTAAGCTATTCGGCTCACTATTTAAGGGTACCGGTAGAGACATTACCGGTACTGTTGAAAGCAACTTAAACAAGTTAGACTTTGGAGCTGGAAGAACTTTTAGCCAAGTCAGGTCTAGTCTTGGGAAGGCTCTTAGCGCAGAAGACTTTCTGATTACAGAGGGTGCAATGCTTAAAAAGTCGCCTGCATATTTAGCTTACCAGATGATTGGCGGTGGTGCTTTAGTAGGTGGTACTAATCCTGACGATTTTTTCAAGCAAGTAACTGAAGGGCTGCAAGCTCCTACTGATCAAACTTCTAAAGCATATCGATCTTCTTTTAGAAGAAAGATAGCAGGTGGAGTAGCTACAGCTCTTTCTACTAACCAAGCGATTAACGCTCAAGATATTGGGATGGTATTTGCTGGATTTGAAAAGCAAGAAGGTGAAGCACTTGAAGGGATTTTAAGAGAAAGTGGATTTGAAGGACAAAGACTAAAAGATGTTATGAAATCTGCTAGAGGCAGTTATGCTGTTGGACTTGAAAGCTCAGCTGCTGGTCCCAAATCTGCAGACCTGAGAGCCAACTTAGCTTCAATGGAGCCACGTACCTATAAGTTTTTGCAATCAAGGTTGCAGAATATGCTAGGTCTAGGAGTAGATGAAACTTCTGAAATGATGACTAGTTTTATTGCACGTCTTGGGGGTGTCGGAGATTCTCTCAAAGTGCTTGAAAGTTTAACAATGATGGCAGAGTCTATTGGTCCAGGAGCTGGAGTTAGCGACGTTAGATATAGAAATTTATCTAAAGTAACTATGTCTGAATTTGCTGAAGGAGCAGTAGGTAGTGATGGGATGGCTAGCTTTCTTTCAAGCGAAAGGTTTTCTGAAGGCAAAGGCTTCTTGCTACAACTAGATGAAGCAGCTTCTACTGCTCTTGGCAGAAAAGAAGTGTTTATTGCTGGGGGCAAAGGTATGATAGAAAAGCTCCCCAATGTATTGATTGCAGGAAGCGAAGAAAAGCAGTTGCTTCAGAACGAATATGTAAGATCAGTAAGTAAATTTGCATCTGACCTTAGTGAGCTGGATAGAGCTACAAGGCTGGGTATACCTGATACGATTAGACAGAAGCAGGAGGCGGTCAAGGGCTTTAAAAAGACCTTTGGTACTATCTATGGGAGCGCTTTTAGAGAGCTTCTGAGAGGGCGTTTAAGAGGCTCTAGCATGGCCATTGGTGGAGCTATAGTAATGCCGGGAGCAGACCCGAAGCTAGCCCCTGGCTCTTTGGAGCTGACTAAAGCTCAGCAAAAACTTGTTAGCTCTATTACTACCGGTGTAAGCGCCAAGACTACTTTGGCGCGAACGGGTGGGTTTGCATTTGCAGATACAGAACAGTTTTTAGCTTCAATGAGAACTTTTATTGGAGGTGAAACTGACTCAATTATTGCTACTACAACTAATGAAGGTGCAATAGAAGGAGCAAGAGGAAAGGCAAGTAGGGATGCTGGAGAAATGTTCAAGAGATATTTTATAGGTATGGAGGGACCTAAAGAGCGAATGGGTGTCACAGGTATTGTGACTAGACACCCACAGCTAGCTCCTACCCACGTCGCAGGCTTGGAAATCTTTAGAGACGTTCAAGAAGTCGGTCAAAGTGACACTTATTTTAAAAGATTTACCGAAACAGCAGAAGGAGAGAAAGCTTTAAAAGCGCTTAAAAAGAATACTGGAAAAAAGAAGATATCTAGTTTTGCTGACATATCAAATCTAAAACAAAGCGGAAAGAATAAGAAACTTATAAGAAACTTTTTTACAACTATGGCAGAAAATATAGGTTCTTTTGCTACTGGAGAAGGCGGTGGTAAACTTTCTTTCCCTTCTATGATTGCTGACGTTCACTATGGTGGAACAAGTAGAAGAATAGACCTTTCACTTGCGTCTGGTATGATTGGTGACTTTGATGGTGACATTTATCAGCTGCTGTTCCCAAGTAAGGCCGCTCGTAAAGCACTTGGGAGTATGAGCGAAGAGGCGCTTGAAGCAGATTTTGCTGGCCGCTTAATGACCAGAGCCTTTGTTGAAGAAACAAAAGCTGGTATTAAGAGTTACGCTAGTCAGCTTTCTGGACAAACTGGTATCTCTTTAACAGAAGAGCTTTTCGAATCAGCGCAAAAAGAAATTTACGGCAAAGACATTGGGCAGCTAGACGTTGCGCTAGATCGTCTAAGAATGGGAGTTGTTACCCAAGAGCAAAAAGGTGAACAATTGTTTAGAGGGCAAAGGTCTCTTGGTCTTCTAACAGCACTTGAAGAAATTGGTCTTAAGTCCAAGCATTCTCCAAGAGCAATTCCTATTACAGCAGAGCTAACTTCAGCTGTTAGAAAACTTATCAGCAGTCAAGGTAATGATACGAGGCTACTTGAGTCTGCTCTTGGTAAGATTTTTGCAGATACTCAGCTGGGTAAAACCGGAAAAATGACAATCTCAAATATTGAGATGGAAGGTGCTTCTCCAGAACTACAAAAGCTTTTTCAAAGAGTTCAAGGTCGTGAAATCACTATGGCAAACATTGTGGACGATCTTAAAACTGCGGCAGTAGTAAGTAATCAAATTGGTGCTGAAGCTCAGAAGAATGCACACACTATGATGAAAGCTATGACGCTTGGTCAAAAAAGCCAATGGGCTGCTGCGCAGCTAGGTTCACCACAAGGCCAGATGATGCAAGGCGCACGGATGGCCGGTGAAGATGTTATGGATGCAAGAGTTACAAAAATGATAAGCTCTTTGCAAGAAGTTAGCTCTGGTGTAAGCGCGGCTAGAATGGCTACTAGCGCTTCAGCCTCAAGAATGATGATGCCCTTAGCAGTAGGTGCTGCCGCAACAGTTGCTCTAGGCTCTCTTATTGGAGACGATGGTTACGCGCCTACACCAATGGTAATGCCTGGAGAGTTTTCTGATGCAAGAGTTAACGCGTCAATTATGGCGGGAACAGCAACTGACAGAAACATATCTCCAGAAACGCTTCCGCAAGGAAGCCAAACGCCCGACATGATGGGGAGACCTTTTAATAGTGGAACTCTGAACATTACAAGACCAAACTCCTATGCAATGAGAGGAGAAATTGTAAACCATGGTAGTATAAGTGACACTATGAGTATTATGAGTAGCTTTGGAGCCAGTGGTAGTATTATAATTAACGATCACAGGCGTCCTATGAGTAAACATTATATGGACAGAATGTTCGGAGAGTAGATGAAACTCTTTAATGGTACAGTCGCTGGAGAAGCTGGAGAAGCTGATTCAGTTTTTGTTATTAACGATATTGCACTAAGAGTGCCACCAACCAGCATTTCTATTCGAAAAGAAGATATGGTTTGGCAGTGGAAGACTCTTAGAACCAAAACTTCTACAAAGATACCTTCTGGACGAGGTGTGGTTCAGGTGTCAGTGCGTTTAATTTTTGTGCCACAGCACTTTTTAGAAATGCACAGGTTGATCACCCAATTCAAACATTCTCCATTTTGTTATATTGAAAATGCTCTCATTAGAGATTCAATCGTTCCCGATTGGCTTAATACTCAGATGATGGCTTTTACTATGACTGGGCTGAACATTCAGAATATGACTGGTTCGCCTGGAACATTTATTCTTGACCTAGACCTTCGTTGGTTCAACTATGCCCCTTACGCAATCAACTGGCTATACAGAGATGAGTATGCAACTAAGCCTATTGGAGAAGACGGCGCAGTAAAGACGATTGAGACTTATGGTCCAGGTCTTAAGAAGATGTCTAATATTATCGACTTCTTACCTCAGTCATCTAGCGCTCTAGACTCTTATGAGGTTGTAAGCGGAACCAAAGATATTATTGGTGGCTTTACAATGGATGACTTGCTGTTCAACCATGCAGGGACAGCATTCGACCTATTGCCTAGGCCCACAGATGTTATGCGCAAAGCAAAGCCGGTGACGCCTCACCTTTCTAATATCTACAAGAGAT
>Ga0102815_10001987_pt1 | contig 12627 bp, 14 predicted proteins | sample ColrivemetaGS759_FD_79113 | JGI IMG/M metagenome (GOLD analysis project Ga0102815, IMG submission 79113) | Estuarine microbial communities from the Columbia River estuary - Ebb tide ETM metaG S.759 | ecosystem: Environmental > Aquatic > Marine > Intertidal zone > Estuary | place: USA: Columbia...
CGGAAGAGAGGTTCATAATTTTGTTGTTGAGGGTGATAATCTTTTTGACGTGATGCAAGAAGCAGGGAAGCTTTCATTCCACGATGTTCATACTTGTGGGTGTTGTGGTAGTGACAACCTTTCTTTAGGCTCTCACAAGGCACAAAACAAATATAAATATGTTACAGTCAGATGTTTGAATTGCAAGGCAACATTAAACTTCGGTCAGCAATCAGAAGACGATGAGGTTTTTTACCTAAGAAAAAGAGAAGAAGGTGATAATAAAGTTTTAGATTGGCAACCTAAACATAATGGTGAATAAAAAATAAATAAAAATATTTTAACAAACATTGGTGTTTTGTTTTTTTCTTTAATATTTATAAGTGAACTTAAAAAAAAGATATTAACTATGAGAAATTTAGCACCATTCATCAAAAAAAACCTAACAACAATCGTTTTCTGTGTTTCAATTTCAACTTTAACATTTCTTTCAATAGATATAATAAAAAAAAGAAGGGTTGAAGAGTTGGAAATAAGAGATAGTTTGCAAAAAATCAGTAACCAGCTAGAGGTTTTAAAAAAACAAGGGATATATAATAGTAAGAAAGAAATAAATTTGTAATTTTTTTTTTAGTTTAGTTTAGTTTTTAGGGGAGAGCGTTGTTTCTTTCCCCTTTTTTTATGTCCAAATGTTTCCTATTTCAACAAACCAACAATCAAAAGCAACACAATTGTGCCTACACCTAGTTTCCTTTGCCTCTCATGGACTTTTATTTCCTTTTCATAAGATAACACCAATTCATCTCTCTTAACTGATACAGAGTCACCATATGCAATTCTCTTGTTCTTAAGGTCGATTGTTGAATCTTGGGAAATAATCATTTGCTTATAGGATTCATTGATGAAATTCAAGTCAGAAATCTCTTCTTTCTTTATTTCCAATGTTTCTGTGCATTCATCTAAGTCAAAAAGGTCCTTAATGATCTCATCAAAGAAGACACTGTCTATGCACACCTTTTTATCAGATTGTGTCTTTTGGAAATTTGTTTTTATACCTATTTGCGAAAAACTCATTATACTTGTGCTCAGTATTAATATTGGCAATAGAACTTTTTTTAACATGATATTTCTTTTTTATCTTTTTTAAATTAACTTTTCTGTTGTTGTTTCTTTTATTTATCTCAACTTCCTGTAGCTTCAACTTATCTCTTTGAGACTTCAATAAAGAATCTTGCTGGAGCATTTTTTTATCCAACAGTTTTATTTTTAAGACCAAAGAATCAATTTCTGTTTTTTTTATTTCTTTTTCATAATTATTTTTTTTTATTTCTTTCTCTTGCTTAAATATCATAAATGTGCCAATACACAGCAGAATGGCTATTATTACATCTTTAATTTGTTCTTTATTTATTTTCATATGACTTTTTTTTGATTTATTTTACATTTATTTTGTTTAGCTATTGAGTTTATGGTTTTTTATTACTATTTATATACAGAGGGCGGGACAAACCCACTACATTAGTGCTTTTTGCACATACATTATATATCTCATAAACTAAAAACTAAAAAAAACAAAATGGCAGTATACTTGAAAAACAAAGACTTATTAGCAGAATTTAATATCTGCATAGAAAAAGGAGAGACAACAAGGAAGTTTGATCAGATGATTATAACATTGGTGGAAAACATCTCTACAAAATACACATACAGCGATGAAAGCTTACGATGTGACATGAAACAAGCTGCATATCTATTGATGTACACTAAATGGAAGAAGTTCAACCAAAACAAAGGTAACAACATATTCGCTTACTACACTCAAATCATAAGAACAGCATTCGCAAAAGAATTTAATTTCTTTTTTTTGAAAAACAGAGTTGCGTCAAAAGACGTCTCATTCATTCCAATCGATGAATATTACAGGAGCTTGGATAGAGAAGACGAAAATAAAAAAGATATTTGGTAAAAAAACTTGGTTTACTAAAAAATATTTGTTACATTTGAATATAAGCACGAAGAAGTGCAGTTGAATAGTCCGACAATTATCAACTAAAAACATTTGCCCTTTTGAGGATAATCGGAGTCGGACCCGCTTATCTCTCATTAGGGTTTTCTCATTTAACGAAGTGTGCAAAGCACTAAAAAACAAATAATTAATTAAAATAAGTAAAAATTATGGTAACTAAAAAGATGGTAACTAAAAAGATGGTAACTAAAGCACAGTTAGAATTACAAGTAGAGAGTTTAAAAGCAAAATTAAAAGAAAGAGGTAGAGCTACTTCAATTGACAATCACAATGACCTTTCAAATAGGTCAGAACACAATGTTTTAAGTTTAGAAAGTACAGCATATGAAATGAATATGACTGAGACAGACTTAGTTGAATTCCTTTTGGAAAGAGACTACATATATAGAGATGAAAGCATGAGTGATTCGTGTGAAAATAAATACAAACCAACTGAGCGTTCTATATTACACGAACTTATTCTGTTTGGAACCAGTGGAAGTTGTAATTATCGCAACCAGTGCTCAACAACTTTAAGAGGTAGAGCAATTTTTGGATATCTACTAAAGGAGATTGAAGATCAGAAATAAGAAGATTAATCTTCCGCATGATTCTGGTGTCATGGTGTCATGCGGTCAGTTGGCTCTAAACGCCTATTTAATAAATAAATAAATAAATATAGGTAGAGAAACCAATTTTACTTTTTTTCTACCTATTTATAAGTAAGAAAAACAAAAACTAATAATTAATTAAAAAAACAAATGGAAAATCTAATTACAATCACAACAAACGAAAAACAACAACAAGTAGTAGATGCAAGAGAGTTGCATAAATTTTTAGGTAGTAAGCAAGAGTTCGCACACTGGATTAAAGCTAAAGTTGTAAATAACCCATTTTTTACTGAAGGAGAAGATTATGTTTTGCTTGATAATTCTAACAAGCAAACAGAAGGTCGTGGTGGATCTAACAGAATTGATTATGCACTAACACTAGACACAGCAAAGAAAGTCTCTATGGCAGAGCAAACTGATAAAGGAAATGAAGTTAGAGATTACTTTATTGAATGCGAAAAAATAGCTAAACAACCTAAAGTTTTGGATTTTAATGACCCAGATGTTGTTTTGCAATTAGCTCAAAACTGGAAGGATGAAAAGATAGCAAAAGAACAAGCTTTAAAATTAGTTGAACAAAAGGAAAAACAACTAGAAACACAAAAACCACTCGTTTTATTTGCAGAAGCAGTAAATAACTCTAGTGACTTAACTCTAATTGGTGATTTCGCAAAGTCACTAGGTATTAAAAATTTTGGTAGAAACAAAATGTTTGACAAACTAAAAGAATTAAAAATCTTAATGAAAAACAGAATGCCTTACCAACAATATATTGACAGTGGAGTTTTTGTTGTTATAGAGAATGAAAGTAAAGGTAAACTTAGTTTTACAACAAGAGTTACTGGGAAAGGTCAGGCTTATCTAACAAATAGATTAAAAAAAGAAAGAAATAAAGAACAAAAAAGAATAATTGATCTTGAAAATAGCATAATTGAAGGAAGATGCAAATCCCCTTCTGAATACACAAAGAAAAACTTCTAAAACAATTGGGTGTGATTGAAAGGTCCACCCAACTTAAAACATTCCATTCAACAAAAAATAAATATGAAAGTAGGATTAGATTTAAGTTTGAATTCAACAGCAATGGTTGTAGAGCATAATGAAGAGCACTTTTTTTACAACTACACAAGCAAAAAAACAACAAGACATAAATGTATGGAATTCTTGAACACAAAAGTATTTCCATCGGTAAAGAAAAACCCTAACTATTCAACAGATCAAAACCTAAAGCTACAACGCATTTTAAGCATCACTAATGCAATTAAAGAGGACATACTACACTTTGTATCCAATTCTCAAACAAATGTATCAGAAGTTGTTATAGAGGGCTATAGTTTCGGCTCATCAAGTGTATCATTTAACGAATTGGTTTGCATGGGTAGTTTATTAAGAGCTTTTGTAATTGAAGAGTTGAAATGTAAATTAACAATTGTAAGTCCAGGTGCATTAAAATTAGCTACTTGTAAGTTAGTTTATAATCAGAAGAAGGATCCAATAACAAAATTAAGTGGTGGTAGATTTAAAAAGCACGATATGCTTAGGGCTTGTAAGACATATGCAATAAAAAACAATCAGTTCAATGACTTTGATAAGTGGTTGAATTATGGAGAAAACTATTCAAGCAACTATAATATGAAATCAATCCCAACTCCAATTGAAGATATAGTGGATGCGTTCTTTTTATTAGAAACAACAAAGCAAAAATAAGATAGTAGTTTGTCAACTCGTAGATATATATAGTATGGAAGATAATTTAACAAGAGAAATTGGTTTAATAGTTGTTCATTGTAGTGCAACAGACGATAATATGGATATCGGAGTAAAAGAAATAGATCAATGGCATAAAGCTAGAGGTTGGTCAGGAATAGGCTATCATTTTGTGATTCGTAGATATGGAACTATAGAAATTGGTCGTGATATAAATGTTAGTGGTGCACACACAAAAGGACATAACTCTGGAAGCATAGGGATAGTTATGGTGGGAGGTGTGGATAGTAAAGGAAATCCAGAAAATAACTTTAATCAAATCCAATTCGAAGCGTTGGATGAACTTTTAAGTGAATTGCTGTTTATGAGTAATGTGAAGGGTGGTGTTGAAATAAAGGGGCACTATGACTTCTCAAATAAAGCCTGCCCATCTTTTGATGTAGAAAAATTCAAAAAGAATAGGGGATTTAGATAATTCGTAAAAAAATAGACAAAACAAGAAACGGGCCTACTATATAATTAGTAAGTCCGTTTTTTTTGTTACTTATTTAAAATTATAGCCTATACATCCAACATAGTGCATATGCTGTTGCATCAAGCAAGTGATCGTTTTTATGTGATTTGTTGCTTATTATCTCTGAATCAGGCTTGAATCTATAATCAGCAATCTCATTGTAAAGGTTATGTGAATCAGGGTGTATTATGACCTCAAACCCTTGCATAAATCTCAACCTGTCCAATACTTTTGGTTTCTTAACAGGAAGTGCATTTAATTTACCAGCCACTCTTAGATGTTGAATAATCATTGGTGATGCTGAATCACAAATAATAGTATCTCCATCTACAACAAGTCTAGGTGCTGGTCTAGATTTTCTAGGTTTAAGTCTAGAGCCCCTTGTCTCTGCCTCTATGACAGTTTCATAGCTAACAAGCTCTCTTATTTCATCTACAAGATTATCGTTCGTTAGATGAGACTTATATAGCAATTCTTGAACATAAACTTTCTTATTGTCTCGGTCCACATGAATTGAAGTCATTGCACTTGGATCCTTCCACCCAAAGTCTAAACCATAAAGTTGCTCAAAAGGATTTAGGTGTTCACCAAATTCTTCATATGTACCTTTTCTAAAGTTTTTGTAGATTAAAGTTTCTTTGTTTACATACCATTCACCAAGAAATAAGTGTTCGAACATTTCATAGTCACTTTCTTTTAACCTCATAGCCTCATCTATAAAAGATTTACTAAGGTTTTCCCAATTGTCATAAATTGTTGTGTGAATGTACTCTGAATCGCTTATTTGCTTGTTTTTGTAAAATTTTTCATAAATCCAATGGTCTGGGTTTCCAGGATTGAATAGTAGAATCACCTTATTTCTTTTGTTTTTATCCCTTACAGAAAGGTTTATGGTATTAAAGATTTCATAATTCTCAATGTCAATTGCTTCCTCACAAACAAAAACATTTACGTTTAGAGATTTAAGGTTTGCTGTTTCTCTTGAAGAGCTAGTTCTAAGGCCACGAAAGTAGATTGTTGCATTATTTCTTATACAAATTATTTCTTTTTGCTTTATCTTGAATTCAGAAGAAAGTCCCAACAGTTCAATCATCTCCACAAACAATGGGATAATTGATATATGGGCCTGAGTCATTGTATTACGAGTAAAAAGAACGTTATCACCTTCAAGTAAAGAGTTTACAAGAAAAAGTGTTACAACAAAAGACTTACCACTACCCCTTGATCCAGAAAGAAAGAAATATCTAGCATCACTATTGAACAGTGGATTATATTTAGAGCTTATGTCTATCATATTTTATTTTTTCTTTTTATCTTTCTGATACTTCTCCTTAGCTTGAACGAAACGAATCACTGGATAACTTGCCTTTACACTTAGGTTTTCATCTTCACCCTTGTCTTTCTTATAGTCTTGGTGTTTGTTCTCTAGGAAGAATTTAATTGAAGGGAAGTGTTCTTCATCTATTAATAAAAACAATCTCTCTTCAACGCTACTTGCAATTAATTCCTCCACCTGACTCTTCTCTTCTTTGAACTGACTATCAGATTTCATCCAATGATAATAAGACGACCTACTTATTTCTGTTTTGATAAGTGTTGCTTGTAAGGTCCTAATTTCAAGATATGTATTAAGGAATTCTTCTTTTTTCAATTTCACTTCTTTTGCTGTCATTTTCTTCATCTCTATATATGTTTTGATAAAAATTAGGTATAATGTGTAATATTTTAGTCTTTTTTTTGATTATCTCCTACTTATATATATCAATAAGTATGAGTAATAATGGTGTGTCAGGTATAAATGTAGATACATATATAAAGAGGGAGTATTAAAATAAACAGATAAAAAACACAAATAGACACATATGAGCAATTCAAAATATACATGGAGTTTTGGTCTTTCAACAGGCGATAAGACATCTTCTATTGACCCACCTTTAGAATGGGAAGACTTTTCTTTTAATTTATCTTTCGAAGAGCTATCTTCTACTGAATTAGAAATAGGTGAGTTAACATTTGTAAACGAAGGATATGAAAAAATTAAGGAATACTTTGATGCTGGTGTTTTTGATCGCAATGTTTATTTCTTTGGTTCTTTAAAGGATAGTTCAAGCCAAGACGAAAAGCTAAATACATTTTCTTTCCATAGTCAGTTTGATTTTGCTACAATAAAGTTTATTGACCACGAATCTAAATTAAAAATAAGTTTAAAAACAATAAGCTCAGGACCTTTAAGTGATTCTTATAGACCATCAATTATTGACACGTTGAATGCAACAACCTTTTCAGTTTTTAGTGATGAATCTACATTTGCAATTCCTAGTTCTGCAAATAAAAAATTTAACAGTGCACTAGAGTTACTTCCAGTTTTGGTTGAAAAGGAAGACACAACTGTAGAGGAAATGATTTTATATTTATCTATTTATCAATTAACTGTACAATTAATAAATGCAATTAAGGAAATAGCTGAATTAGTAGGTGACCTTGCAGCACTAACTACGACTGGTTTTGCTGGATTTGCGAGTGCAGGTGTAAAACTTGCACTACAAATTGTTTTAAAAGCCGCAGAGATAACTTCTTTGGTTATTGCTATGTCAACCTTGATAAAAAGACTTCAAGAATTATTATTACCTCTTCCATTTAACAGATGGGTTTTGAATGTTGGTAAAACAATTGAAGCAATTTTTGCATCAATGAACCTTGATTCAGGCTTTTTAAATATGGACGAGGTCTATGATTATTATTATTTACCAAGCAACACACAAGACAGGACAAGTTTTTTTGAAAAAGGGGACTTTAAACCAAAGGTTAGTGACTATGGGTATTTGTTTAGTGAATTCTATGAAATTGTTAAAAATCTTTTTGACTCTAAAGGTTTTTACATAGATAATTTAGATTCAGGTGAGTTTGGCTCACTTATTTCACCTCCTGTTGTTTATATAGGAAACGAAAACGATGATTTCTTCTACAAGAAAAGTGAATACATACTGCCTGACATATTAGAAAAGGAAACTTCAACAAATTTAGGTGAACTAAACACAAAAGAGGTTTACACTTTTAAAACAGATGTTTCTGATGAATATACTACAAAGAACTATGATGGAACTTCAGTTGAAATTGATCGTGCAAGCAGCATTTTAAAGCCAAAGTTAAAAGACGTAAACTATCAACTAGCTAGAGGAACAAGAAAGTCAGAACAGAGCATAATTGAATCACTTTTAGTTGATGTACTTAATCTTATGAGTGATATTTCAAGTGCTTTAGGAGGAAAACCTGTAGCTTCTCAATTAACAACAAGTAGAATTGGTATGTTAAAGGTTAGTAGAAAGGAATGGTCTGTGCCTAAGTTGTTGAACCTAAGGAAAGGGTCTGATAATTTGATGAAACTTCCATTTGACCACGAAACTAGAACAAATGCAAGGTATTTCCAAGAAAAGTTTGACACAAAGTTTGCAAGTTACAGTGGAAGAGAAAATCGCTTGGTTATTAAGAATGCTAGAGTTCCATTTGATTTAGAAGACTTCAATACACTATACGGTAACAGTGTATTTACAATAAAAAACTCAACCAAACAAGGGAGAATCACTTCTTTGAGTTGGAATATTCAAGGAGATTATGCAGATATAGAGTATTATATAGCAGATGGGTTTGATGTTCCTTCAACCTATACACTTAGTTAACAAAAAAAATAAGAGATATATATTTGTATAAACAACTAATTAAAAAAAATTATGACAAATAAAGATAGTATTGATGATGATTTATTAAAAATGATGGGTAATATCAAGTCTTTGAGTGAGGATTTAAAAAAAGTAAACAACTTTGTTAACAAGACCTTACAAGATAATATTCACATACCTGAATTCAAAGAAGTCTTGAGCATTAAGAACGCTGATGAATTGAACAGAAAACAAGGCAAAGAGATTGATTTAGATGCAACAATCAGTAGATATAAGTCAATTATAAAACGTTTAGATGAAAAAAATAAATAAAAATGGGTTTAGTAAATAACGTAATTGACACAAAATATAATTCTCAGATAAGAAACTACGACACATCAATTGGTTCTTTTAGTTTGAAAGCTAATGTTGGGGATAGAATTCAATCTTTAATTGCTATTGAAATGTATTGGTATGTTGAGCCAACTGCATTTAGTATTTTTGAAGATGGACGTAGAATAGTTATAGAAGGAGAGCCTTTTGATATAGCTGGTTTTAGCCATGGAGATGACATTGAGGTTAGATTTGGATATGTATCAAAAGCCAACAATCAATTAGCAACAGGAAAGATAGTTAATGTATCATCAGATGGACTTACTATTTTTACTGACATTACTACATTGACAAATGGTTTTTATACTGACATTGTAACAGGTGGACTTCCAACAGGAGACTTTGAATGTCTAATCGCTGGAGTAACTTCATTGACAAATTTAATTTACAAATATAATTTTGTTCCAAACGACATCTCTACACCATCATTCAACAGCTTATTAACAGGTGATCTTCAGGAATACAAAACTTCAAACCTACAAGCTACAGCAGTGCAAGGAGTTCCATCTTCTGGAAAGAGGTGGAGAAATAATAATGACTTTGTTCAAGTAACAAAACTTCCAACAACACAAATTCCTTTGAATAGAGATGTTGACTTTGGTGAGGCAGGTGGTGTTGTTCCAACTTGTGTACAAAACTTTAGGGTTGAACATAGGGTTTCTGTGCAACCATATTACTTAGCTGAAGACATATTTTCAATGATTCCTCCAAGTGGACAGAGAGAAAAACCAACAAGGCTTAACAATTCACTTAAGCACATATTCTCAATATCACTGAAGGAATTTATAAATGACTCAAACGAAACCAAGACAGTAAATATTGTTGACAAAACTGGTTCTGTTGGGTGGTTTGATGAAAACTTTGATGGAAATAGAAACCAATACGAATTACAAAGCATAACTTATCAAGATTCAAGTGGATTTGTAGATGAGATAAACATAAAAGAGGAAACAACTGTTACGCTTGTTGTTACTAGTGAAGATGGGACATTTAATGGTTCTCAGACAGTGAACGTAATGCATTCATTAATCCCACAACAAGAAATCTTAAATGATGACTATTTTAATAATAATTATTTATATGATACAGTTAATACTTCAGGTCTTGGTCAATATGTATATGATGTTGTTTATGACTACCAAACACCAAATCAATCCACTATTACTTTTAAAGTTCTTATCGGAACAGCAGCTGGCCTTAACTCAAATGATTATTACCTGCTCGGAATTACTTTAGATGATGACGTAAAAAGTGCAGAACTAAGTGATAGAGTAACACTAATTGCAGATGTTAATCAATATGCTTTAGATACAGATATCCCAGACTTGTTAAAAGAGCTCTCTGGTGGACTTACTACAAATTATGAGAGTAATGTATACACAGAAAGTAAAGGATGGGTTCAAGACGCTGTAAAGGTTGAATTTCAATACAAATATGATCCATTTACCTACACTGAAAACACAAGTATACAATTAGTTGCTTGGAAAGATGGTGAAGAAGAAGATTACTTTGTTTTACAGGACTATTCAATAGACTCTGCTAATGACTACCAACTTTCACAAAATGGTATAGAATTCCATAAAAAAAACATAACAACATCTGTTTTTGATGTGAACCAAGATTTAATTGAGACAAGTTCTTTCTTAAATAACTCATTGCAAAATTACAACAGCAACTATTATGAAAGTAATTTAAATACAACATCACAAAACGAATACAACTCAGCATTGGAACCAGAGAATATTAAAAACATTTCTCTTACAACAAGGTATATGTGGCATGATTGGATTCAACTTCCTGATGCACCTATATTCTTTAGCAAATCTGGGGAGTTGAACAGTGGTTTGAACAAGAATGTAAGTAACTACTCTTTAACTCAAGGATATAGCTTAAAATGGATATTGAACGCTGATATAAATAAAGGTGGTGTAATTACTAAATACATACACAAGGTTAATGCTGAGGTTTTAGATTTTTCAGTAAACTCAGATGAATCTTGGGTTTTAAATACCATTAACACTTATCTTGTAGATGGAGATTATGATTCAAACAAGGTGTTGCTTGCAGATGAGGATATGAGGTTGGAGATAATAATTGACAACTTAGTTGATCCATTGTTTGATTTAAGCTTATATAGAGGCTCTATTTCTGTTGAAACTAAAGACCCAGCATCTGAATTACAAACGTTGGAAATTGGTACTGATGAATTTAATCTATTCACAAACTCAAATGAATTAAAGTCTGAATATACATTGGAGAACGAAAAAGGTTATCCATTAAAGGGTATTTCTAATGAGTTATATTGTGACATTGAAAAGGTTGGAAGTTCAATTGTTTTAAGTTGTATATTGAAAAGTTCAACTAAATACTTATCAAAAAACGCTGATGCAGGTCAAATTTGTATAACAGGTAGAATTGGTTTAAAAGATGACGCTTCAACAATAGATGGTGAATTTAGTGATGACTTTAGTAATAGTTTCTTCATATAAAATTCCATTTGTTATAAAAACTGGTATATATAATAATAGAGATTGTTTATTTAAATAAATGATAATTAAAACAAAAAAAGAAGTGATATGACAATAATAACAGAGCAAAGCAACAGTTCCGAAATGCTTCACACTTCATTTTCAGATAATGAATGTGTAAATATCTCAACAGCTGGGGTTGTAACTGAAATTGATGAGATATGTGAATGTGTTGTAGGTAAATGTGGTTTTGCTAATATTGTTTTTGCTGACTTGACAGATAATAGTTCTTATAAAAACGACTTCAGTTCTTTTTTATTTAAAGTTGATGGATTAGTTACAGTTTTTGATCCAAATATTAAACTTGTTAAAAGCAGTGGAGAAGAAATTGAAATTGACACATCTACTACAAATGACTTTGATATAAATCAAGTTTACAGTTTAAATCCACAATTAAACGATGTTCTTGTTGGTTTCAGAGTGGAATGGCTTAAAGTTCTTGAACAAGAAGGGCCTGGTCAATATTATTTTGAATACAACATATCTAATATAACTGGAACTATTACTCGCCAAACAATAGCTTATGATTTAATGAATTTCAACCCAGAAATAGCAAAGGACACAGTTAAATTAACTTGGTTTCAAAATGGAATCACAGAAAATGGTTTTGATTTCACAGACTTTAATGTTTCCAATAGCTTAAGGTTGTTTGGTAGTATGAAATACCTTGCTGACACAATTGAAATCGATGAATATGAAAATGTATCAAGAAAAAACATACAGATTCAATCAAAAGTTAAGAATAAATATGAAATGGTTACAGAACTAATTCCAAAAGAAGTTGGTGATGTTTTAACTAAAGACTTTTTATTAGCAAACGAAATTCAATTCACTACATACAACCAAAAAACATATTTAAGTATGTTAGACCAAAAATTGAAGGTGATTGAAGTTTCTGACTTTGTTGGTAACTACAGAGACAACAATACAGGTAGCTTCACAATTTCTTTTGAGAACCAAACACAAGATACAGTAAAAAGAAACGTAAGATTCTAGTAATTTTATTTTAATTATAAAAAAAAAGTAATGGCAAAACTGAATAGAGCAGATATAATAGCTCAGATTGATTTATTAATAAATGACAATAACAACAAGGAGATTACAGCCTTAGACGTTAGGACTGTCTTAAAAACAATTTCCCAATCAGACTACAACTTGATTGATGATGATGCCTTAGAGGTCTTCTATGATCCAACAGAAGACTTAGATTGGGATGCTGTTATTCCAACAGAAG
>Ga0102815_10001989_pt1 | contig 12620 bp, 8 predicted proteins | sample ColrivemetaGS759_FD_79113 | JGI IMG/M metagenome (GOLD analysis project Ga0102815, IMG submission 79113) | Estuarine microbial communities from the Columbia River estuary - Ebb tide ETM metaG S.759 | ecosystem: Environmental > Aquatic > Marine > Intertidal zone > Estuary | place: USA: Columbia...
AGTTACCCCTTGCTCAATCAACTAACACTCTTGATATTGTTGCATCGGCTTTTGGCCTTGTTAATCCACAGGTTACAGAGGGAATTCCAACTCCAGCACTCATCACAACCGTTATTATTCAGGATGGTAGTGTTACAAGTTCTCAACCAACGGAATATATCAATGCTTTGTGTTTACAAACTATTCAGCCACATCAACTTCAATCAGGTGATGCTGTGTATATTATTTTCCCTGACATGGCACCAAACTGTGAAGTCACTTCAGAAACCTTTGGGCTAACACAGCCTGATCAGAATGTTCACAACTCTTTAGCTTTCGTTATTCCAGATGAAACAGATGCTTCTATTTTCAAAATCTTCGGACTTCCAATTGTAAGTGGTGTATCATCGACTCCAACACCTTGTCAGGTGCCATTGAATCCGGGGGTAGTTCCGATCGTAAACCGTCAAATATATTACCATAAAATTTGTGGTTCACAATTTGATCCGATCAGAAACTTTTATCCAAAGAGTTATAATGGAATGTTGGAGTCTCCCGCACATGGATTAACTGGAAATACAACTTCTATCTATATTGGTGAAACACAAGTTGATGATCTAAATGGGTGTCAAATTGCTTGTGAAATTGATGAAAATTTTTTTACTGTTACGGCTAATGTGCAGATACCAATCGATGTGATTGGAAACGCTGGAAAATTCTTAAAAACAGAAAACAGTACAAGTTGCGCAACACAATGTGAAATACTTCCCATATCTGATATTAGTGTTTCTAATAATGGTGTTATTATTGCCCAAAATGAGTTCCAAGGAGGAGAGTGCTTATATTTCTTGAATGATACAAATCTCAATTTAGGTACTACAAATGAATTATCAGATAACTTCTTCACAGTATCTACAGAAAATCTCTCATCAACACAATTCAGTTTGAATGTTCCGATTACAACAATTGGGGGTGTTTTTGGAACTACGGGAAACATCGTGTCAACTTGCGAGACTTTAATATTTACAGAACCTCAAACATATTGCTTTATTGCAACTACATCCGAATATGAGTTTGAATTAGCGGGTGGTGGTGGTGGTGATGGACTTGACTATACAGACGGGTCGAATGGTGGAATTGGTGGTTCTGGTGGTAAAGTGACTGGAAGTATTTCTGTCCCTGTCGGTTCACCTATATTCATAACTATTGGTGGAGCTGGACAACCTGGGATTTTTAATGCAAATAGTTTGGGAGGGTTTAACGGTGGCGGTGATTCACAAACTAATAATCAAATCACTGGCTGTGGTGCAGGTGGTGGTGCAACTGATATCCGCATAGGCACAAATGATTTAGCATCCAGAGTTGCTATTGCAGGTGGTGGTGGTGGTGGAACAGGCTACTTTCCCGCTTTAAATCCTCTTTATACTGATCCAACAACCGCTATTGCTCAGTTACAAGAAGGTCGTAATGGTGGAAATGGTGGAGGAAGTTTAGCAAATCCATTTGGACAAGACGGCTTTGGGAATTCAGGCCCTTCTCCTTACGATGCAAAGGGGTTAGGAGGAAAAGCAACACCTGGAGTTCAACAGGGAGGTTTTGAGTTCGCACTTGCTATGATGAATATGGCAAATCCTGGAACATTAGGCCAAGGTGGAGGCACTAATAATGGTGGTCCTATTCCTAGAGGGTACCAATCTGGTGGTGGAGGAGGCTTCTATGGTGGCGGTGCAGGATTTGTATTTTCAGGGAATAATGCTTACATTGGAGAAGGTGGTGGAGGTGGTGGATCAGCACTTGTTCCACCAGGTGGGGATGGGATTACAGGTGGTGGTGCCGCATCAAATACAAATGGTTATGCTATCTTGAAACCCAAGACTACAGCCTTATTCTCTACGCCTGGTTCTTATCCATTTAGTGTTCCAATCAATGCAACAAGTCTTACTGTTCGTGTTAGTGGTGCATCAGGAGGAGATGGAGGTATGGGGCCAGCTCAAGTAGGAGAGACAGGTGGAAGGGGTGATTATCGTGAAGCAGTCTTTCTTGTAGGAGGTGCTTCATTACTCCAACCAGGTGGGAGTTTAACAGTTACCGTGGGTGGTCAAGGTCAGATAGGCCCATATTTTAGTGATCCTCCAGCATCACAGGCTCTAGGTGGATTCAATGGTGGGGGAGATGGTCCTATCAAATCTGGTGGAAATACAAGAGGAGTAAGTGGTGGTGGTGGTGGTGCTTCTAATATTGTTATCACTAATACGTCAAACCCATTGATAATTGCTGCAGGTGGCGGTGGTGGTGGTGGTGGTGGAAATGGCGATTTACTACCAGGTGCAGGTGGTGGTCTAAATGGGGAAGATGCACAAGGACAGACTGGAAGTGGTGCAACTCAAATATCTGGTGGTACGGGCGGTGGAAGTGGTACTGCTGGACAAGGTGGATCTGCTACGGGAGATGAAACAGTCAGCGGTGGTGGCGGTGGCGGTGGTTATTTTGGTGGTGGCGCAGGCCTAATCATACAAGTGTCTCCACCCTCTCCAGTCGTATTTGGAAGTTATGGAGGGGGAGGTGGTAGTGGTTTCATTATCGTCGCAGCCGAGACTGGTACACTGATTAGTGCATCAGATCCTACACAAGGAGGGGCCATTGAAGGAAACGGGCGGGTGGAACTTGAATGGACTGTTATCACGCCATCTACTTTACCAATGGGACACTTTGTTCAAGTTCCTTGCCCAAATGAATGTGGAGGTTGTGGTGTTCAAGAGAATCCCATTACAACAATTGATAAGTGGACGAATGGTGTATTTACCAGTGCTGTTCCGACCGGTTTCCCTATTGATGACACAACTTGTCTCCTCATCACAAAGAACACATATGGTCCTGATGTACCCCAAATCACCGCTATTCAAGATGTGATATCTGCTAATACGATCCCCTTTGAAACCCCAGCTCCACTATTTAGTGATGTCAAATTTGAAAGTGAAATACTTCTTACGACACAGGATATCGAATCGTTAGGTTTTCCACTTGGGAATAATCATGTGGATGCCATCTCCACAAACGATAGTCGATTCCCGGGATTAGAAGGAATTGGATGGATTCGAGCAACAGATTGTTCGAAAAATCCTATCACCTCAATCGAGAGAGACAGTAATGGAACCTTTGGTCCTTGGTGGCCTGATATAGCGGTAGGTGATTCGGTTTATTTCGATTCAAGACTTTCCACGAACCCTGATCTCAATGGGATTCATACAGTTAGTTATATCGATTTGGGAAATGTAATACCTGCTTTCTTTGAACTGGAAGATATTGAACTGAAGAGTTTTGAAGAACCCGTCACTCTTGGTAGTATATGGGCTTTTGAAACTACGGCTAATGCCTCAGTGTGTCGTCCCATAAATGAGATCACCCCTGATGCCTGTCCGACACAATTGCGTGTGACAGATCATGGATATCCAGTTGGTGAAACGGTAGACCTTTATATTACAGACTCTTTAACGAATCCATCAATAAATTCCACCGAAGGGAATGTTATAATACAAGACATAATTGCGAATGTATTTGTGCAGACAATAGACACCCTTGTGTTGCCTACAACAAGTACTACAGGAAACTCTTTATGTGATCTGACACTGATTAATAATTCATTTCAGTTGGTACAACCTCGTGGTGAATTCTCAAAACAATTCTTATCTACAAACTGTGGAACAGCAACTTTCATCCCAGATCCTGCTAACAATCGTACCATTATTGAGACACCAACGAGAATCAACTTGCAAAAGAATGTTGCTTATCCGATTATTAACAGTATCCCATTAGCTAATGGCAGTAGTATTGTAAACACGAATTCAGGTGGTGTGTTAGATCAGGTTTGGAAGAATGGAACTACTATTTTCATATCAGGCCATATTTTGGGCAATCCTTATTTGAGTGGAAGCTATAAAATCTATAATCTCACGCCAGATTCTTTTGAGATTTTAAATGGTGCTTCAATCACCAGCACTGGAGGAACTGGGGGAGTAGTTACTGGTCCTGCCAGTCCAACGATTCCGGGGCATGGTCTTCAAACAGGGGATCTCGTAAAGTTTGGTGGAAGTTCTATGACAAAGCCAAATGTTGCAAATGGGGAGGCCTACAAAATTACAGTAATCTCTCTCACAGAATTCGCCATAGACTTTTTAGTTGAAGAGGTACTTTGTCATGGAACTTGGTGCACAAACTGGATCAATGCAGAAATTCCCGATCATGGTTTGAAGAATGGGGATATCTTCTTTTTATACGGCGCAGATAATTTGGGTGGACTCCTCGCTGAAGATATTAACACAGTACATGGAGAAAAACGGCGAAACATTTCTACAGCTGAAGAATTGGCTACTAGAAAGGTCGTGACAGTTGTTGATGATAACAATATTAAATTTCTTCCCAACTACGGTGCCTTTCCTACCGCTCGAATGTTAGGAGGCGGATACCAAGTATGCATTTCTGCTAAGAACCACAGTTTATGTGAAACTGGACAAGGCCCGTGTACTGATGGAGATATGTATATTGGAGCTAAAAATTATGGCTTCAAATCTGTACAAACAAATCAAAACTGTCTCCAAAGTCAGGTTGACCACTTTTTGAATTTTAGTAATGACGCCTATGTGCTCCTTACAAGTGAGAGACTTAGTACGGATGATGTAAATCCAACACTTAACACTGGTCTCGTACATGATGTTTATACTAAGATGCAGTTAAGTTGTGGGGGCAAGAGTAGTGGATCGAATAATACTACTGGTGATGTAGTATATAACAGTTTCGTAGGTGGAGAAAGGATCTTCTATGAACCTATTGGTCGTCTTGATAGTATTGACTTTAAGTGGTACCGACCAGATGGAAAATTGTTTGATTTTCGAGGACGTGATCATTCATTCACGTTAGAAATCGAGGAATATCAAGATAGGCTTAGAACCGCGAACAAATCGTCTCGTCGTGGTATTAACGATCCAGGTGTTTCAGGAACATTGGGTCTTGTTGAAGCAACAATATCCAGAGAAAACCCTGTTCAAAATCTGGCTGGTGCGTTCCAGCCACAAAAGGTTATGTCTGCAACTGGATTATTACCTGGACAATTTTAAGTAAACGCGTTTTCATTTCCTGTTCTTTTTCAGTACTTGTAAGTACTTATGCCTCGATTTCTTTGAACTCTTTTTCCCAATCTTTTCTGATTTCCACGAATCAAAATGCTCTCCAAGTCTTTGTCCTTCCGTCTTTTTATCAACGATAGCAGCGGCGACTACAAATGTCTTCACGAGTCTTGCTGCATCATTTTTTACAGCTTCAGTATCTTTAGCGGCTTCTGCGGCTTCAATAATAACAGTCAAATCATAATATATCCACCCATTCGGATAAGTCCTCTTTAATTTGGCCAACATCTTAACCCTTCTTCTCAAACAATTAAACAATTGTCAAAAAAATTTATTGAAATAAAAACTTTTCAATTTAAAATTGAAGAAAGTTTTGCATTATCGTATTTCCAATGAAAGAAATATAATTTTTTTCAATCAACAGGGGTGACTTCATGCAAACTAAGCGTCGTAGATGGGTTCATCAGATCAACACTGGAAAACCTTTATCAAAAGTTTCTGGTGTTGATACCACCTGTGCCATATGCCGTGGCCTGTTCTGTGAACCCTGTCTAGATTGTCAAGCTGAGGAATCAATTGATAAGTCAGTAGGACTTTTGGTGTTAAAAACAAAAGAGTTATGGTACACATTGTTGTTGATGGCGAAACGACCGCCATTCATATCACTAAGCATTGATCTCATTCGCCGCATTTACGACTTCTCACTCCCCGAACAACAACATCGGTTATGGATTTGTCCTATCGTTCAAATTCACTGTGGCCATACATATCACCGCCATTGCATTAGTAAATGGATCGCTAAAAGACCATGTTGCCCGTTAGACAATCAACCTTTGAACGGACAATTGTTGGCCGATTTTTCAGCCGATATTACGGATATTACGGTCAGCCCTTATACATTGGCCGTGTTACAAATGTACCAAGCAACGGGTTCATTTGTTAGCCAATCCGAGATGCAAGCACGTCATTATCGCGCACAAGGTTTCTTGCACCGATGGCTTAAAAAAACTAACCCGTCAGTGTGGCCCGAGTCGGCTCTAATTACCATGTATCAAGCTAATACGCCGGATGCCGATGAGCGACTATCATCACTGGAGAGTGTCATTGCGGAATTGTGCGAAAAGGAGTTTATCCATCGAGTCGGAGGCGCAGATGATAATGCATTGTATCAATACAAGCCATAATTCTTTTTTGTGACTTAAAGATTTTGAAAACAATATTATTAATTTCCTTACAAAGTATTTATTCATAAGACCAACTCATAGTAAACCCAAATATCCGAAAACAATAATATTCTTTTCCATGTTCAAGAAAGGTTTCCTTCGTTGAGACGCCAAGTGAATCTTTACAAATAACGGCAGGGAATCCAAAATTTCGATGTCGTTTACCATAATAATACCATTCCTCTCTTGTATCTCCCCACGGCTGCACACGTGTAAATGCTGGACCATTTTCCCTATGACGTCTCCCCTGTTTAAACCAGATTCTCACTAATTTTCCAGAGTTCCAGTCATATATGACCGCTGGCTTGTCTCCATCGCGATGCTTTAATCCGTGTTTATACCATTCATAACGCCAAACGGTTCCATCATATCTACTGACTGCGGCCTGTTCATTGTCGCGATGTAGATTCCCTTTAAAATAATGTTCAAATACAAAGGTTCCATCTGAGTCTGATTGATAAATGGCAGGTTTATCCCCTTCTCGATGTAAAGCTCCATTAAACCACCATTCCTCTCTTCCATTCTGCCAAATTCTGGCAGGCTTATCCCCTGATCTGTGCAACACACCCCTTGTTGTCACCCATTCAGTGACTTGAAGTTGAGCTTTCTTATCATAGCGTGTTTTCTTTTTAACAAAGACCATTAATGAATGAAATTTTTAAATTGGATAATATACTCGATAATGAATTATAGGTGCACTAGTTGTTGGACCTGAATCCAAGTTTATTACTCGAACATCAAACGAACCAGAACTGACTGATGTTAATGTAACCAAACATCCTTGATCTGCTTCCACAGTTAGTTGGATGACACTTTCAGCCCTTATGCGAGAATTATTAACTGTAAAGGATGCCGTTGCTGCTGATGCCATTACATTAAAAAGAGTTATTTGCCCTTGACAATTATTAACTGTAACATTCGTATTCAGGTTTGTGCCTTGAGTCACAGTTTCTGGCACTTCGAGACGTTCCACAGGTTCACCCGTTAAGCCAACCAAAACTGTATCAGGCAAAGTGTTTGTGACGTCAGCACCTAGAGTTATAGACCCTGTTGATGTTGCTTCAGCCCTTTCTCCTATTGCAATAGTATCTACGCTAGAGGCAAGAGAGGCTTCTCCGATTGCAATTCCACCGTCAAACATCAAATTTCCTTTTACAAGAATGTTTCCAACAAAACATGTCTCTCCTTCAACTGTCAAATTTCCGAGTAAATTTACATTACCATCAAAAAGTGCTTCATTACCAATTAAGTTTTGCTTTGAAATCACATTCCCAAAGAAACAACTATCTTCAGTGACTTCTAAATTGCCTGTGATAGATGCATTTCCTAACACACTAATAGACGATTGCACGACAAGATTTCCACTCAACAAAGTTTCCTCTAAGACACTCAGATTCTTCTTTGAAATCACATTTCCAAAGAAACAACTATCTTCTGAGACCTCTAGATTACCTATAATGGATACGTTTCCATCGAAGTCAGCGTCTCCATCTACACATAACTCTCCAACAGTAGCTTTACCAGAGACATCTATTTCATCAAAGGCTACCATGCCAGTGATAGAAATCCCAGTGACGTTTCCATTGAAAACAGTGTCACCATCTACACACAACTCTCCAAGTGTTGTCTTTCCTGCAACATTAATATTACCAGCCAATAACGTATCTTCCAAAACACTCAGATTTTGCTTTGAAATCACATTTCCAAAGAAACAACTATCTTCTGAAACTTCTAGGTTGCCTCCTACAGTTATGTTGGAATTAAAACTTCCATTTCCTATAACTGTTAAGTTAGAATCAGTTTTGATACTGCTTGTCACACAGAGATTACCAATAACATTTGTATTTCCGATGATATATGTGTTCTCTCCAAGTGAAATGTTCCCAGAAACATCAATATCGTTCTGAAAAATGACATTATTCTTTAGGATTGCATTTCCCATCACACAGACATCATTATTCACTGTCAGATTTCCATTAATTTCAACGTTAGCATCAATTGAAACAGGGCCATCTAACACTGTATTACCAGATATACAGAGTTCATTTCCAGTTATTTTATTACTCACTACAATTGAGTTTCCCACTGTTGCGTTGTTAGAAAGTATCAAATTATCAGCATTCACAATTGAAGTGTTAATTGTAAATGTCGAATTCAAATTCTGTGTTGTAACCAATGGAGATGAGAGACTAAGAGAGGCGAATAGATTCCCTGAAAGAAGGACATCAGTCAAAACCTCAAGTGTCCCATCACCTGATTTAACTACATTTGCTGTCAGACAATCCACATTTATTAATGGTGTATCTAAAGATCCGTCATTGACCAGATTGCCATCAATCACAATGGACAGACTATCTTTTGGGGTTATTGTGTTTAGTCGTACAATGTTGGCACATACCATCTCACTTATCAAAGTCCTTCCAGTAGCATCCAAATCGGATTCAACATCAATTACAGACCCACTTTTCGCCGTTATCGTTAGGCAATCCACCTCTGGAGTACAAATATTGCTGGAAACAATTCCTCCAGTCAAGTATAAACTCTGACCGTAAATATTACTAGCAAACAATGTTTCTTCCATAAAAACATCATTCTGTATTGTGATTCCAAACACAGAGTTTTGCGAAATTGTATCTACATTCAAGTGAGAAAATGTAGCTTCAGGTGCTGCAATATTTGCAGTTCCAAATGTCACAACTGTTAAAAGTCCTTCAACAAAAAGATTTCCTAATACCATATTTCTTGCGACGATATCACTATTAATAAGGATATTGCCACCATTCTTAGCGCTAATATTACCCACCTCTAAGTCATACAAACAGGCATCTCCAATCAAATAAGATCCGTCTTGCACAATAACATTTCCATATACATCAATAGACTGACCTGATTCCTTTGGAGCTAACATATCAATGAGAGCATTGCCACACAAGTCTCCAAAGAAAGTCCCATTATGTGTGCCAAATGTCGTACCAAAAAAAGTCCCACTTGTGTTTCCTGAATGCATACCAAAGGTAGATCCTGAAAGAGTCCCAGTAAAGTTACCATTCATATCTCCATTGACTATTATACCTTCTCCTAGACGCTTTTCTGATATACGATCAGTCACAATATTCCCACAAATATCTCCGATGAACGAATCAGCTGCAATTGTCTCTGCCTGAACATTTCCACCAGCGAAGTCCCCGTAAAATATTCCACCTATAAATTCATTTGCTACTACTGACTCTGTAACAATATTCCCAGTAAAAGAAATATTCCCATCAATGTTTCCTGTAAAATTGTTGATAGTTGCGCCAGAGAAATCTATTGTTGCGTTCGACATATCGATTGTGGTTGCTGCCAATTCAACATTTCCTCCTATTCCAACAGCTAAACTAGAATCTATAATTGCCAATGGCACTTTTAATTTACATTCACGGTTTAATACCATCATATTATTACATTCGATGGACTTGACATTAATATCCATCGATCGGGTTATGGATGAAGACGCCATCTTTAATTGTTAGGACAAAGAATATTTTTTTTCTTCAAATTTCATTTTCAAGAAGAAAATCATCATCAAAGAGATATGCTGCATTCATGTTCTCTGATAAATAATCAAATGATGATAGGGAACGCTTTTTAGAATATTTCTCCCATGGAGGCATACTTTGAAGTACGTTTTGAACAGTGAAATCGGATTCCCAATCACGCTGCATTCTTTCCATCGTTTTCTTAGGAACTTTCTTATCGTCCCTTGACATAAGTTCGTCAATATCATAAATCCACCAATACGGTGGTTCTACAAATGAAACTTCATAATGACATTCAACAGCCATCTTGACATAAGGCTTAGCCTCCCACTTTCTAACATTCGTATTATCAATCACGATCAAATCGACACCGGCAATCATTGCATCAGTTGCACGTTTCTGATTCCAGATATGAGAATCCTTAAGTTTGGAACGCTCATAAATGTAGTTTCCGGCTTCGTCCTTAAAGTAGTCATCACAAGAAAAGATAACACCTCCATTTCGTGTTATCTCCTTAGCGTGAGTACTCTTACCAGATCCGGGAAGTCCCCTCATTATTACCAGTTTTTTCGTAGAGAATAAGTTTCCCATTGTGTAGTAGTACATAGAAGAATAACATTTTTTTTTTGTAATTTTCTTTAAGTCGTGTACCCTTGAGGATTCCACCATGCCTGACAATTAGTGTACATGGGATTTATTGGCGCAACATGATTGAATTGTGCACCCATAGGGTTAGGTGAACCCCATTTCGCTTCGCAATGACCAGGACCATGTGACATCGCTGGACAGTCTACACATTTTGACTGATAATCTGACCAACATAATCCATTCTGTTCACAACGCTTACATTGGTTATACCCTTCAAGCCGTCTTCTATATGCCTTACACATAGGAACACCACAAACATTATCGCAAAATTGTTTTGCAATTGGGTGGTTATTGAAATTTGGAGCGGGTTGGGCGAACACATTTGGTGGATAATAAGGATCTTTGCCGTATCGGTCAGAATTATAAGCACGTTGCTTACAGCGATTGCACTCGTCACAGTTTTTCCAACAATCAGACCATCCACGGCTTTCACCTTCACAATCCTTGCATTTCCGACATGCTTCTGCACACTGCTTCCCACATCCATTGACTGTCTTTATTGTCAACATGTTTTTCAAGTTCTACTATTTCGGGGCAAGAAAAAAAATCTTGATGTAAAAGAGTAAAATGATACAGAAAGATCCCACCACTTGGAAAACAAAACTGCCAATCAAAAAACTTGGAAGTAGTAGTATTTCTAATGTTGTGAAATTAGGTGCAGAGCTTGGAAGAGGATCATTTGGTGTTGTCTATAAGGCAAAATACAATGACCATGGAAAAATTGTGGATGTAGCGGTGAAAGAGCAAAATATGAAGGATGTCCGACCACACACCTTAGAATCTTTAAAAGTTGAGATAGAGGCTCTGTATGATGCAAAAAGTTGCAACATTCCTTACATTTATGATATTATTTATGATTCCATCAGGGAGAAGTTGTATTTCATCATGGAATTGCTAGTAGGAATGAACATATCAGAATATGTAAAAGGTAAAGCAAAACCACACAAAAACCCTGTTCAAACTGACAGTCGTGCAATGCTAATCGCTGATCAACTTGTTTCGGGTCTCAAATGTTTACACGATCATGGCATCGCGCACAGAGATTTTAAGTTGGCTAATACTATGATTAACCCCGACAATCTTGATGTAAAAATTATCGATTTTGGATTAAGTTGTATTGGTAGATGTGAACCTACAACTGTTGGCACACAAATCACAATGGCCCCTGAAGTTATTATGAAGACAGTCCAGCCGAATATGTGGCCTGCTACTGATGTGTGGTCTTTAGGCTGTTCGCTCTACACGTTAGTGACACAGAAATACTATTCACTTCAATCAAAGATTTCCCCGCACTACAGGTCTTTACGTAGTGCGACAGATCAAGTCGATAAGGCTATGATAAAGAACAAAATTCGCTGGATTTATGATCATTCTGGAGAACCTGATTTGGGTGATATCAGCGCTGTAAGGTTTCCGTCAATTATCAAATTACTCAATGTGTGTCTAATAGTCGATCCTGAAAAGAGATGGAAAGCATGGAAAGAGTACACAAAAAATGTCAAATACTAATTTGTTCAAAAACTTTTTCTTTGCCTTTCTATCAAATGGATAATCTGAAATTAATACAAGAACTGACTGAAGCTCTTGCTAATACCCTTCGTTCTCGTCATGTATTAGAATCAGGGTTAGAAATGCCAGAGCCTTTGATTCAACAATGTGTGACAGACATTACAACTATTCTAACTGAAATTACCTCGAGGATGAATAAAGTTGATTCATGTCGGATTGTCAGAAGTGGTGCTATGAATCATGATCTAAGAGAGTTTATTAATATTATTGATTCAACTTATACTAGCAGTCCTAGTCACGCAATCAAGTATTTTCGGACATACTTACAGTACCTTTTCCACCAGATTTCAATTTGTTTATGTACTAATACTGGATTTGGAGAATATCACGATCCCCTCGTACAAGCCATATATGAAGCTTTCCCTAAAATGCCAGAGCTTGATGAGTATGACCGCAAGTATAACTGCAAAGTAATTAAAAAATACCTGCATAAGTCAACAGCAGATGATCTCTTCTTTTGCGGTGATATTGAAAGAATTGCTGAAGCAACGGATTAATTTAAAGTTCATATCTTTCCACCAAATCATGATCGAGTAGATATTGGTTTATGTTTTTATCATCCA
>Ga0102815_10001995_pt1 | contig 12597 bp, 9 predicted proteins | sample ColrivemetaGS759_FD_79113 | JGI IMG/M metagenome (GOLD analysis project Ga0102815, IMG submission 79113) | Estuarine microbial communities from the Columbia River estuary - Ebb tide ETM metaG S.759 | ecosystem: Environmental > Aquatic > Marine > Intertidal zone > Estuary | place: USA: Columbia...
GGAGGCCTGGTCATGATTGGGCCCGTGGTGGGCGCCCCGGAGGATCAGGTGGCAGGCCGGGTTCCCGCGGGTCGCGACGATGGCCGAGATGCCCTGCTTGGTGACCGAGAGGAAGCGGTGCGGGTGCTGCGCCGCGCCGACGGCGTGGATCGCTGGCTCCAGGTCTCCCGAGGTGCTGTTCTTGAACCCCACGGGCATGGAGAGCCCCGAGGCCAGCTCGCGGTGCACCTGGCTCTCGGCCGTCCTGGCGCCGATTGCTCCCCACGACACGAGGTCCGCGAAGAACTGGGGCGAGATCGTGTCGAGGAACTCGCTGCCGGCAGGCAGGCCGAGATCCGCGAGGTCCGCGAGCAGCTCACGCGCCACCCGCAGCCCCCGGTTGATGCGGAAGGTCCCGTCGATGTCGGGATCACTGATCAGCCCCTTCCAGCCCACCCGTGTCCGCGGCTTCTCGAAGTAGACGCGCATCACCACCAGCAGGTCGTCGCGCAGCTTCGCCGCTGTGGCGTGCAGGAGAGCCGCGTACTCGCGGGCCGCGTCGGGGTCGTGGATCGAGCACGGTCCCACCACAGCGAGGAGTCGGTCCGACTCACCCGAGAGGATCTGCTCGATCTCGCGGCGCGCCGCGGTCACGACCCCCGCAGCACGGGCGGAGACGGGGATCTCGGCGGCGAGGATCGCCGGGGAGATCAGCGGCTGCAGGTCCGAGACGCGGACGTCATCCGTACGGTGCGCGTCGCCGCTCATGGAAGGAGCGGGCCCACGGCCTCCTCGACCGCGCCGACGAGCGCGCCCGAGGCGATGCACTCCCGTGCCGCGCGGAGATCAGGCTCGAGATAGCGGTCCTCCTTCAGGGGCTCGATCACCGCCCGGGCCGCCTGGTACGCCGCCTGCGCGCCGAGGCCTGCGCCGAGCTCGAGCGTGAACTCCCTCGCCTGGGCGCCACAGACCAGCTCAATCCCGAGCACGGCCTCCACGTTGTCGAGGATCGTGCGGCACTTGCGAGCCGCCGTGACCCCCATGGACACGTGGTCCTCCTGGTTCGCGCTCGTGGGCACCGTATCCACCGAGGCCGGGTGAGCGTAGACCTTGTTCTCGCTCGCGAGCGCTGCTGCAGAGTACTGGGCGATCATCAGGCCAGAGTGAAGGCCGGGGTCGGGCGAGAGGAACGCCGGCAGACCCGAGAGGTCGGGGTTCACGAGCTGCTCCACGCGCCGCTCGGACACGTTGGCGAGGGTGCAGACGCTCAGTCCGAGGTAGTCGAGGATCATCGAGAGGGGCTGGCCGTGGAAGAGGCCAGCGCTGAAGACCTCCCCGGTCTCGGGGACCACGAGGGGGTTGTCGGTGACGGCGTTGAGCTCCGCGCGGAGGACCTCGGTCACGTGGGCGAGGGCGGTCTTCACAGCGCCGTGGATCTGGGGGACGCACCGCAGGGAGTAGGGGTCCTGGACGCGGTCACAGTCCGCGTGTGAGGCGAGGACCTCCGAGTTCGCGAGGCAAGCTCGGACGTTGCTCGCCGTTCGCCGCTGCCCCTCGTTGTTCTTGAGCCGCGCCAGGAGATCCTGGAAGGGGCGATCGCTCCCCTTGAGGGCCTCGATCGAGAGGGACGCGATGGCGTCGGCCGCCCGCGAGATGTTGCTCGCCCGGAGCACGCTCACCACCGCAGAGGCCTTCATAATCTCCGTGCCATTGATGAGCGCCAGCCCCTCCTTGGCCGCGGGGGCGAGCACCTCGAGGCCCGCCTCCCGGAGGCCTTCGGCCGCGTCCATTCGGTGGCCGCGGACCCATGCTTCACCGGCACCCATCATGGCACCAGCCATGTGAGAGAGCGGCGCAAGGTCGCCGCTGGCCCCCACCGAGCCCTGCTGAGGGACGACGGGGACGAAGTCTGCGTTGAAGACCGCCGCGAGGTGCTCCACCAGCTCGAGCCGCACGCCGGAGACGCCCCGTAGCAGGCTGTTCAGCCGCAGCACCTGGGCGATCCGGACCTCTCGGATCGGCATCGGCTCTCCGATGCCGACGCAGTGGGAGAGGATGAGGTTGCGCTGGAGCTCCGCGAGGTCCTCTCCAGCCACGGCGACATTCTTCAGGCGCCCGAAGCCCGTGGTCAGGCCGTACACCACGTCGCCCGCCTCGACGTGGGCGTCCACCATGGCGCGCGAGGCCAGAATCCCGTCGTGACAGGCAGGGTCGATCTCGACCCTCATCCCCTCGCCGCGAACCAGCGGCTCGAGGGCCTCGAGCGACAAGGAGGAGCCGTCAAGGCGAAGAACGTTCGGCGCTTGGGAGGTCATGGGGGGCGATCTTAGCCTCCCAGGCGCGCCCGAGCGCGGACCCAGCGCCCCCCTTCCTCGGGATCCCCGCGCGGAGTTCCTCAGAACCCCCGAGCCCGGCGCCGCTCCTCGGCCGTCTGCCCTTGAATTGCCCCGGACGGCAAGCTGCCCCGGGCTCGGGCGCGCTCCTCTCCCACCTCAAGCACGGACCCGGACACCACCGGGATCCCCCGCCAACTCGCGGTCACCCTCCAGGTCCCGCGCTCGAGGTTCTCCACGATTAGCTCCGATCCGGCCCCGAGCACCTGCTGCGCCTCGGGCGCGCCCTGGATGCGGACGTCGACCGGCAAGCCCTGGAAGCGACCAGGCAGCTCTACCTCGATCTCCCCCGTGATCACCTCCGCGTCCCCAAGGGTCACCGCGATCTCCTTGACTCCTCGGGCGACCACGCCGACCCCGCTGCGCGTCCCGTCCTTGCTGGTCGCGGTGACGTAGTACGCCGTCGGGGCTGCAGGGTGCGGCGAGAACTCGAACTGCCCGCGACCGTCCGTACGGAGCGTCTGGTACGCCCCGGGAATCGGTGGCATGACGACCTCGAGGAAGGTCCGCGGGCTGCGCTGCCCCAGGATCTTGGATGAGACCGTGGTGCGGTCCGCGGCCTCGACGATGACGCGGGCGTTCTTCACCGGCTCGCCGCCGTCGAGCACGACGCCACGAACCACCGGCGCGGGCTCCAGATCGATGACGACCACGTTGGTGGCCCCCGACTTCAGCCGGACGTTCTTGGAGGAGGGGACCGCCAGCGCCCCGTCCTTGAACGCTCGCACCGCCACGGCGCCCAGCGGGAGGCCCTCGACCACGCCTCGTCCTCCCCGGGGGATCCCAACGGGGTTGACCTCGTACCAGGGAAAGCCGCTCCCCGGCACCGCTGAGGCTCCCGACCCCGCGGCCGGCGTCAGGATCGCGCAGCCCGGAGAGATGGACCCCAGAGACCGGGCGAGGCCAACCTCGAGCGTCGTACCCTCGCCCAGGGCGATCTTGAAGTCTCCGGGCTGCACCCGCTGCCGGAACCCGACACCGACGATCCTCCGTGTGGTCGCGAAGCCGGGCTTTCGCACGGAGATCAGCACCTTGCCGGCTGGCACCGCGCTGAACCGAAAGACCCCCTCCGCGTCCGTGTAGACGACGCGACCATCCGAGCGCACCTCGGCGGCCTCCAGCGGATCGCCTGCACCGTCCGTGATCGTCCCCGCGACCGAAGCGACGCTCGTGAAGCTGACGTGGAGCTCCGCCACCGACAGCTGAGCGAGCACCACCTCGCGTACCGCTACCTTGCCGCCCGGGGCTGTGACCTTGACGATGGAGGCCCCCTGGAGCAGGTCGCTCGCGCCGAAGCGCCCTCGCGCTCCAGCCTGGATCTTACGGCCAGTGTTCGGGCCGTAGATGAACTCCACGCCGCCCTTGGCGGGCTCCCCATCGGCGCCGACCAGAGAGCCCTCGAGCCCCGCCGTGGCGTCGGCGCCGATCGCCATGACGTCATCGGGGACCTCCACCGCGCCCGGGAGCAACAGCGTCAAGTCCACCTCCAGCGGATAGATCACCGTGGTCCCTGACCCCGGCTCCGTCCCTACCGGCGCCTCGGGCCCGCTCGATAGATCAGCCAGGATCACCCGACTCGCCTCCGCTTCCGAGGCGCCCGAGAGCCCCTCGCCGGGCGCGGTCCCCTCCTCCACTCGCTCCACAGGCTGCCACGACCCCGCGCCCATCGGCTCCGTGCCCCGCCGAATGCCGCCGCTCAGGATGTACCCCGCGGCGACGACCACGGTCGCAGCGAGGAGCAAGATCAGGTTCTTGGAGGAGGCCATCTGAATGGGGCGACGACAGGGGGAGCCGAACCTTCCCGGAGCCCGCCAAAAGAGGGGGCTCCGCACGAGCGGTCGCCTGCTCCAGTGTAGGACCAGCGCCAGCCCAGCTGCCCGGGAGGCTCAGCCAGAGTTTGAGGGAAGGAACTCCACGGCGGGCCGCGATGGCCTGCGACCCTCTCCGCGCCGCGTGGTGGAGAAGATCCAGGCGATCGGCGGGTCCTCATCGTCACCCTCCACCCTCGGAGCGCGCACGGCCTGGTAGCCCGCGCCCTCGAGCACGGCGATGGACGCCTCGTTGCCCTCCTTCACCCGCGCGGTCAGCGCGAAGGCCCCGAGGCGCTCGAACCCCGCACGCGTGAGGAGCTCGACCGTGGCCCGCCCGTGGCCCTTGCCGTGATGCTCCACGCCCAACCAGTAGCCGAGCTCGCCGACGCCCGGATGATCATCGAAGCACAGGCTCGCCTCACCGATCACCGAACCGTCCTCGACGTCCACGACGGCGAACATGAACGCCGGCTCGTCCGCGGCGCCCGAGCGCCAGACCGAGTAGCGCTCCTCGAGCTCGCGGACCCCCATGGGCCCCGCCCACGAGAGCCACCGGATCACGCCGGGCTGCCCGTGGATCTGAGGGAAGAGCTCGCCGGCGTCCTCGCGACGGATGGGCCGGAGCTCCGTCGTGCCGCACCGCGCACTGAAGGGCGCCCCCGGCGAGATAGAAAGTTGACCAGCCTCGGTCATCGTCGCTTCTTCTTCTCGCGCGTGGGGTAGGTGTCGAGGACCCACTGCTTCCAGGCCTCCTCGGCCTGGAGGACGCCCATCCCGAAGTGCTCCCGCATGACATCACGGGTCGGCTTCTTCTGCTTCAGGTCCCGCAGGACCGGCCGCATCTTCTCCTGGTGATGGGCCACGATCCAGTCGTAGAAGGACCAGCAGATCGCCTGCTGCTGAACGTTCATCGCTGTGGTCGGGACATCCAGCAGCGGGGGGAGCAAGGGCTCGTCCGACCGGGCGACGAGCTTGCGCATGGCGGCGCGCCACACGCCGTCCGCGAAGCTCGAGAGGGCTGTCGCCTCCTCGATGCAGTACTGAACGCTGCTGTCAAAGCGGTCGTACTCGTACCAGTGACCCGCGCCCGCGTCGTACCAGCCGCCGCCGATCGGCCCGACGTCCCGCTCCCTGAACATGTTCGAGAGCATCATGTGCCCCACGTTGTGGGTGAAGACCGTGCGGATCGCGCCGGGCGACGAGAACAGACCGGGCTCTCTCCAGACGGAGAAGACCGGGTCCTTCCCGAGCATCTTGAAGTCGCCGCGCGCGCTCGTGTGCATGAAGGTCTCCACGGCGGACTTGTGGTCCTCCGCCGACTCCCAGATCCACATGCGCATCTTGGCGAAGATGTCGTCCTCCTCGACGCCGTGATGCTCCACCACCCGCTGGCAGACGTGGCTGGTGTCGTCGGCGACCAGGTGCATCAACTCGTGGGCGTCGATCTTGGTGCGGCCGACCTTGAACGACCCCTTGAGGTCGATGACCAGCTCGCAATGGTCCGTCTCGCAGCGCGCCACGGGGCGGCCAAAGTGCTCCTCGATCTCGTTCTGCTTCATCCACTCGGCCACCGCCACCCGGCGCGCCTCCATGGCGGCGTTGTCCGGTCCCCCATCGCAGCGCTTGCAGTCCACAACCAGCGCGCCGCCGCACTCCTCGCAGCCCGCGACCACCGAGCAGAAGTGCACCCGCCCCTCGGCCGCGATGATCTCCTCGGAGTGTTTGCCGCAGGGGACGACGCCTCGCTTGTCGCACCGGCGACAGCCCTCCTGCGCGCCGGGCCCGGGCGGCGTTCCGGGGATCGACGCCGGCGAGGGTGCGAGGGAGGCGAGGACGAAGCCGGAGACCAGGGCGAGTAGGAGTCGAGCCATGCCTGTACCGTACACCGCGCCGTGCCGATCGCTGACGCCTCCCCCCAGGACCCGTCCGGGGCGCCGCTGCGCGTGCCTCGGCGCGTGTGGGGCGCCGCGTCCTGGCTCATCGGCGGTCGGCTCGTCAGCTCGAGCTGCACCCTCCTGACGCTCCTGGCCCTCACAGGGCACCTCTCCGACGCCGACTTCGGGCGGCTCACCTTCTGGCTCGCTGTGTTCCTCGTCCTCGACGGCGTGGTGGACTTCGGCGCGGGCCAGATATCGCTCCAGCGAGCTGCCGCGGACCCCGCCGAGGCGGCCCCCAACCTGAGGACCGCCCGGCGCGCTCGGGTCCTCTCGGCGTCGGCGGTCGTCCTGGCCGTGGCCGGCGTGGCGGCCACCTTCGAGGCGGGAGATGGGGTCTACCTCGCCCTCGCGGCTCTCTACCACTTCAGCCACGTCCTCGAGCTCTCGACCCTGGGCTGGAAGAGCCGAATCGCCTGGCGCTCGCCGGTCCTGGTGCGCGCGGGCGCGGCCATGGCGAGCCTCCTCTTCGTGCTCGCCCTGCGGGCGACCGGAGAGGACCGCCCCATGCCCTTCCTGCTCGCGATCGCCGCGGGCAGCACCCTCGGCAACCTCGCTCTCCACCTCGCTGGCCGGCGGGGTCTCCCCTCCGTCCGCGGGGTCCGCCCGGCCCCTATCGGCGGCTTCCTCGCGGCGTCGATTCCCATGGGCGCCGCGGCCGTGTTCCAGCAGCTCTACTTCCACGTGGACAACGTCTTCGTCCGTGCGCTCGAGGGGGACGAGGCGGTCGGGCACTACAACGTGGCGGTGCGGATCATGAGCCTCGCCATCATGGGCGGCGTGTTCGCGTCTTCTGCCGCCCTGCCGTGGCTCGCGCGCGCCCACGCCGAGGGCAGGGGCCTCGCGGCGGCGCTGCGGCTCGCGGGCGCCTCGACGGCCCTCGGCCTCGTGGTGGCCCTCGGCCTGGTCCCCCTGCGAGAGACGCTCCTGGGGCTGTTTGGTGAGGGCTTCCTGGTGGCCTCGCACAGCCTGCTCTGGCTCCTCGCGGCGGCCTTCGCGGTGCACGTTGGTGCACCCCTGATGACCGCGGTCGTAGCCGCTGGCCGGTCCCAGACCCTCCTCGGTATCGCCTCCGCCGGGCTGGCCGTGAACCTGCTCGGCAACGCCCTCCTCGTGCCCTCCCGTGGCATGGACGGCGCCGCGATCGCCACGTTCATGACGGAGGCCGTGGTCGCGGCCCTGGCCCTGCTCGCCCTGGTCAAGGGCGCGCGGCGGGTGACGTGAGCCGCCGCCCGCGCGGATCGGCGGCGCCTTCCGCTAGACTCGCCACATGCTGATCTCCCTGACGCTCCTCGCCCTCCAGGCACCGTCTCCGTCCGCCGAGCACGCCACCGACCATGTCGCCCCGCTGGGTCCCGGCCCCATCGAGGCCGGAGCGATCCGACAGGAGGACGGGTTAAAGGCGCTGGACCTCGCGCCCGAGCAGTGGTCGGGCGATCCACGGTTCTGGTCCGTTCAAGACGGGATGCTCGTGGGAGAGTCGACGCCGGAGAACCCGTGCAAGCGCTCGTCCTTCATCGTGCACGAGGGGATCTTCGCCGACTTCGACCTGTCCCTCGAGTTCATGGTCACGCGAGGGAACTCCGGCGTGCAGTTCCGGAGCGCCCTGGACGGTAAGTGGAACGTCGTCGGCTACCAGGCGGACCTGGAGGACGGCCCGAACTGGATCGGTGGCATCTATGAACAGGGCGGCCGCGGGGTCCTGGTCCGCCGCTCCACGAGCCTCCTGGCGAACGGGCCCAACAGCGACTACGACCTCCTCGCGGACCCCGACTCCATGAAGGACATCGGGCGTGGCCCGGGCTGGCACACCTATCGCATCCGCGCCGAGGGCCGCCGGATCAAGCTGTGGGTCGACGGCACGCTGACCTGTGAGCTGGACGACCGCACGGACAAGGCCGCCCTGGAGGGTCTCATCGCCCTCCAGCTCCACCAGGGGCCGCCGATGAAGGTCCTCTATCGCAACATCCGCCTCCAGCCCCTGCCCCCCACCAAGGAGGTCCCCCGCAAGTGGATCTCGACGGCAGATAAGCCCGCCGCGAAGCACGTCGGGCTGGAGCGCCGGCTGAAGGCCACGGCCGGGCTCAAGCGTGCGGTGCTGAAGGCCACCAGCACCGGAGAGCTGACCTTCGCACTCGACGGAGAGGTCTTCGCCGGGGGCAAGGACGCGCCGGAGCACCTGGAAGTCGAGCTCCCTGAGTCCGCGCTCGAGCGACTCAGGGATGGCAAGCCCCACAAGTGGACCGCGACGTGCGAGACCGAGGTCGGCCCCGCCAGTCTCTCCGCCGTCCTCCAACTCGAGTATCAGGACGGCCGGACCGAGGAGGTCCACACGGACCGCTGGTGGCGGAAGGCCGGCACCAAGGAGCGGGCGGTCGTCATCCGCCCCCACCAGGCCGCGCCCTGGCTGGAAGCGCCCCACAACGGCAACGAGGAGAGCGAGGGACAGCGTGAGGAGCGCGGAGCCGGCGGGGGCTGACCCCCACGTGGCAGCTCCGGGCGGTCCTGCCCCACGCGGCTGAGGCCGCTCAGAAGGACCAGCGCAGGCCGACTAGCAGGTTCCGCCCCGGCCGGTTCTGCCCGGACCCGTGCACCCTGTAGTCCTCGTCCGTGACGTTCTCGAGCGCGAGCTGACCGCTCACCCCGGCCGCGAAGCGGTAGGTGCCCATGAGGTTGAACACGTCATAGCCAGGGGTCCCGCCGGGCGGGATCCGGGTCGTGTCGCCCTCGTCCCGGGGCGACAGGCGATCCGCGTCCTCCGAGTGGATCCATTGCAGCTCCGCCGTGAACGGCTCGCCCACGGGAGCGAAGCGCACGCCGAGCTGCCCCATGAGCGGCATCAGCCGTGAGGGCACCGTCCGTACGACCGGATCCCCAGGCCCGCCGATGTAGTCCTCCTGACCGTCAAGCCAGGCGATATTCCCGAAGGCCGTCCAGTCGTCGGTCATGCGGAAGGCCGCCCCGAGCTCGACGCCGCCGATGCGTGACTCGCCGACGTTGGCCTTGGTGATCTCGATCTCCCCTGACCCGTTCACGTTGCCGGTCGGGAAGCGCTGGATGATGTCGTCGCCGTCCGTGAGGAACGCCGCAAGCTGGAGCGAGAGCCGCTCGGTGGCGTGCTTGAGACCAAGCTCGTAGCTGATGAAACGCTCGGGTTCGAGGCCCGGGCTCGGGACCTCAAATTCGTTGGAGCGGGCCGAGTCGAAGCGCGTGAGGTCGCTGAGGTTCGGCGCTCGGAAACCCTGGGAGATGCCGCCGAACAGGGCCACGGTCGCGGCCTCGCTCTCCACCACCCGCGTCTCGAAGCGCAGGGAACCCGTGAGCGCCGTCCAGTCATCCTCCAGCTCGGTCTGGGTGTTGGTCACGGGGTCGCGGACCTCGTTGGCGTCCGCCGCGGCGTAGGTCGCCCGCGCACCGGCCGTCACCGTCGTCGACTCGAGGATGTCGAAGGCCGCCTCGGCGAAGAGGCCCCCGAGGTCATAGCTGGCGTCGTCCGCCACCGGCCCCTGGATGTCGTCCGCCGGCGTCTGGTCGGCGAAGCGGTTCAGGAAGGAGTCCACCTCGTCGTGGTACCACTCCAGCCCCGCGGTCACCGAGCCGAAGGAGGTGGCGCGACTGCCGCTGAACTGCAGGCCGAGGGTCCCCACTTCGAAGCCCTGCTCGTCGAACCGGTCCCCGGTGCGCTCTCGCTCCCGGCGCTCCTCCTGTTGCTGGTAGCTGACCGTCGAGCGGAGCTCCCAATCTCCCTCGGCCGCCGCCGCCCGGTCGTAGCGGAAGTAGGTGAGGGTCCGCTCCTGGTCCAGGTCGCGGCGCAGGTCGGTCCCCGCGGCGCTGCCCTCGAAGGGCACCGCAAAGACCGTGCGGTGAGTCCGAGGCGCGTCGTCGATATCCACGTGCTGGGCTGCGAAGGTCAGCGTGGTGAGGTCATCCACCAGGTGCTGCGCCTTGAAGTCTCCGTCCCACTCGTCGTAGCCCGTGTTAGGGAGCTCTCCGGAAGGCTCCCCCGCGGTCATGTCGCCCAGGTCCTTGAGGGTTCCCCCCAGACGCCACGCGGTCCGATCCCCGATGGCGCCGCCGAGCTCCACGCGGCTCATCACGTAGTTGGCCGCGTCCGCCGCCCGGACGAACAGCTCGCCTCCGATGGGGCGATCCCAGATCTCCGGGTCCTTCGTCAGGGCGTTGACGGTGCCGCCGATGGCGTCGGAGCCGTAGAGCACCGAGCTCGGGCCCTTGACCACCTCGATCCCGCTGAGCGAGAAGGGGTCGATGGTTCCCGCGTACTGATTGGGGCCGTCACGGAACACCGAGTTGTTGAGGCGGATGCCGTCGATGAGCGTCAGCGTACGGAAGCCTGTGAAGCCTCGAATGTAGGGCGACCCCTGGGCGGGCCCGGTCTCCTGCACCATCACCCCCGGCACGTCCCGAAGCGCCTGGGGGAGGGAGCGCGCCTGCTCGAGTCGCTGCTCTGAGACGAAGTCCACCGAGTAGGGCACGTCCAGCATGGCCTGCTCGCGCCTCGAGGGGGTCACCACAAGCGTCTCGAGGTCGAAGGTGGCGCCCGCCTGGGCCCGACCTCGTTCTCCGCTGGCGCGGCGGGCCTCTCCACCGGCTCTCCCACCGGCTTTCCCACCGGCTTACCCACCAGCTCCGGCCGCACCCTGCGAGGCACCCATAGCAGGGGCCTGTGCGCCCTCGTCCTCAGGCGAGGGAACCGGCTCCTCAGGCGCGGGGGCCGGGGGCCTCTGCTTGAACCAACCCGGGGCAGGGGCAGCAGCAGGCAGCACGAGGGCCAGGATGGCGAGGTGGAACATGGGGGCTCTGGAACGCGCTGAGGCGGTGGAGACAGCTGGCAGGCCGCGCCGGAACGAGATCCGGTGGCAGAAGTTTGCAGAAGCCGCAGAATTCATGGGCTGCAAGACGTGCTTCACGTTCAATCCGCTGCCGGGCCATGACTCCTCGCAACCCCTCCCCCAACGCCGTGCGCACCGAGGTCTCTCCGCCTCCGGGCGACGCCTCCTCGTTGGGTCACGCGGGGTCCATGGGCGACACGGCATCCCTGGGCCATGCCGCGGGCGGCTCGGCGAGCGGCGGCGCGGGGTTCGGATCAAGCTTCGGGCTCTCTCTGGCCGTGCACGGGGCCCTGGTGGCGTCCCTCGCGCTGACCCTGCGCCCATGGGCCACCCCAAGTGACACCACGCGGGGGCATGAGTTCTTGGCCCAGCTGTCTGCGCCCGCGCCCGAGGTGGAGCCTGAGCCCGCCGAGGAGGTCGAGGTCATCACCCCGGCCAGCGACGTGGCGGAGATCCCCGAGGAGCCTTTGGTGCTGCCCGAGGAGCCCTCTCCGCCCATCGAGGCCAGCCCGCCCCGCGCGGCCGTCCCCACCACCAGCAACCTGCTGGAGTCCGTGGTGTTCCCGCGGCTCTCGGAGGGTCGTGAATCCAATGCCGGGGGCGAACCTGTCGTCGCCGCCCCCCCCGCCGCGGTTCCTCCCCGTCCGGCCCCTCCTGAGCCCGAGGTGGAGCCCCCTGGAGCCGAGTCCACGCCCTCGTCCCCCGAGCCGCTCGAGGGGCTCTGCGTCCCGCCGGCCTATCCGCCGCTCGCCGCGCGCCGGGGCTGGACGGGCACGGTCGTCCTGCTCGTCGAGGTCTCCGAAGACGGGTCCGTCAGCAGCGTCAGCGTCGAGACCACCAGCGGCTACGCGCTCCTCGACGACGCCGCTCTCCGAGCCGTCAAGGGGTGGCGCTTCGCCCCTGCGAGGCTCGCCGGCGTTCCCGCGAGGGCGACGGTCCGCAAGCCGATCCGCTTCGGCGACGCCTGACCGCATCCCCGGGCACGCCCGTGCTCAGCGCCACGCTGAGCACAGCACGACGCCCTGTGAAGCCCAAGAGCCGGAAGGCTCAATCGACGGAAGGCTGAGGAGGCGGGGACCTCGGCGGCCCAGGAGCCCGATCGCCGAAGCTCTCAGTCAAGGGCCTCAGCTAAGGGCCTCAGCTAAGGGCCTCAGTCGAAGACCTCGGACCACTCCGAGGCATCAAGCTGGGCACGCAGGTCGCTGCGGAGGCTCAGCTGCTGCCGCTCCAGCTCTTCGAGTTGCTCGATGATCTCGTCGATCTTCGCGTGGACCACGGCCTCGTCCACGTCGGGTCCGCCGATGACCTTGAAGAACTCCTCGTGCCAGGCGATGACCGCGTCGATGTCCTCGCCGCGGGCCTGGTCGATGGCGGCAGCGGCGGCGACCGCCTTGGCGCTCCGATCACCGTCCGAGACCGCGTCCTTCACCCGATCGGCCAGGGGCTTGGCGTCTCCCCCCGCAAAGAAGAGGGACCCAAAGATGATGATGAGGATCTGATGGAACGAGGTCGTTGACCCGCCCGTATGGCTGCGTTGGTCCATCACTGCTTTGCCTCCTTCCAGCGGGCTTCTTCCTCGAGCATGAGCCCAACCGTCTCGGTCCACTCGCCTGGCTCAAGGGCCCCCAAC
>Ga0102815_10001996_pt1 | contig 12592 bp, 10 predicted proteins | sample ColrivemetaGS759_FD_79113 | JGI IMG/M metagenome (GOLD analysis project Ga0102815, IMG submission 79113) | Estuarine microbial communities from the Columbia River estuary - Ebb tide ETM metaG S.759 | ecosystem: Environmental > Aquatic > Marine > Intertidal zone > Estuary | place: USA: Columbia...
CCGAGACCAAGCGAAAGAACCACAGCGACAGCACCCTCGCGGGGGTTGCCGACCGCGCCCAAGGCCAATCGCAGTGCCGTGCGCCCGCGCAGCAGCCGCGCGCGTGAGAGACGTCGTGCGACGGCGCGCAGGGCGACGGCTGCCACGGCCAGAATCGCCAATGCCGCTGCGATGCCGCCTGCTGTGCCCAAGGCCAACATCCAGACGCCCGAGAACCAGACGGATGCGCCAATCAACGCCGCCAGCGACAGCGCCAAGGCGACCATAGGCAACGGGCGCGGCCATGCCCTTGCGTCTGATCCGATGCCCCGGAAAAGGGCGGCGGCGCGGACTTGCTCTACCCGGGCGAGTGGCCAGAGGGTAAAGACGAGCGCCGTCAGAACGCCGTAGATCCCGGCCTCAAGGAGTGGACGCGGATAGAGGCCAATCGACAGCGGCACGGGGATTTGTGACTGGACAAAAGGGGCGGCGATGATGACGGCGCCGGCACCCAGAATAAGGCCCGCCGTGACCCCGACCAGTGTCAGGAAGCCGATTTGAAGGAAATAGATTGTGAAAATCGTGCGCCCTTCGGCGCCTAAGGTTTTCAGCGTCGCGATAACAGGGGTTTTCGCGTCCAAAAACGCGCGCACAGCGGCAGAGACACCAATGCCGCCAACGGCCAAGCCCGCCAAGCCAACCAACACGAGAAACGCGCCAATTCGGTCGACGAAGCGCGCGACACCGGGTTCGGCGCGGGTGGAATCGCGCCATCGAATGCCAGCGTCGTGGAAGGTATCAATGAGCGACGCGTTTAGGCGTTCGAGGGTATCGCCCTCGCGCAGGGTCAGCCGGTATGACGTGTCGAACAAGGTGCCGGGGCCGATTAGGCCAGAGTTCTCAAGCGCTTCAGAGGCCACCAAAGTGCGCGGTCCAAAGCCAAAGCTGGTGCCCACGGTATCGGGTTCGCGCACCACAGTCGCCATGAGCGTGAACTCTTGGGTGCCCAAACGGAATGTGTTGCCGAGCGTGAGGCCCAAGCGGTCACTGAGCACGCGGTCCATTGCGGCACCGGGCAGACCATTCGCCCCGGCGAGGATGTCAGCGACCGATAGTGCGGGTGCGAAGTCTGCGGCCCCCACCAGAGGCCATTGATCATCGATGGCTTTGACCTGCGTAAGAGCGCGGTCGCCATCCAAGGTCACAGCCATAGAGCGGAAATCGATGACTTCGGCCATGTTATCGGCCTCAGTAGCCATCCACGCGCGCTCGGCTTCATCAGCGAAACGGTAGGTTAGGCGCAACTCAGCGTCACCACCCAAGAGGGCGCGGCCTTCGCTGGCCAAGCCGCCCTCGATGGCGGCGCGCACCGTGCCGACTGCTGCGATGGCCCCGACGCCCAAGGTCAGGCACAAAAGGAAAATACGAAACCCGGCCAAGCCGCCGCGCAACTCACGGCGAGCGAGGCGAACAGAGGTCGAAAAACTCATTGCGCCGCCTCAGCCGCGCGGGTTTCACGCTCTATTTGACCGTCGCGCAATTGCACAACCCGATCACAGCGGGCGGCCAATTCGGGCGCGTGTGTCACCAAAACCAAGGTAGCACCATGGCGGTCGCGCAGATCAAAGAGGAGGTCCATGATCGCCTGTCCGTTGACCCCGTCGAGGTTTCCGGTTGGCTCATCAGCCAGCAGGATCGCCGGGCGAGGGGCAGCAGCACGGGCGAGGGCCACGCGTTGCTGCTCGCCGCCTGACATTTGCGCCGGATAGTGATGGATGCGTGATCCAAGGCCCATCGCGGTCAGCTCGGCCTCGGCGCGTTCAAACGCATCGGAGCGTCCCGCCAGTTCCAACGGGGTCGCGACGTTTTCAAGCGCGGTCATCGTTGGGATCAGGTGAAAAGACTGAAACACCACGCCCATGTTGCCGCGCCGGAACCGGGCCAGCGCGTCTTCGTTCATCGCGGTCAAATCGTGGCCCAAAGCCTGTACCGAGCCGCCGGTGGCGCGTTCCAACCCGCCCATCAGCATCAACAGAGAGGATTTGCCCGAGCCGGACGGGCCAACCAAGCCAACGGATTGTCCTTGCTCAATTTCCAGCGAGATGCCGCGTAAGATATCGACAGGGCCTGCGTTGCCCTGCAAGGTGAGGCGGGCATCACGCAGCGATAGAACGGGGTCACTCATGCAAACAATCCTTTGGTATACGTCTAGCCGATATGGGGTCTCTGGGCTGGGGGGCAAGCTGCGAATGGTCATTGCCAGCGTTGTTTTCACGATTTTGGCAGGAATTTCCGTCGCACAGGCACAAACGCTGAAGGTAACGGCGCTGGGCGACTCGCTGACGCAGGGCTATGGTTTGCTGCCTGATGAAGGATTGGTGCCGCAATTACAGGCGTGGTTGACGGCGCGCGGACATGACGTTTCGGTGCTCAATGCCGGGGTCAGCGGCGACACGACTGCGGGCGGGTTGTCACGGTTGGATTGGACACTGGCCGACACACCCGATGCGATGATTGTTGCACTGGGCGGCAATGATCTGCTGCGGGGGATCGACCCTGCGTTGAGCCGTGCGAATTTGGCTGGAATTTTGGAGCGGCTGGCTTCGGATCGTATACCGGTCTTGTTGGTCGGGTTGCCCGCGCCGGCGAACTATGGCCCCGAATATCAGGCTGAATTCGAGGCGATGTATCCGGAACTTGCCGCGTTCTATGGCGTGTTGTTGCTGCCCGATATGCTGGCCCCCCTTGCCGCGCGGGTCGAGACTGGGGCTGCGCCGACAGAGGTGTTTCAAGGTGATATGATCCACCCCAATCGCGCGGGCGTAGGCCTGGTTGTTGAGGCCTTGGGGCCGCAGGTTGAAGCGTTGCTTGAAGAGGTGCGTGCGGCGGAAGGGTCTTGAGTTATGCGGCGCTTCTCGGGGTCTGATGACCCCTCGGCGCGCCGGTGAGGGCCAGCCCTCACGCTCCCGCCAAAGGGGTTTTCCACCCCTTTGGATGCCCCGAGGATATTTGTGTGAGTAAAGACAGGAAGGGGTTTGGGTTAGCCTGCGGGAAGGAGTGCTACGGCGATGCGACGGCCTTCGGAGAGAAGGACGTTGTAGGTGCGGCAGGCTGTGGCCGAAGCCATGATTTCGACGCCAAGTCCCGCGTCTTCGAGGGTGCTACGCAAGGTCGCCGGGATTGGGCCGATGTTTGGGCCAGTGCCAATGAACAACACGTCGATTTGCCCTGCAAGGGCCAGCAAAGGCGTGGGATCATCGTAGCCCGCCCAAGGTGCAGCGTAACCGGGCGCGAACAAGACCGGGGCCGGGTGGACAATGTCATCCACCCGATAAAAATCGGCTCCATAGCCCTCAATGGGTTTGGCGGCGCCGAAATCAACCTCGGTCAGTTGCATAGGATCATTCCGACGTTGCGAATTGGGTTCCGGCTTTGTCGCCGCCGTTGCCGAGGTCACGCCGCACGCCGAGGCGTTTGACGATGACGGCTGCGACATAGACCGACGACCATGTGCCGACCACAACGCCCCAGATCATTGCGAAGACAAAGCCGCGGATCACGTCGCCGCCCAAGACAAACAGCGAAATCAGCGCGATCAATGTGGTCAACGAGGTCATCAAGGTGCGCGACAGAGTTTCATTGAGTGACAGGTTCATAACCTCGGTCAGATCGCGCTTTTTGAACTTGATCAGGTTTTCGCGCATCCGGTCAAATACCACCACGGTGTCGTTGAGCGAGTAGCCAACGATGGTCAAAAGAGCCGCGATAATTGCCAGATCGAACCGCAATTGCAGGACCGAGAACACGCCGATTGTAAGAATAATGTCATGCACCAGGGCGGCGACGGCGCCCAACGCGAATTGCCATTCGAACCGGAGCCAGATGTAAATCAGCACAGCGGCAAGGGCAGCGGCCACGGCGATGATGGCTTCAAAAACCAACTCGCCTGAGACCTTCGGTCCGACGGATTCAACCGATGAAAAGGTCAGCGTAGGGTCGACGGCGCGAAGGGCGGCTTCGACCTGCGTGAGGATCTCTGGCGTGACCGCCTCGGAGCCATCTTGGGCCTGAATGCGGATCGTGGCGACGTTGCGTTCGGGGCCATAGGTGGGGTCGAACACCTCGGAAATCGTGATGTCGCCCAGCCCAAGTGGGGCGATCGCGTCGCGATACCCGCCGATATCAAGCGGTTGTGTGGCTTCGGTGCGGATCGATGTGCCGCCTCGGAAGTCGATGCCGAAGTTGAGCCCGAAGCTGAAGAAAGCTACGAGAGAGAGCACCATCAGGACACAGGACAGACCGAAGGTCAGCCGCCATGGGCCCATAAAGTTGAGGTTCGTTTGATCGGGGACGAGTTTGAGCCGCATGGGTCTGTCCTCAGAGCGAAAGCGTCTTGGGTCGGCGGCGTTCGAACCACAGCACGATAATCAAGCGCGTGATAAAGATAGCCGAAAAGACCGATGTGATGATCCCCAATCCCAGCGTGATGGCGAAGCCGCGCACCGGGCCGGAGCCGAGTGCGAACAAGATCGCCGCTGTGATAAAGGTGGTGATATTGGCGTCGAGAATGGCCGACATGGCCTTCTCGTAGCCGAGTTCGATGGCGCGCGCGGGGCCGCGTGCTGTGCGTAATTCTTCGCGGATTCGTTCAAAGATCAGCACATTGGCATCCACAGCCATACCGATGGTCAAGACGATACCCGCGATACCCGGCAATGTGAGCGTGCCGCCGATGGACGAAAGGATCGCGAAGATCATGGCGATGTTGACCAGCAAAGCGACGTTGGCGATCATGCCAAACATGCCATAGCTGAGCGCCATATAGGCGAGAACGGCGCCCATCGCGACAACGGCGGCGATCTTACCGGCGTCAACGCTGTCTTGGCCAAGTTCGGGGCCGATGGTGCGTTCCTCAAGGAAATCCATCCCGGCGGGTAGGGCGCCTGCGCGCAGAAGGATCGCCAGTTGTGTGCTTTCCTCAACCGAGAAGCGGCCGGTAATGATGCCCGAACCGCCCGAGATGTGCGATTGGATGACCGGGGCAGAAATCACCTCGGAATCAAGGACAATCGCGAAGGGGTTGCCGATGTTTTCCGCCGTATAAAGACCGAATGCACGCGCGCCCGCAGGGTTGAAGCGGAAGCTGACAGCGGGGCGGCCGTTTTGGTCGAAATCTGGTTGCGCATCGACCAGTTGCTCGCCGGAAACGACGGGAGTTTGTTCGAGGACATAATAGACGCCCTCTTCGTTCATCGACGGATACATGACCTGACGTGGAGCCACGGCTTCACCAGCATCGCCGGAGGTGCGGACAACGGGGTGGAAGGTCAGCCGTGCAGTGGTGCCGATCAGCTCTTTGAGTTCCGTGGCCGAACCGATGCCGGGGACTTGGATCAAGATGCGATCCGCGCCTTGGCGCAGGATGGTGGGTTCGCGGGTGCCGACCTCATCCACGCGGCGGCGGATGATTTCGAGCGATTGGCTCATGGTGCGATCATCGGTGGCGAGGCGCTCGGCCTCGGACAGGGTGATCAAGATTTCACCGTTATCGAGCGAGATATCGAGGTCGCTTTGGCCGATGCCAGAAATCGTTTGCATCGGACGTGCCAGTGTTTGCGCGATCTCGAAGGCTTGTTGCAGGCCATCGGCGTTTGACACAGCGACACGCAGGACACCGGGATCATCAGACGGCATGCGCCGCACGCCGCCAACGGTGGCACGTTCGGCACGCAGAAGATCGCGAACCTCGGGCCAGAGTGCGTCGATGCGGTCGGCATAAACATCGGTGACTTGCACCTCGGCCAGCAAATGCGCGCCGCCGCGCAGGTCAAGGCCGAGGTTGATCAGATACGAGGGTGCCCAATCCGGCCAGAGCGCGCGCTCGGACTGCAATTCGGGGGTGTCCAACCCGGTTTCCATCAGGGCCACGGCGTCATTGTGACGCTCAACGCGGTCATAGAAGAGGTTTGGCACCGCGTAGACCAGCGCTGTAAGGCACAGCACAATGATCAGAGCGCGTTTCCACAAAGAGATTTGCAGCATGGAGAGACCTTGCTCAGGAGGTTGGCCGAATGAATGCAGATGCTGATCCGCCCCGGAATGCGGGGCGGGAGCCGGTTATTCAGCCGTCGCAGGATCGGTTTTGGAAATGACGTTGGTGATCGTCGCGCGCACAACGCGAACCTTCACGCCATCAGCGATTTCGACATCAACTTCGCCGTCTTCTTTGACCTTGGCAACTTTGCCGATCAGGCCGCCAGCGGTGATGACTTGATCACCACGACGCAGGTTTTCGATCATCGTGCGATGCTCTTTGGCCTTCTTTTGCTGTGGGCGGATCAAAAGGACCCACATGATCCCGAAGATCAGAACGAACGGGATGAGCGACGAGAAAAGGCTGGCGGTGCCGCCCGCGGCTTGGGCATAGGCAGGGGTGATAAACATGAGGCTCCTCAGGATGGGCAAAGGTGACAGGCGTTAACGGCCTGACCGGTTTGGCGCGCACCCTATATGGGGGCTTGGGTGAGTTCAAGCGAGAGCGGCGGGGCGAAATAATCAGTTTATTTGACCGAGCGAGGCCGGAGGGGCGGGGCGTCGAACCCCGCCCCTCCGGCGCGCAGTGCGCGCTTAGCGCGTCAATCAGATTGGAGCGTCTATTTGTTGACGTCGGAGGGGCTGTCTGCCCCCAATCGCCTGTGGCGATCCTCTCGGGGATATTTAGGGGAGCAAAGACGGTAGGCTACGAAAAAAGGCCCCGCGCGGTGGCGGGGCCTTTGGTTGGGTTATGCGAGGATCACGATTTGGCGAGGTCGCGCAGCACGTAGTGCAGAACGCCGCCGTGTTTGACGTAATCCACCTCAATTTCCGTATCGATCCGGCATTTGATTTGGATCGTTTTGCTTGTGCCATCGGCATAAGTGATCGTGCAGGGCGCCGTGGACAGCGGTTTGATATCGTCGCCCAGACCTTCGATTGAGACGGTTTCATCCCCGGTCAAGTTCAGAGTTTTCCGGCTATCACCATTGGTGAATTCGAACGGAATAACGCCCATGCCGACGAGGTTTGAGCGGTGAATACGCTCAAAGCTTTCGGCGATAACAGCTTTGACGCCGAGCAGAGCCGTACCCTTCGCCGCCCAGTCGCGCGACGAGCCAGCGCCGTATTCAATGCCGCCAAAGATCACCAGCGGAGTGCCAGCGGCTTGGTGCGCCATGGCCGCGTCATAGATCGAGGTTTGCGCGCCATCCGGGCCTTTGGTGTAGCCACCCTCGACACCCGACAGCATCTCATTCTTGATGCGGATGTTGGCGAAGGTGCCGCGCATCATGACTTCGTGGTTGCCGCGGCGCGAGCCGTAGCTGTTGAAGTCTTTCACGGGCACTTGGCGGTCGGTCAGGTATTGACCCGCCGGGGTCGTTGCCTTGAACGAACCTGCAGGAGAGATGTGGTCGGTGGTGATCATATCGCCCAGCAGGGCCAGAACTTTGGCACCGGTAATCGGGTTGATATGGCCCTTTTCCGACGACATGCCACGGAAGTAAGGCGGGTTCTGGATGTAGGTCGACGCGGAAGGCCAGTCGTAGGTTTCCGAATCAGGTGTTTTGACCGCTTGCCATTTTTCGTCGCCCTTGAAGACATCGGCGTATTTGGCTTGGAACATCTCACGCGTGACGACCTGATCCACCATGTCCGAGACCTCTTTGGTCGTCGGCCAGATGTCTTTCAGATAGACCGGGTTGCCATCTTTCGAGGTGCCAATCGGGTCTTTGCTGATGTCGATATTCATGTCGCCAGCAATCGCATAGGCCACAACCAGCGGCGGCGAGGCCAGATAGTTGGCGCGCACGTCGGGCGAGATACGGCCCTCAAAGTTGCGGTTGCCCGACAGGACCGAGGTTGCGACCAAGTCGTTCTCGTTGATGGCCTTGGAGATCTCAGGCTGGAGCGGACCGGAGTTGCCGATACAGGTTGTGCAGCCATAGCCAACGAGGTTGAAGCCGATTGCATCGAGGTCTTCTTGCAAGCCTGCGGCTTCAAGATACTCGGACACAACTTGCGAACCCGGTGCCAGCGAGGTTTTCACCCAAGGCTTGCGGGTCAGGCCCAATGCGCGGGCTTTGCGGGCGACAAGGCCTGCGCCCATCATCACATAGGGGTTCGATGTGTTGGTGCAGGAGGTGATCGAGGCGATCACGACCGAGCCATCGTGCAACTGGTAGTCTTCGCCATCCACAGCCGCAGATTTCGCGGCGGCACCCTTGCGGGTCTCGTCGATGAATTTGGCGAAGGCAGGCGAGGCGTTGTCGAGCGGCACGTAATCTTGCGGGCGCTTGGGGCCCGAGATTGCCGGAACGATGGTGCCGAGGTCGAGCTCCAAGGTCGAGGTGTAGACAGGCGCGTAGTCGTCGCCGCGCCAGAAGCCGTTTTCCTTGGCATAGGCTTCGACCAAGGCGATGCGGTCCTCTTCGCGGCCGGTTTGACGCAGGTAACGCAAGGTCTCGCCGTCGATTGGGAAGAAGCCACAGGTTGCGCCGTATTCCGGGGCCATGTTGGCGATCGTCGCGCGGTCTGCCAGTGGCATGTGGTCGAGGCCTTCACCGTAGAACTCGACGAATTTGCCAACAACGCCATGGGCGCGCAGCATTTGCACGACTTTCAGCACGAGATCGGTTGCAGTGACGCCTTCGCGCATTGCGCCGGTCACTTTGAAACCCACAACTTCGGGGATCAGCATCGAAATCGGCTGGCCCAGCATCGCGGCCTCGGCCTCAATGCCGCCAACACCCCAGCCGAGAACGGCGAGGCCATTGACCATGGTAGTGTGGCTGTCGGTGCCGACCAGCGTGTCAGGATAGGCAACCTCTTGACCGTTCTGGTCCTTGTCGCTCCAAACGGTTTGGGCGAGGTACTCAAGGTTCACCTGATGGCAAATGCCGGTGCCCGGTGGGACAACGCGGAAGTTGTTGAACGCGTTCTGACCCCATTTGAGGAAGGTATAGCGCTCCATGTTGCGCTCGTATTCGCGGTCCACGTTGAACTGGAACGCGCGTGGGTTGCCGAATTCGTCGATCATCACCGAGTGGTCGATAACCAGATCAACCGGGTTCAGTGGGTTGATCTTTTGAGCGTCGCCACCCAGCGCCTTGATGCCGTCGCGCATTGCGGCAAGGTCAACAACAGCCGGAACGCCGGTGAAATCCTGCATCAACACGCGGGCCGGGCGATACGCGATCTCGCGCGGGTTTTGGCCACCCTTAACTGCCCATTCACCGAACGCTTTGATGTCGTCCGTGGTGACGGTGCTGCCGTCTTCGAAACGCAGCATATTTTCCAAGACGACTTTCAACGCCGCGGGAAGGCGGCTGAAATCGCCCAAGCCTGCGGCTTGCGCGGCTGGGATCGAATAATACGCAATCGACTGATCGCCTACGGTCAGGGTCTTGCGTGTTTTGGCGCTGTCGTGGCCGACGATAATGGTCATGAGGATGGGCTCCCGTCAGGATAAGAGGGGTTTGGCTGCCCTGCTATTGCCCCATCTGGGCGCACCGATCAAGGGGTGGCATGCCATTTGTATACCATTGTGCACAAAAAAATCGGGCGAAGAGGCCCGAAGGCGTGGCGCGACTGTCACAAGACGGTGTAACCGACGGTCTGCGGGCTTGCCTTGCCTTGCGGACAGGCTCATTTGCCGTTTCATTAGGAGCACACGACAGGAGAACGCGCATGACGCTGACGGGACGACAGCAAGCAAAGATGGTGCGACGGGCCGATTCTTGGACCTTACCGCCCTTTCTGAGCGCGGTGCGTCGTGCAGGCCTTGCGTTGGGTTTTGTCTTGGCCGTGCCGGGCTTGGGCGTGGCGCAACAGACACCCGGGACCGTTCAGGATCATCCGGTGGTGTTGGAACTTTACACCGCGCAGGGCTGTATCTCATGCCCGCCTGCCGATGATATGATGCTGGAATTGGCGCCGCGCGACGACGTGATCGCGCTGTCACTACACGTCGATTATTGGGACTATATCGGCTGGGTCGATTCCTTTGCCGACCCTGAATACGGTCAGCGGCAGCAACGCTATGCACGCCGGCACGGGCAATCGACGATTTATACGCCGCAAGTGATCATCAACGGGATCGACATCGTCGAAGGCTTTCGCGTGATGCAGGTGATGGAAACCATTGCCACGCACCGTCGTCGCCCGGCAGAGATCCAGATCGACCTGACACGTGTCGACGGTGGCGGCCTAGAGATCAGGGCGCATCCATTAGCGCCCATGGCACCCGTTGTGGCGATGGCATCGCGGCGGTCAGCAATGCCGAACGCCGTTGTCGGAACGCTCAGTATGGGCGACGCCAGCGAAGAGCCAGCCGCCGCGATGGCGCAAACTTCAGCACCCAGCCCCGGCGCTTATTCGGTCGCGATTGTGCGGTATCGGGCGCAAGAAGAGGTCGAAATTCTTGATGGCGAAAATGCTGGGCGGACTGCGGTTTTCGCGAATATCGTCACAAGCTGGCAGACCGCTGGTGCTTGGGACATGTCAAACGCGCTGGAAATGACGGTGCCGCTAGAGGGCGACGACCCTGTGGTCGTGATCGTGCAAGAGGCCGGGCAGGGCGAAATCGTCGCGGCGGCGCGTCTGCGTTAACCGGGCACATCTTTCCAACGACGATGCAGCCAGAACCACTGGCCCATATTGCCACGCACGCGCGCGGCGGTGCGATCATTCAACTCTTGGGTCATTGTGATCGCGTCGCTATGCGGGATCGGCGCTTCGACTTCGATCGTGAAGCTGAGCCCATCCGGGTTGCGAGTCGCAAAGAGCGGCACCATCAGCGCATTGTATTTCAGCGCCATTTTGGCAGCCGATGTGGCCGTTAACGCGGGCTTTCCAAGGAAATCCAGAACCTCGCCCGTGGCGATCTTGTGATCCCCGAGCAAACCCAACATGCCGCCACTGCGCACAAACCGGATCATGTCGGCCATCCCCTCGTTGCCGCGTGGGAACAAGGGTTTCGCCACATTCTCAATAGTTTTGACGTAACGCGCGTTCGCGGCTGGGTTCTTCATCGGCTTATACAGGCCACCCACGCGAAACCCGCGCGCCGTCAATCCCGCCCGCCATGCATCGTAATTTCCAAAATGCGCAGACACGAGGATTACCGGGCGGCCCGAGGCATGCGCTTCGTCCAGCGCCGCAAGGCCGGGGCCGCCAATTGGCAAGGTGGCAGCGAAACGCGCGAATTCCGCGCCTGAATGGATCTCAATTACCGAGCGGCCAAAATTGTCAGCAACGTCACGGCAGATGCGATTAACCTCGGCGCGCGGCAGATCTGGGAACACGAACTTGAGGTTCTCGCGCGTGCGGGCATTCATCGCCAGCGGCCCCAGAACCACGCGGCTGAACCACCCCATAGCGGGGACGCGCCAGCGATACGGAAGCAAGCGCATAAACCCGATGATCGCGCCGGTGGCACGGTCTTCGAGGCGGTGGCGAAAGCTCGGTTGGGGGATATCAGGAGGCGTCAAGGTTAGCTGACTCTATCTGTCATGTGCGGGGTTGTTTGAAGTTCGTGGTTTTATCGGCGGCGCATCGCGCTGGCAAGCACGGGTCGCTTTTCGTGCGTTCACAGGTCGTCTGTTTCAGAAGCCGGATGCGTGTTCTTGCGGCGCTTGTGCCACCAAACCCATTGCTCTGGATGGGCGCGAACCTGCGCGCCAAAGCTGTCATTCCAGGCCTTGGTCATGGACATCGAATCGCTATGGGGCACGGGCGCATCGACCCAAACGCGGAAACCAGGCTTCTCTGGGGTTCGGATGCCATAAACTGGCACTAAAACCGCGTCGTATTTCAGGGCCATGTCAGCCATCGACAAAACGGTGCGCGTGGGTTGGCCAAGGAAATCCACAAGCACACCGTTTGGGCGGTCGAGGTCAACCAAAATTCCCAGCATCCCCCCTGTGCGCAAGAACCGGATCAGGGATTTGCGCCCTTCGCCTGTATCGGGGAACATCGGGGCACCTGAGGCTGAAACGGCACGCAGGTAGTGCTCATTCAGCGCAGGGTTGCCGAGTTCCTTGAAATACCCGCCGATTTTGAAGCCACGCGCAATCAGGGCCAATCGCCATGCGTCGTAATTGCCGAAATGCCCAGACACGAGGATCGCCGGACGACCCTTGGCATGAGCGTCGTCCAGTGCCGCAAGACCCGGCCCCTCAATCGGCAGGGTCGCCGCGAGTTTGGCGAGATCATCCGCCGAGAGGATTTCCATGACCATGCGGGCAAGATTGCCGGGAACTTCAGCGGCGATACGATTGGCCTCGGCGGCGGGGAGATCCGGCAGAAAGTGATTAATAGATGCAAGTATCCGTCTGCGACCCTTGGGCAACCGCGCCAAAACTGTTCGACCAAACCATCCGGCCAGCGAAACGCGCCAGCGAAACGGCAGCAGCATCAGCACTGGCAGCAGGACCAGCGCGAGTCTATCGCGTCGCTTGATCAAAGGGGGGCGTGGCGGTGTGCTCATAAGTCGTGGATAGGTTTGCCATTATGCCGACCCGCGCGCAACGCATCAGGCCAACAAAAAGAAGCGGCCACCCCGTATGGGATGGCCGCG
>Ga0102815_10001997_pt1 | contig 12587 bp, 10 predicted proteins | sample ColrivemetaGS759_FD_79113 | JGI IMG/M metagenome (GOLD analysis project Ga0102815, IMG submission 79113) | Estuarine microbial communities from the Columbia River estuary - Ebb tide ETM metaG S.759 | ecosystem: Environmental > Aquatic > Marine > Intertidal zone > Estuary | place: USA: Columbia...
AATCATATTAGCGATGTCAGAGATTTCCATCTAGAAAACTTCCCAAGAATCAAACACGTCGGTCATCTCTAGCATCGCTGGACAATGAAGCGATACGTGCCAGAATGCAAAAAAGCGTACATTCGCCAAAAAGATTTATGAAGTGACCGAGCAACGTATCTGTGTTGCCATCGTTTCCCACAACGCCGTGGAAACAAGTTGGTATTAATGGTCCGAAAAATAGCCTTCTGATCTTGGGCTCAGGTCGGCCTCTTCAATTCGCGCCAATTCGCAGGTTTCGTGCTGGCGGCGTTTGAGAACAGGGTGGTCGTATTTGTATAAAGCTTCGCTGACACAATTTTTTTGCAAGCAACGCGCCGGCTGCAATCAACCCAGCCGATGAAATAGCCGTAATCAAATGGGCATATCGTTGTTTTTCGAGATCGCAGCACTTGTGACCCCGCAGGTTTATTGCCCGCAGGTGCTGAGTGGGGGTGATTATTTGCGTGAATAGATGTCTTCGTAACGCACGATATCATCTTCGCCGAGATAAGATCCGGTTTGCACTTCAATCAACACCATTGGCACTTTGCCGGGATTTTCCATCCGGTGCGTAGCCCCAAGCGGAATATAAACGGATTCATTTTCAGAGACCAATTTGGCCTTGCCGTCGACCGTAACCTTTGCAGTGCCCTCCACAACGATCCAATGTTCGGACCGGTGATGGTGGCTCTGCAAACTAAGAACGCCGCCGGGTTTCACGACGATCCGCTTCACCTGAAAACGTGGGCCGATGGCCAAACGCTCAAACCAGCCCCAAGGCCGATAATCCACTGGAAAATCGGTCGCTTGTTTGACGTTTTTTGATTGTAGGATTGCGACGGCTTTCTTTACGCTCTGTCCTGATCCGGCACGGGCAATAAGCACAGCATCCGGCATGGCGATGGCGACAATGTTCTCAAGCCCGATCCCGACCAAGGCAAGGCCGTCAGATTCTGAGCGCAGCATGGTGTTCTTGCAGTCAATATTTACAGCGGCACCCGTTACCACATTGCCGTCGGCATCTGGGTTTTCGCTGGCAAATACGGCTTCCCAACTCCCCAAATCACTCCAACCCGCGTCAAAGGGCATGACAGATAAATTATTTGCCCGCTCCATGATTGCGTAGTCGATAGAAATGTCACGCGTCGCAAGCCATGGCTCTATGGCGAGGCGGGTAAAGTGCATATCCAATTCTGCATCGGCAACCGATTGCGTTACCGTTGCAACAAGGTCGCTCGCATTTGTTTCATATGCTTGGCGCACGCATTTGACGCTCATCAGAAAGATACCTGCATTCCAGAGGAAATTTCCGGATTCCAACATTTTCTGGGCTGTATCGCTATCGGGTTTTTCGACAAAGCGGACCAAAGGCGACGGCGCATTGGCATTGTAATCCGCTCCCATTTCAAGCCAGCCATAGCCGGTTTCAGCGTGGGTAGGAACGATTCCGAACGTGACAATTCTGCCGTTAATCGCGGCTTGTTGAGCGCGTTTGACTGTGTCGGCAAATGCAGCCACATCAGGGATGACATGATCTGAGGGCATGACGAGAACGAGCGCATCAGGATCGCTCACTTCGGCAATCAAGGTCGCTGCTAGCACCGCTGGGCCAGTGTTGCGCCCCTCAGGTTCAATGATCACCTTTTGGGCGGTTACACCTACGTCGGCGAGCTGATCAGTTGTGATGAATCGCAGCGAGTCGCAGGTAACAGCGATCGGGTCCGCGAAACCACTGTCTTTCAACAAAATGGCGGTTGCCTGCAGCAGGCTTTTATTCCCGACAATATTCGAAAACTGTTTTGGGTGTGTCTTGCGGGACAGCGGCCAAAGCCTAGTTCCAGAACCGCCACAAAGCAAAATTGGGACAATCTTAACCATGCTTATACGACTCCTGTTTACAGCGGCGGGCGAACATCAGGCCAGCTTAATTAGCCTTTATGGAGCATAGTTTGGAACTGTATGTCTATGAAAAAATACATTTTTTCGTGAGCCCTTTATTGTCCCGGAGGTGCTGACGTCAGACAATTTTAGAATTCATGAGCTGGGCGTTACGCATAGTGATGCGAGCCTGTAACCCTTACGGACTCGCGCTTTGGTCAAAACAGCGGGGTGCGCCCATAAATAGCATAGGTAGATGTGAATATAACTATTTTTAGTGCTGGGTATGTGGGTGCAGTTAGCGCAGCCTGCCTAACGAAGCTAGGACACGACGTCACTGTTTGTGACATCACCGAGGATAAAGTTGCACGCATCGGGCACGGCGAATGACCCATTGTTGAGGCGTGTTTGCCAAAGATCATAAAAGCGGGGGTCGACTCGGGGCGCTTGCACGCGACGACCAATAGTCACCAGGCTGTTCAGAAATCCGAGGCCACAATCGTTTGCGTAGGTACACCGTCGCGTGCGAATGGCAGACTAGATCTGCAATATATTGAAAGTATCTGCGACTCGATCGGCTCCACAATGAAAAGCCGAGATGGCCGCCATACCGTGATCATCCGCTCGACCATGGTGCCCGGCTTTATGAAAGGTTTGGTTATTCCCCATCTTGAAGCGTCATCAGGTATGAAGGCGTTTACAGATTTTGGGCATGCAATATACCCAGAATTTCTGTGCGAAGGCACAGCGATTAAAGATTTTTTGATGCTGCTATTACCCTGTACTGCGCAAATGATGAGGCGACCATCGCTACTGTTCGCAAAATCAATTTCGGTCTGACAAGCCAAGATGTTGTCACTTCTACAGACGTTGCTGAAGCCGTGAAATATGTCAATAATGTACTTATGCGCTGTTTATTTTGCCTGATTTGACGGAAGCCTCGCAACATCGTGCCCAATTGCTTGAACTTGCTTTGCAAGATGAGCTGACCGGGCTTCACAATCGGCGTGGGTTTCAGCTTAGCCTGACCGCGGGTCAAAAATCAGCCTAATGCAAGCGGGCATTGTCGTTTTGCAGCAATGCTGGATTTGGACGAGCTGAAAAAATTGAATGACCACAAAGTCCATACGCTTGGCGATGCTTTGATCAAGATTGCGGGCGCGGTCATTTCAGATTCTTTGCGCCAAAATGACTTGAAAGCGCGCTTGGGCGGGGATGAGTTTGCCTTTCTGTTAGCCAGCGTCCCGCTTCATCGCGTCGCGTATTTTTGCGAGCATATCCTATCGGCATTTAAGGCGCAAACTGGTAGCTCAATTTCAATCGGCGCTGCCTTTAGCACCGAGCCAAGCCCCGATCTGCATGTTTTTCTAGGCGTAGCTGACGATACATCGCGTATGGTGAAATCGACCGGGAAGGGCCAGATCGAGGTTGTTAAGATGAAGCCCCAAGCGGTGCCAGCGGCCCAGCTAAGTGGTGTGTCGTCACGTCATCCCAACGTTGGGGTACAAGCTGCCACTGCACCTCGAAGTTCGGCACCATAACAACTGTGTCGGCACATGAATTGCACAGCCCGCGAAACGAATGTTATGCTGTGGCAGATTGATGTGCGTCCGTTGGTTGGACAATGCAATCCTTGGGAAGTTTACATGCCAGTCATTAACAGTATCGCAGCGTTTCAAGACGATTTAACGGCATGGCGGCGCGATCTGCATGCGCATCCCGAAGTTTTGTATGAGGTGCAGCGCACGGCTGCGCTGGTGGCAGAACGGCTTCGCGACTTTGCCTGTGATGAGGTGGTTGAGGGGATTGGCCGCACCGGCGTTGTTGGGGTGATCCATGGACGCACGCGGCAATCGGACCGGGTAATGGGGCTGCGCGCCGATATGGACGCCCTGCCGATGAGCGAGGCAACCGGGCTTCCCTATGCGTCCAACACACCGGGCTCAATGCATGCCTGTGGGCATGACGGGCATACGACTATGCTGCTAGGCGCGGCGCGTTATCTGTCGGAAACCCGGAATTTTGATGGTACAGCCGTGGTGATTTTTCAGCCCGCCGAAGAAGGTGGGGCAGGGGCCAAGGCGATGCTTGATGACGGTTTGCTGGAACGTTTTGGGATTCAGGAATTTTACGGGCTGCACAATTGGCCGGGGCTGGAAAAGGGTCAGTTTGCCATTCGCCCGGGCCCGTTTTTTGCAACGGCAGACCAGTTTGATATTTATGTTACGGGCAAGGGCGGGCATGCGGCCAAACCGCAGGCAGCGGTCGATACAACGCTGATTGCCGCGCAGATGGTAGTGGCGCTGCAAAGTATTGTCAGTCGTAACGCGGACCCGCTTGGAGCCTTGGTTGTCTCCGTCACCAGTATCAAAACCGATAGCCATGCCTATAACGTTATTCCCGCGCGCGTGCATATGCGCGGCACCGTGCGCAGCTTGGATAAGGCTGTGCAGTTGATGGCCGAGGAGCGGATCAAAACCGTTGTTGGCGGTATTGCGCAGGCCTTCGGAGGCGCGGTCGAGGTGGACTATCGTTATGGTTATCCGGTGATGTCTAACCACGCGGAGCAGGCCGAATTTGCTGCCAAGGTTGCCGAAACCATAACCCCCAACGTGGACCGGGATACGCCCATATTCATGGGAGGTGAGGATTTTGCTTTTATGTTGTTGGCGCGTCCCGGGGCCTATATTTTGTTAGGCAATGGCGATAGTGCCCCGCTGCATCACCCCGAATATGATTTCAGTGATGATGTGTTGGCCACTGGCAGTACATATTTTGCCAAAATCGTAGAAATGGGAATGCCGGTTTAAACGCTAGCTTCCAGATGCGCGGCGGTGTCCAAGGCTGATGGTGTAAACTGCCAGCCGATCGAGCGCATCGGTGCAGGCTGCAAGGTCTTGTGACTCCATACCAGCCAGCAGGGCCTTATGGCATTGGGTGATTTCAGCGCGGTCACGGGCGCGGTATGTGATCATGTTCATCAAAGGCTGCATTGCCTCAATCGCCCCGACGAGCTGATAGGACAAAACCGGGTTTGCGGCTGCATCCACCAAGGCTCGGTGAAAGGCAACATCCGAGGCGCAAAAGCCTTCATCGCTGAGCGTTGCGGCTGATTGATGCGCCAATTCGGATTGTAACCTTGCCAAAGTGCCAGATGTGCGGCGTTCCACGGCCAAGGGCAGGCAGGCACGTTCCAGTGCAAAGCGCGCCTCGGCCACGGTTTCAAAGCTGACATCATGCATTGAGATAAGGAGGGTGGAGGTGGTGATGGCATGGTCATAGGCCTCGGCCCAATCCAGTCGGTTCACAAAGGCCCCACCTGTCGCCCCGCGCTGCGTGCGGATCAGGTTTTGCGCGGCCAGTCGTTTCAACGCCTCGCGCACTGTCGGGCGCGACACGCCAAAACGCTCGGCCAATTCGGTTTCTGATGGCAGGCGCTGGTCAGCAGAAAGCTCACCGGCAATGATCGCATCGCGCAGCGTGTCGGAAATTTGGGTCGAAAGACCATCACGGCGGATGGCTGTATAATTGATCGGCATAAGCACTCCTACAAATGCAATATGTCAGACAATTAATCATTTGACAATCGGGGGCTGTGGCGTTGATGCTTGGAACCATAAGGAATCAGCCATGCTCACCACTGCCTTTCGCCGCCATGTTAGCCCGCCAGCGCTGCGCTGGGTGGCTTTTTATGCGCTGATTTTGGCGGCGTGGGTTATGTTATTTACCGCCTTGGCGGGGCCAGAGGCGGCGGTGGCCCGCGCCATGGGTCAGCCCCTCTGGCTGGCATTATGCCGCGCGGGCGTTGAGAGCGCAGGATATTGGCCCGCTGTGGCCATGTGGTCACTGATGGGGGCGGCGATGATGGCCCCAACGCTTTTACCCGCGCTAAAGACCTATGATGATTTAAGCCATACATCGGCCGTGCCAGCGGGTGGTTTTTGGGCCTTGGTGGGCGGTTACGCTGCCGTTTGGCTGGGTTTTGCGTTTGTCGCGGCGGCAGCCCAGTTGGCACTTGCCGGGCTGGGTGCCGAGGTGATGCGTTGGGGCACGCCTGCGCTGTTGTTGCTAGCGGGCCTCTATCAATTCAGCCCGATCAAAGAAGGCTGCTTAAGCAAGTGTCGCGCCCCACTGACATTTTTCATGGGCCATTGGCAGCCCGGTCTTGCCGGTTCAGCGCGCATGGGCGTGCAGCTTGGCGTTGTGTGCCTTGGCTGTTGCTGGGCACTGATGACGCTTGGCCTGATTGGTGGCGCGATGAGCCTTATCTGGATGGGCTTGGCGACCTTACTGATGACTTTGGAAAAATTGCCGCAAATCGGGCGGCTTGTAACAATCCCGCTGGGGCTGGCCTTATTGGCTGGTGCTGGTTTTACGACCATAGGAGGTTAATATGGCAGACGGCGCGATGGGCACTGTCCCTTGGACGATCAAGGGCGAATTGATTTTGAACTGCAACTGCACGGTATTTTGCCCCTGCGTTGTAAGCCTTGGCAAACACCCGCCCACCGAAGGCTATTGCCAAGCATGGGTCGGCATTCGCATTGACGAGGGCCAATATGGCGATGCCAGCCTGAAGGGGCTGAATATTGGTTTGCTGATGGATATTCCGGGCAATATGGGCCGGGGCAACTGGAAGGCCGCCGCCTTTATTGATGAGCGCGCAAGCGACGAGGCCTATGACGGCTTGGTTGCAATTTTCAGCGGAGCAGCACGGGGCACAACTGGCTTGTTCAAAATGCTGGTCAGCGAGTTTTTGGGGGCTGAGCGTGCCGCGGTTTCCTATGAAACCGAAGGCAAAAAGCGCCGTCTGGCCGTGGGCAAAAAGATTGTTGGCGAGATTGAGCCGATTGTCGGTGCTGGTGGAAACGACGTTGTTGTCACCAATACCGAATATTGGATGGGTCCGGATATCACCGTCGCTCATGCCCTGAAAAGCCGTGTGCGTGCCTATGGCCGTGTTTGGGATTTTGACGGACGCAGCGCCGAGATTTGCCAGATTGACTGGCACGGTCCCAACTAAGGTTCAGGCATGATCACCCCAGACTATGTCTTGATGATGGCGCGCTATAATAGCTGGCAAAATAGCCAGATGGCCGAGTCAATGGCTGCACTTAGTGCCGACGACTTGGCAGCCGAGCGCGGGGCGTTTTTCGGATCTATCCTGAAAACCGCCAGCCATCTTCTCTGGGGTGATTTGATCTGGATGTCACGCTTTGATGGCGGTGCCGCCCCTGTGGGTGGCATTACCGAAAGCCTGACCCTTTGTGCCGATTTGGCCGCGTGGCAGGCGCTGCGTGGGCCAACGGATAAGCGGATAGAAAGTTGGGCCGCTTGGCTGAAGGTGGATGACATAGCCGGTGATCTGACGTGGTATTCGGGCGCATCTGGTCGTAATATGACCAGACCTAAGGCGCAATTGTTTGTACATATGTTCAACCATCAAACGCACCATCGCGGCCAAATTCATGCAATGCTGACGGCGGCTGGTCAAAAGCCCGGTGCCACTGATATTCCCTTTGGGCCAGACCTGTTGGGCCCAAACTAGCTGCGGAGAGACCAAAATGCGCCAAAACTATGAAGCCATTCAGCCTTGTGACGCCAATTTTGTAGCGCTGTCACCCCTGTCCTTTCTGCACCGCACCGCGGAAATGTACCCAAATGATGAGGCGGTGATCTACGGCACTCGGCGGCAAAGTTGGGGGCAGGTGCAACGCCGAATTCACGCCTTTGCCGATGCTTTGGTGAAGCGCGGCATTGTGCCGGGGGATACGGTGTCCATCATCTGCCCCAACATCCCCGAAATGTTTGAGGCGCATTTCGCCGTGCCAATGGCGGGCGCTGTCTTGCATTCGATGAATACGCGGCTTGAGGCGGATACAATCGCCTATATGCTGGACCATTCTGACAGCAAGTTGCTGCTATGTGACACAAGTTTTGCCCCGCTAATTCGCGAAGCCTTTGCCCTAATGGGGCGCGAAGTGCCGATTGTTGAAATTATTGATGAACAGGCCGGACATGTTTCAGCCTTTGGCGGCGATGATTATGAAGCTTTGGTGGGGTCGGGTGATCCGGCTTATCCCGGCGTGCCGGTTACCAATGAATGGCAGGCGATTTCGCTGAATTATACTTCGGGCACATCTGGGCGGCCCAAGGGCGTGGTTTGCCATCATCGCGGGGCTTACCTGATGTCGCTTGGCACGGTGGCTGGCTGGACGGTGCCGCAGCGCCCAACCTATATGTCGATCGTGCCGATGTTTCATTGCAACGGCTGGAACCACCCTTGGGCGATGACAATCGTTGGCGCGCGTATGGTGTTTGTGCGCGATACGACCACTGTGAAAATGTATGATGCGATCCGCACCCATAAGGTGACACATTTCGGGGCCGCGCCGATTATTCTGCAGATGCTGGCCGAGGCACCGGCTGATGTTAAAGGCGGGTTTGACCATGTGGTGCATGCCTTTACCGCTGGTGCGCCGCCCCCGGCTGCTGTGCTCGAAAAAATGCGGGCGCTGGGCTTTGACGTGATGCATGTTTACGGGCTGACCGAAACCTATGGCCATGTGACCCAATGCATTCCGCGCGAGGATTGGACCGATTTGCCGGCCGAGCAACAGGCCGAAATGGCCGCCCGCCAAGGTGTTGGCTTTCCCATGGTTGAGGCTGTGGACGTTGTGGATATGGAAACAGGCCAGCCACTGCCCGCGGATGGTGAAACCCAAGGTGAGATTGTTATTCGCGGTAATGTGGTGATGGCTGGCTATTACAAAGACCCGGAGGCCACCGCCAAGGCGTTCAAAGACGGCTGGTTCTGGTCGGGTGATGCGGCCGTGAAATTCCCTGGCCATCAGTTGAAAATTCGTGACCGGCTGAAAGATGTGATCATCTCGGGTGGCGAGAATATCTCGTCTGTCGAGGTTGAAGGCGTGCTGTTCCGCCACCCCGCCATCGCGCTGGCGGCTGTGGTAGCGATGGATGATGCGAAATGGGGTGAAGTTCCCTGTGCCTTTGTGGAGCTGCGCGAAGGTGCGACAGCGACCGAGGCTGAGATCATCGCATTCTGCCGTGAACGTCTTGCTGGGTTCAAATGCCCTAAAGCCGTGCGGTTTGAGGAATTGCCGAAAACCAGCACCGGAAAGATTCAAAAGTTTCAATTACGGGCGCGTCTGCGCGCCTAAATCAGGAGAATACCATGAGTTTTAAAGCCTTGCAGGTAACGAAAGATGACGAGGGTAAGACTTCGGCAGCGGTAACCCAGCTAGAGTTAAGCGATTTGCCGGCAGGTGATGTGACCGTGGCTGTGGAGTATTCCACCGTCAACTATAAGGATGGTTTGTGCATTGGACCGGGTGGCGGCTTAGTGCGCAACTATCCCCATGTGCCGGGCGTTGATTTTGCCGGAACGGTCGAAGCAAGTGACGATGCACGCTATAAGCCGGGCGACAAGGTTGTGCTAACTGGCTGGCGCGTGGGTGAGGCCTATTGGGGTGGATATTCCCAAAAAGCGCGGGTCAAAGCGGACTGGCTAGTGCCTCTGCCTGCCGGGCTAAGCGCGAAACAGGCGATGGCCGTGGGCACAGCTGGGTTTACTGCAATGTTGGCGGTAATGGCCTTGGAAAACCATGGTTTGAAACCGGAACAGGGCCCGGTTTTGGTGACCGGGGCTGCCGGGGGTGTGGGTTCGGTTGCCACCGCAATTTTGGCGCATTTGGGTTATGAGGTCGCAGGCGTCACGGGGCGGCCCGAAACCGCCGATTATCTGACCAGCCTTGGGGCCAGCCAAATTGTGGCGCGCGAAACATTGAATGAAACCGTAAAACGCCCGCTGGAGGCTGAAACATGGGCCGGTTGTGTGGACGCGGTAGGCGGCGAGATGTTGGCGCGCGTGCTTGGCCAAATGAAATATGGCGCCAGTGTGGCCGCAGTTGGTTTGGCCGGGGGCGCGGGCCTGCCTGCAACAGTCATTCCCTTCCTGCTACGCGGCGTAAACCTGCTGGGCATCGACAGTGTCATGCAGCCCTATGCCAACCGATTGGCGGCATGGAAGCGCGTCGCCACCGATTTGCCGATGGATAAGCTAGAGGCAATGATCGTGCCCGCCACATTGGGTGATCTGCCGCAACTGGGCCGTGACATCCTCAAAGGCCAAGTTCGGGGCCGCGTAGTGGTTGACGTCAACGCCTGATTCCGCTGACAAGGGTGGCCAGCCCAAATGGAGTTTTTATGGCCACCCTTGATACCATTTTCATCCGCAGCCTGTTTCCCGCCTTTTCCCAGCCTGAATTGGCTGGGCAGGCGTTTTTTCAAAACGCAGGCGGGTCGTATACCAGCAAATTTGTTATTGATCGGCTGACTCGGTTTTACACCAGCCGCAAGGTCCAGCCCTATGATCCTTTTTCGGCATCTTCGCTGGCTGGTGACGAGATGGATGAAGCGCAAACCCGTATGGCCGCAATTTTGGGGGTTGATGAGGACGAACTGGCCTTCGGCCCCTCAACCTCACAAAACACCTATGTTTTGGCGCAGGCCTTTCGGCAATTTCTAAAGCCCGGCGATGCGATTGTTGTCACTAACCAAGACCATGAGGCCAATACGGGCGTCTGGCGGCGATTGGCTGAAACAGGCACCGAAGTTCGGGAATGGAAAGTTAACGCCGATACCGGACACCTTAACCCGGCTGACCTTGCCAATCTGCTGGATGACAAGGTTAAACTGGTGTGTTTCCCGCATTGCTCCAACATTGTGGGCGAGGTGAACCCAGTCGCCGAGATATGTGCCTTGGCACATGCGGCGGGGGCTTATAGCTGTGTGGATGGCGTCAGCTATGCGCCGCACGGATTTCCAGATGTTGGCGCGCTGGGCGCGGATATCTATTTATTTTCTGCCTATAAAACCTTTGGGCCACATCAGGGGCTCATGGTTGTTCGCCGCGCTTTGGCTGACACGCTGCCGAATCAGGGGCATTATTTCAACGCCAAATACACCAATAAACGCTTCACCCCCGCAGGGCCTGACCATGCGCAGATTGCGGCCTGCGCTGGCATGGCCGATTATGTCGATGCCGTTTATGCGCATCACTTTAGCGCCCCCGCGGGCCCATCCGAACGCGCCCGTGCCGTGCATGATTTGCAGGCCGATCAAGAGCGCATGATGCTAGCCCCGCTGCTTGATTATCTGCGCGGTCGCAACGACATTCGCCTGCTTGGCCCTAAAGACGCAGCACATCGCGTGCCGACGGTTTCCTTGGTTGCATACCGGCCGGGGCAGGATGTGGCGCGTGACCTTGCTGCTCTTGGAGTTATGGCAGCGGGCGGTGATTTTTACGCCGTGCGCCTGCTTGAAGCGCTGGGCGTGGACCCATCTTTTGGCGCGCTGCGCGTTAGTTTTGTGCATAACACGGCACCTGACGAGGTGGCCAAGTTAATTGCCGCATTGGACAAGGTTTTATAAGTTATAATGATCTGCCCCGCCGCGTCCTTCGTATTGGGTGAAAAGGCGGGGCATTGTGGCAGATTTAGGAATTCATTGGTTTCGGCGCGATTTGCGACTTTCAGATAACACTGCATTGTCGGCTTGCGTGGCGTGTGGTGCAGTTGTGCCATTGTTCATTCATGACGGCACTGGCGGCGCTGCGCAAAACTGGCAGCTGCATCAGGAATTGGCATCACTGGCTGCTGACCTCCGCGCAGTTGGGTCACGGTTGATACTGCGTATTGGCGATCCGGCGACAGTTCTGTTGCAGATCGCCCAAGAAACGGGTGCGCAATATGTAAGCTGTCAGGCAGATGTAACAGACTCTGGCCTTGGGCAGCTAACCGCAGCACTGGCCGAGGATGGTATCGTGCTTGCGGCCACGCAGGATAGTTTGCTCGGGCGAGATTTGAGGATGGCTGACAAGACGGGCGGCTACCGCCTTTTTACGCCGTTTTGGTGGCGGGTTGAGCGGATGGACCTTGAATTTTCGCCGCTCATCGTGGCACGTCCGCCAGCACCACAGCACTGGCCAGATAGCCTTGCGCTTGATGAACTGAACCTATGCGCCCCAATGCAGAATCGGGGCCAAGGTTTGGCGACACATGGCGCATTTGGGCGGGCAGGGGCCTTGCGGCGATTGCAGGTATTTCAGGAACAGGGGCTGGCCAATTACCAGCAGGGACGGGATAGCATCTGGCCTGATGGCAGCTCGGGCCTCTCAACAGCGCTGGCGTTTGGCACGCTTTCTGTGCGCGAGGTATGGGCGGCTTGCCCGAACCCAGCCTTTCGTCGCCAACTGGCTTGGCGCGAATTCGCAGCGCATCTTTGGGCGCATTTCCCGCAAATGGAACAGGAATGCTGGGCGGAGCCTTGGCGCAGCTATTACTGGGAAACCGATAGCGAAACGCTTGCCACATGGCAACAAGGGCGCACAGGTTGCGATATTATTGATGCCGCGATGCGCGCGCTTTGGGTGACGGGGCGAATGCACAATCGGCTGCGCATGGTCGTCGCCTCGTATTTGACCAAGAACCTTGGCCAAGATTGGCGCGCCGGGCAGGCATGGTTTGCCGATACTTTGGTTGACTTTGATCGCGCCAGCAACGCGATGGGCTGGCAATGGGTGGCGGGCTGCGGGCCAGATGCCGCACCATATTACCGCATTTTCAACCCGAACTTACAGGCTGACCGGCATGACCCCGAAGGCGCGT
>Ga0102815_10002002_pt1 | contig 12566 bp, 8 predicted proteins | sample ColrivemetaGS759_FD_79113 | JGI IMG/M metagenome (GOLD analysis project Ga0102815, IMG submission 79113) | Estuarine microbial communities from the Columbia River estuary - Ebb tide ETM metaG S.759 | ecosystem: Environmental > Aquatic > Marine > Intertidal zone > Estuary | place: USA: Columbia...
AAGTGACTTTGATTCATCCGATTGCGATGGAAGAAGGTCTGCGCTTTGCGATCCGTGAAGGCGGTCGTACTGTAGGCGCTGGTGTTGTAGCAAAGATTATCGAATAAGAGCTGCACAGAGTCTGAAGCGCAAAGCCGAGGCATCTTGATGTCTCGGCTTAGCTGTCAGATAGGGAAAGTAATAAGTTATCTGTAGGCCAGTAGTTCAATTGGTAGAGCACCGGTCTCCAAAACCGGCTGTTGGGGGTTCGAGTCCCTCCTGGCCTGCCACTTACAAGTTTGGGAAATATCCATGAGTGCTGTTGCAGAAGAAAAGCAATTTCGTCTTGACTGGCTAAAGTGGCTAGTTGTGCTGCTAATAGTGGGTGGGGCTATCTACGCCAACTGGTATTTTTCAGCGGAGTCAGTGCTCTATAGAGTGCTGGGTCTTGTCGCTGCTGCTGGTCTTGCAGCTTTGATCGCAGCCCAGACAGCCAAGGGTAAAACAGTGATTGAGTTGTCTGTCGGTGCGCGCACTGAGTGGCGCAAGGTTGTATGGCCAACCAAACAGGAGCGCAACCAGACAACATTGATTGTGGTTGCGGTTATTTTATTGATGGCGCTGATTCTGTGGGGCATTGATTCCCTGCTGAGTTGGATTGCCTCTATGATAATGGGTTAGGAGAAGGGCATGTCGATGCGTTGGTATGTGGTACATGCTTACTCGGGATACGAGAAAAAGGTTGCTCTGGCAATCCAGGATCGTGCGCAGATGCACGGTCTGGAAGATCGCTTTGGCGAGATATTAGTTCCCACTGAAGAAGTTGTTGAAATGAAATCTGGGCAGAAGCGTACCAGCGAGCGTATGTTCTTCCCGGGTTATGTTTTGGTACAGATGGATCTGGGTGATGATACTTGGCACCTAATCAAAGAGACACCTCGAGTAATGGGCTTTATCGGTGGCAAGGCAGACAAGCCTGCTCCGATCACTGATAAAGAAGCGGATTTGATTCTGCAGCGAGTCCATGACTCAGAGGAGGCGCCGCGTCCCAAGACCATGTTTGAGCCAGGTGAAATGGTTCGGGTTACCGATGGTCCATTTAATGATTTCAACGGCACAGTTGAAGAAGTTAATTATGAGAAGAGCCGACTGCGAGTGGCTGTATCGATCTTTGGTCGATCAACGCCGGTTGAGCTTGAGTTTACCCAGGTAGAAAAAGCCTGACAAAAATTTGGTAGGTCGGCAATTCCGCCGGTCTGTCGGGGAGCCATTGAAGGATTGAGCTGTTTGTTAGTAAATAACAAGCTGGCAATAATCTGGAGGCGATAATACCCATTAGTGGAGAAGAAAGATGGCTAAGAAAGTATCAGCTTATATTAAGCTGCAAGTGCCTGCAGGTCAGGCCAACCCAAGTCCACCCGTAGGTCCAGCTCTGGGCCAGCACGGTGTGAATATCATGGAATTTTGTAAAGGTTTTAACGCGCAGACTCAGGGTATTGAGCAGGGTGCTCCAGTACCAGTAGTGATTACTGTTTACGGTGACCGCAGCTTTACCTTTGATATGAAGACGCCACCAGCCTCTTATTTGCTGAAAAAAGCAGCAGGTTTGAAGAGCGGCTCTGGTCGTCCTAATACTGACAAAGTGGGCAGTGTGACTCGCGCCCAGTTAGAAGAAATCGTTAAAACTAAAGAACCAGATCTGACAGCCGCCGATATGGACGCTGCAGTTCGAACCATTGCCGGCTCAGCTCGGTCAATGGGTATTGAAACGGAGGGCGTGTAAGTGGCCAAGTTATCGAAACGCCGTCGTGCGATCAATGAAAAAGTTGAAGAAGGTAAGCTGTATTCAGTGGCCGAAGCATTTGGTCTACTGAAAGAGCTGTCTGCTGTTAAATTTAATGAAACTGTGGATGTGGCGATTAACCTGGGTATTGACCCGCGTAAGTCTGACCAGATCGTTCGTGGTGCTACTACCCTGCCCAATGGCTCAGGCAAAGATGTTCGTGTCTGTGTATTTGCTCAGGGTGACGCAGCTGATGCAGCGAAAGCTGCAGGTGCTGAGCTGGTTGGTATGGACGAATTAGCGGAAGAAATCAAAGGCGGTATGATGGACTTTGATGTGGTTATCGCTGCTCCAGATGCTATGCGTGTAGTAGGTTTGTTGGGTAAGGTTCTCGGTCCTCGCGGCCTGATGCCTAACCCTAAATCTGGCACAGTGACTCCAGACGTTGCTACAGCAGTTAAAAACGCTAAAGCAGGTCAGGTTCGTTTCCGTGCTGACAAAAACGGCATAGTTCACGGCGGCATAGGTGTAATAACTTTTGAAGCAGCGGCACTACAGCAAAATCTTGAAGCGTTGATGGCTGACTTGGCGAAAGCTAAGCCCGCCTCTGCGAAGGGCGTCTATATCAAGAAGATCACTGTATCTTCTACTATGGGCCCAGGATTACTGATTGATCAGGGCTCTCTGAGCGCCTAATCAACCGGCAGCTCAGGCTGCCAATAAAAGGCTTTGGGGTCCGAGCTGGCGGCAAAATGTCAGCTTGGGTCGTTAAAGACCGTAGGTTCCCGAGAGGGGTTAATAATGAACAGTGGTGGTATTGCTGGAAGTTTCCTACGCAGGCGGTGAACCCGGTACAGAATTTTGAACTGGTAATTATTCACCTAAGTGGTCGAAGTAGTTTTTCGACTGTAACTCAGGTAAATCGAGGAGATTTATCGTGGCATTGAATCTCGATGACAAGAAAGCAATTGTTGCTGAAGTAAACGAGACAGCCGCCCAGGCATTGAGCCTGGTGATCGCTGACGCCCGCGGCGTTGACGTAACCGATATGAATGCTCTGCGTGCCAAGGCTCGCGCTGAGAACGTGCAATTGCGTGTTGTCCGCAATACCTTAGCAAAGCGCGCATTCGCTGAAACTGACTACGCTTGCGTAGAAGAAGTTTTGGTCGGTCCGTCATTGTTCGCCTTCTCTATGGAAGACCCGGGTGCAGCAGCTCGTTTGTTCAAAGACTTCGCGAAAGAAAACGAAGAATTTGAAGTAAAGGCGCTGTCAGTCAGTGGTCAACTGCTAGGTAAAGAGCAATTGGACGTTCTTGCTACCCTGCCGACCCTTCATCAGGCTCTCGGTATGTTGGCTAGCGTCACATTGGCTCCGGTTACTAAGTTGGTACGTACTCTTAATGAGATCCCAACTAAGACAACCCGTGCAGTGGCTGCAGTTCGTGATGCAAAACAGGAAGCCGCGTAAGCGACTTCATGGTAAACAGATAAACTTAGGAGGCCCAAAATGGCCCTATCAAACGAAGATATTTTGAATGCAATCGCTGAAATGAGCGTAATGGACGTTGTTGAATTAGTTAGCGCAATGGAAGAGAAGTTTGGCGTATCTGCAGCTGCTGCAGTTGCTGCTGCTCCTGCTGCTGCCGCTGGTGGCGGTGAAGCTGCTGCCGAGAAGACTGAATTTGACGTTGTTCTGTCTGCAATTGGCGACAAGAAAGTAAATGTAATTAAAGCTGTTCGCGGCATCACCGGTCTTGGCCTGAAAGAAGCTAAAGACATGGTTGACGGAGCGCCTTCTACTATTAAAGAAGCTGCTTCTAAAGACGATGCTGAAGAAGCTAAGAAGCAATTGGAAGAAGCTGGCGCAACTGTCGAGCTCAAGTAAGATCGATGTGCAAGCTGCCTGAATTTTCAGGCTGGGCTGAAGGGGTAAAACCCTTCGGCCCTTTCCTGCTTGTAGGCATGGGAATTTACAAGCAGAACGATTTTGAGAATGGACTCAAAGTTGTTAACTCCCAAATAAGATAATCCCGAGGAATACAGATGGCTTACTCCTTCACTGAGAAGAAACGTATCCGCAAGAATTTTGGCAAGCTGCCAGATGTCATGGATTTGCCCTACTTGTTGGCAATTCAACTTGATTCCTATAAAAATTTTACGCAGACAGGTGTGTCGGTCGAAGACCGCATGAACACTGGTTTGCACGCGGCCCTGAACTCGATCTTTCCGATTGTAGGCTATTCAGGTCACGCCGCCCTTGAGTACGTCGACTATGTTCTGGGCAAGCCCGCCTTTGACGTAGAGGAGTGTAAACTCCGCGGCGTAACTTTCTCGGTCCCGCTGCGGGTTCGAGTACGTCTGGTTATTTACGATAAAGAATCGACTAACAAGGCCATCAAAGATATCCGTGAGCAGGAAGTCTACCTCGGCGAGATTCCGCTGATGACAGACAATGGCACCTTTATTATCAATGGTACTGAGCGAGTTATTGTCTCTCAGCTCCATAGATCGCCCGGTGTTATCTTCGACCACGACAAAGGCAAGACCCATTCCTCTGGCAAGTTGCTGTATACGGCCCGTGTTATTCCCTACCGCGGCTCCTGGCTGGACTTCGAGTTTGATCCCAAGGATCTGCTCTATGTGCGCATCGACCGTCGCCGCAAGTTGCCAGCGACTATTTTGCTGCGCGCCCTGGGCTATAACTCAGAAGAAATTCTTGAGAAGTTCTTCGACACCAGTATTTTCCATTACAAAAAAGAGACATTTACTCTGGAGCTGGATCCAGAGCGTCTGCGTGGTGAAATTGCCGCGTTTGATATTGTCGACAAAAAAGGTGGCGTGGTTGTAGAGAAAGGCCGTCGTATCACCGCTCGTCATATTCGCGAGCTACAGAAAGGGAAGGTTACCAGCCTGCAGGTTACTGAGGAGTATATGCTGGGTCGTGCCTTGGCCAAGGATATTGCTGATCCAAAAACTGGCGAAATGCTGATTGAGTGTAATACCGAGATCACTGAAGAAAATCTGGCTCTAATTATTGAAGCCGGCATCACTGATATCGAAACCCTTTACACCAATGACTTGGATTGCGGTCCATTTATCTCTGATACATTGCGTGCCGATCCCTCTCGCACTCAGCTGGAAGCACTGGTAGAGATCTATCGAATGATGCGTCCGGGTGAGCCGCCGACTAAAGAGTCTGCAGAGAACCTGTTCTACAACCTGTTCTTTAATTTAGAGCGTTATGATCTATCATCTGTAGGTCGCATGAAGTTCAACCGTCGTCTGGATCGAGATGCGGAGCAGGGTGCGGGCGTACTCTATGACGAGCGTTACTTCTCTATGCAGAAGACCGACGAGGCCAAAGAGCTGCTCGAGCAGTTTGGCGATGCCTCTGATATCTCTGATGTAATGAAGACCCTGATCAATATTCGAAACGGTAAAGGTTCTGTCGACGATATAGACCACCTGGGTAACCGTCGTATTCGCTCCGTGGGCGAAATGGCAGAAAACCAGTTCCGTGTAGGCCTGGTGCGTGTTGAGCGCGCTGTAAAAGAGCGTCTGGGTGTTGCTGAATCCGAAGGCCTGATGCCTCAGGATCTGGTCAATGCCAAGCCCGTTGCTGCCGCCATGAAAGAGTTCTTTGGCTCAAGCCAGCTGTCGCAGTTTATGGATCAGAACAACCCGCTGTCGGAAGTGACTCACAAGCGTCGAGTCTCTGCTCTGGGACCCGGTGGTCTGACCCGTGAGCGCGCAGGCTTTGAAGTTCGCGATGTACACCCGACTCACTATGGTCGCGTCTGTCCTATTGAAACGCCGGAAGGACCAAACATTGGTCTGATCAACTCCCTGGCAACCTATGCGCGCACCAACAACTACGGCTTTATTGAAACGCCTTACCGCAAAGTAAGCAAAGGCAAAGTCAGTTCAGATATAGAGTATCTGTCGGCGATCAATGAGTCACAGTATGTGATTGCTCAGGCATCTGCAGAAATTAACAAGAAGGGTGAGTTTGTTGAAGATATGGTGGCAGTGCGTCACCTCAATGAATTCACTGTTAAGTCGCCAGAAGAAATTGACTATATGGATGTGTCGCCACGTCAGGTTGTATCGGTGGCTGCCTCTCTGATTCCGTTCCTAGAGCACGATGATGCTAACCGAGCTCTGATGGGTTCCAACATGCAGCGTCAAGCTGTACCCACATTGCGCGCCGAGGCGCCTCTGGTAGGTACTGGTATTGAGCGCACTGTAGCCAGTGACTCAGGTGTCTGTGAAGTTGCCAAGCGCGGCGGTGTTATTGAAAGCGTCGATGCTGGTCGTATCGTAGTTCGAGTCAATGACTCAGAAATTGAAACCGGTGAAGCTGGTGTAGATATCTATAACCTCACCAAGTACACCAGATCAAATCAGAACACCTGCATCAACCAGCGTCCTATAGTCAAACAGGGCGACCAGGTACTGCGCGGCGATGTACTGGCCGATGGTCCATCTGTAGATCTGGGCGAGCTGGCTCTGGGGCAAAATATGCGCATCGCGTTTATGCCTTGGAATGGTTACAACTTCGAAGATTCGATTCTGATTTCTGAGCGTGTTGTTCAGGAAGATCGCTTTACAACCATTCATATCCAGGAGCTAACCTGTGTTGCTCGCGACACCAAGTTGGGCTCTGAAGAAATCACTGCAGATATTCCCAATGTGGGTGAAGTGGCACTGGCTCGACTCGATGAGTCTGGCATAGTTCACATAGGTGCTGAGGTTTCTGCTGGAGATATCCTTGTGGGCAAGGTAACGCCTAAAGGTGAGACCCAGCTGACTCCGGAAGAAAAACTCTTGCGAGCCATCTTTGGTGAGAAAGCATCTGATGTTAAAGATACCTCGCTGCGCGTTCCAAGCAGCATCAAAGGTACTGTTATTAACGTTCAGGTGTTCACCCGCGACGGACTGGACAAGGATCAGCGTTCACTAGATATAGAGCGCGCCGAGCTGGACCAATATCGCAAAGATCTCAACGACGAGTACCGCATTGTTGAAAATGCCACTCTCGGACGTCTATTCAGTGCGCTGGTTGGCGGCAAGGTTGTCAAAGCAGAGGGCCTGAAGAAAGGTGCTGAGCTGACCGCTGATGCGGTTGCCGACTACAGTGCTGATGACTGGTTTGCTATTCGTATGGACAAGGCTGAGCTGAATGATCAGATAGCTGCGGCTCAGGCTCAGTTAGCTGATCGCCGCGTCAACCTTGATGAGCGTTTCGAAGAGAAGCGAGGCAAGTTGCAGAGCGGAGACGATCTGGCTCCTGGTGTTCTGAAAACCGTTAAGGTTTATCTGGCAGTTAAGCGTCGTATCCAGCCTGGTGACAAGATGGCTGGTCGTCACGGTAACAAAGGTGTTATCTCTGTTATCAAGCCTGTAGAAGATATGCCCTACGACGAGAATGGTGACACTGTAGACATAGTTCTAAATCCATTGGGCGTTCCATCGCGAATGAACGTGGGTCAGGTTCTTGAGACTCATATGGGTATGGCAGCTAAGGGTCTGGGCGTTAAGATTGACGCCATGATCAAGGCTCAGTCTAAAGCCGCAGAGATTCGCAAGTTCCTGCAGGAAGTCTACGATGTTGGCGATACTGTCTATGGTACCGACCTCAAAGAACTTAGTGATGCTGAGGTGTTGGAACTGGCGGCTAATCTACGCAAAGGTGTTCCAATTGCGACTCCGGTATTTGACGGCGCTAACGAAGTTGAGCTGAAGAAAATGCTGACTCTGGCTGGGCTGTCCGATACTGGTCAGACCGAGTTATATGATGGGCGCACTGGCGACAAGTTTGACCGTCCAGTAACCGTCGGTTACATGTACATGCTCAAACTGAATCACCTGGTGGACGACAAGATGCACGCTCGTTCAACTGGTTCCTACAGCCTGGTTACTCAGCAGCCGCTGGGTGGTAAGGCGCAGTTTGGTGGTCAGCGATTTGGTGAGATGGAAGTCTGGGCGTTGGAGGCATATGGTGCCGCTTACACCCTGCAGGAAATGCTTACCGTCAAATCCGATGACGTTGCAGGCCGTACTAAGATGTATAAAAACATCGTGGACGGCGATCATCGAATGGAGCCTGGTATGCCAGAATCATTCAACGTGTTGGTTAAAGAGGTTCGCTCTCTTGGTATCAACATGGAATTGGAAAACGAATAAGCGCGGTATTGCTTACTGATGGCCGGGGCCTTAAACAGCCTCGGCAAACCCAGTTACTGGAGGAAAAGCCTTGAAGGATTTAGTCAACCTACTCAAGCAGCAAGAGCAAAACACTGAATTCGATAATATTCGAATTAGTCTCGCATCACCTGAAATGATCCGATCCTGGTCATTTGGTGAGGTTAAAAAGCCCGAGACCATAAACTACCGTACCTTTAAGCCAGAGCGCGAAGGCCTTTTCTGTGCCAAAATTTTTGGACCTGTAAAAGACTACGAATGTCTCTGTGGCAAGTACAAGCGCATGAAGCACAGAGGTATAGTCTGTGAGAAATGTGGCGTTGAAGTGACACTCACAAAAGTTCGTCGTGAGCGCATGGGCCATATTGAACTTGCCTGCCCGGTTGCTCATATCTGGTTTTTGAAATCACTGCCTTCGCGCATTGGTTTGATGCTGGACATGACATTGCGCGAAATTGAGCGCGTGCTGTATTTTGAATCCTATGTGGTAACAGACCCAGGTCTTACCACGCTGGAAAAAGGCCAGCTGTTAACCGACGAAGAATACTTTGAATCTCTGGAAGAATTCGGCGATGAATTTAAGGCGACTATGGGCGCCGAAGCGATTCAGGCGCTGCTCAAAGAGATCAGTCTGGAAGACGAGATTGCGGATATTCGCGAGGAGATCCCCAATACTAAGTCAGAGACCAAAATTAAGAAATTCTCCAAGCGACTCAAGCTGCTGGAAGCCTTTCATGGGTCTGGCAATAAGCCTGAGTGGATGGTGCTCGAAGCTCTGCCGGTTCTGCCGCCAGATCTGCGCCCGCTGGTACCACTGGACGGTGGTCGGTTCGCAACCTCAGATCTGAACGATCTGTATCGTCGCGTAATCAACCGTAATAACCGTTTGAAGCGTCTATTAGAGCTCAGCGCACCAGATATTATTGTGCGCAACGAAAAGCGTATGCTGCAGGAATCTGTGGATGCGCTGCTGGATAACGGTCGTCGTGGTCGCGCCATCACTGGTTCCAACAAGCGTCCTCTGAAATCTCTCGCCGATATGATTAAAGGCAAGCAGGGTCGTTTCCGTCAGAATCTGCTGGGCAAGCGAGTTGACTACTCTGGCCGATCTGTAATTGTGGTTGGTCCAACTCTGCGTCTGCATCAATGTGGTCTGCCCAAGCGTATGGCTCTGGAGCTGTTCAAGCCATTTATCTTTAGTAAGCTGGAACTGCGTGGTCTTGCGACTACCATTAAAGCTGCCAAGAAGATGGTTGAGCGTGAAGAAGCCGTGGTTTGGGATATTCTCGACGAAGTGATTCGCGAGCACCCAGTGTTACTTAACCGTGCACCTACACTTCACCGTCTGGGTATTCAGGCGTTTGAGCCGGTACTTATCGAAGGCAAAGCGATTCAGCTGCACCCATTGGTTTGTGCCGCCTACAACGCTGACTTCGATGGCGATCAGATGGCCGTTCACGTGCCTCTGACCATCGAAGCGCAGATGGAATCTCGCGCCCTGATGATGTCGACCAACAATATTTTGTCGCCCGCTTCCGGTGAGCCGATTATTGTGCCTTCGCAAGACGTGGTCTTGGGTCTGTACTACATGACTCGCCACAAAGTGAACGCCCGTGGCGAAGGTATGGTATTTGCCGATGGCCGTGAGGTATCTCGCGCCTACTACAGTGGTGCTGCAGAACTGCAAGCCCGGGTAAAGGTTCGCATCAAGGAAATCCTGGTTGATGAAGTCACTGAAGAGCGCACCGAGACTACCAGTCTGGTAGAGACCACTATAGGTCGCGCCCTGCTGTGGGAAATTGTTCCTGCTGGCCTGCCCTTTGAGCTGGTCAACAAGCCCATGGTCAAGAAAGCTATTTCGACGGTAATCAACGAGTGCTACCGCCGTGTCGGTCTTAAAGACACAGTGATCTTTGCCGACCAGTTGATGTACACCGGCTTCGATTTCTCAACCCGCTCTGGCGCATCCATTGGTGTTAACGATTTTGTTATCCCAGATGACAAGCACGACATTATTGCCGGCGCTGACGAACAGGTTCGTGAGATCGAAAGCCAGTTCGCCTCTGGTCTTGTGACCCAGGGCGAAAAATACAACAAGGTAATCGATATCTGGTCCCAGGCTAATGATCGGGTTGCCAAGTCTATGATGCAAGGCATCAGCACAGAGAGTGTTATCAATAAAGAGGGTGAGGAAGAGCAACAGGATTCCTTTAACTCCGTCTTTATCATGGCCGACTCTGGTGCTCGTGGTTCCCCTGCTCAGATTAGACAGCTGGCTGGTATGCGTGGCCTGATGGCTCGACCAGATGGCTCGATTATTGAAACGCCCATTACCGCCAACTTCCGTGAGGGGCTGAGTGTACTTCAGTACTTTATCTCCACCCACGGTGCTCGTAAGGGTCTGGCGGATACTGCACTGAAAACAGCTAACTCCGGTTATCTGACCCGTCGTCTGGTGGATGTATCTCAGGACGTAGTGGTAACAGAAGTAGACTGTGGCACTACAGAAGGCCTGCTGATGGCACCTGTTATTGAGGGTGGCGATATTATCTCCTCTCTGGGTGATCGTATCCTGGGTCGTATTGTTGCTCAGGACGTGCTCAAGCCAGGTAGCGATGAAATTGCTGTTCCCGCCGGCACCATGATTGACGAGCAATGGGTTGTGCGCATTGAGATGATGAGCATCGACGAAGTTGTGGTGCGCTCACCAATTACCTGTGAAGTAACTCACGGTATCTGTTCCGCCTGTTACGGTCGTGACCTGGCTCGTGGACACAGAGTGAACCAGGGTGAAGCAGTGGGTGTTATCGCTGCTCAGTCCATTGGTGAGCCAGGTACCCAGCTGACTATGCGTACCTTCCACATTGGTGGTGCTGCATCTCGTGCCTCTGCGGTAGACAGTGTAAAAGTTAAGCAGGACGGTGTTGTGCGTCTGATTAACCTCAAGACAGTGCAGAACAAGGCTAAGAATCTGGTTGCTGTATCTCGTTCAGGCGAGTTGGCAATTGCCGATGAAAACGGTCGCGAGCGCGAGCGTTACAAGTTGCCCTACGGTGCCGTGATTAAAGTTAAAGATGGCTCTAAGGTTGCCGCTGGTGACGTGATTGCCAACTGGGATCCGCACACTCACCCAATCGTGACAGAAGTGGCCGGTAAGGTTGCCTTCTCAGGAATGGAAGAGGGGCTTAGCATCCGTCAGCAGACTGATGATATGACCGGTCTGACCAGCATTTCGATCATAGATCCAAACGAGCGTCCGGCCGCAGGTAAAGACCTGAAGCCAATGATCACATTGACCGATAAGAAGGGTAAGGAATTAATTTTCCCCAACTCAACAGTTCCTGCTCACTACCCACTGCCTGCTAACGCAAGTATTAACGCAGTGGATGGCGATACTATTGATATTGGTCAGATTATTGCTCGTATACCGCAAGAGTCTGGTGGTACCAAAGATATTACTGGTGGTCTGCCGCGAGTTGCCGATCTGTTTGAAGCTCGCAAGCCAAAGGATCCTGCGATTCTGGCTGAGATCACAGGTACAGTGACTCTGGGTAAAGAGACCAAGGGCAAGTTGAGACTGGTTATTACTCCAGACGATGGTCAGCCACTGCCAAACGGCAAGCTGCACTATGAAGAGCTGATTCCCAAGTGGCGTACTCTGGGCGTGTTCGAAGGTGAGCACGTTGAGAAAGGCGAGGTTATCTCTGATGGACCTCCTACTCCACACGATATTTTGCGACTCAAGGGTATCAGCGAGCTGGCCAAGTATATAGTTAACGAGATCCAGGACGTCTACCGTCTGCAGGGTGTAAAAATCAATGATAAACACATTGAAGTTATCACCCGTCAGATGCTGCGCAAAGTAGAGATCACCGATATGGGTGACTCCTCATTGATCCGTGGCGAGCAGGTAGACTACCGACGTCTGCTGGAAGAGAACGAGCGCCTGCGTCAAGAAGGCTTGCAGCCCGCGAAGTTTGAGCGACAGTTGCTGGGTATTACCAAAGCCTCACTGGTTACCGACAGCTTTATCTCGGCAGCTTCTTTCCAGGAGACCACGCGAGTGCTCACCGAAGCTGCGGTTACTGGCAAAGCCGATCCGCTGCGCGGCCTGAAAGAAAATGTTGTTGTGGGTCGTTTGATCCCAGCTGGTACAGGTCTGGCCTACCATGCTCAGCGCAAGCAAGAGCGTGCGACCAAGGAAGATATGGCAATGACTGCGGCTGATGTTGAAGCGGCACTGAGCGAGGCCTTAAGCGCCGATCTCACTGAAGAATAAGGGCAGATTGCCGGTATTTTGCCAGTTACCTACTGGGTAATGGCAATGCCGGCTTGACTCCCGGATGTGCGGTACTTAGAATGCCGCTCCCTTTTGGATCTCAAGGCTGGTATAGCTGAAAGATTCAAGGAATGTATGGCCTTCCCAGGAAGGTAATTTTTATTTTTGGAGAAAAATTGCATGGCAACGATCAACCAGTTGGTTCGTAAGCCGAGAAAGCGCAAAGTCAGTAAAAGTGACGTACCAGCACTGCAGGCCTGTCCGCAGCGTCGTGGTGTATGTACCCGCGTTTACACAACTACTCCCAAGAAGCCAAACTCT
>Ga0102815_10002013_pt1 | contig 12533 bp, 14 predicted proteins | sample ColrivemetaGS759_FD_79113 | JGI IMG/M metagenome (GOLD analysis project Ga0102815, IMG submission 79113) | Estuarine microbial communities from the Columbia River estuary - Ebb tide ETM metaG S.759 | ecosystem: Environmental > Aquatic > Marine > Intertidal zone > Estuary | place: USA: Columbia...
TATTAATTACAAAATTGCAACCAAAAGTTAATGAGTAATTGGGTTATATATACCGTGGGCTTTTTTGCTCAATTACTATTTTCTGGAAGATTAATTTTACAATGGATTTTATCAGAAAAAAGTAAAAAAGTTTTAACTCCTTCTCTCTTTTGGAAATTAAGTTTAATTGCTTCTTTTCTATTATTTGTTTATGGTTATTTAAGAGATGATTTTGCAATTATGCTAGGTCAGGCACTCACCTATTTTATTTACATTAGAAATTTACAGTTACAAGGTCAGTGGCAAAAAGCACCAAAATGGTTTCAATGGTTTTTATTCATATTTCCCATTCTTTTGGTAATTTATTCGTTTAATAATAATACGTATGATATAGATAAGCTATTTAGAAACGATGCAATTCCAGTTTGGTTGCTTATTTGGGGAAGTATCGCTCAAATAATTTTTACACTTCGTTTTGTTTATCAATGGTTATATTCAGAAAAAAATAAAGAATCCTCTTTACCTTTTGGTTTTTGGTTTCTGAGCTTAATTGGGTCAATCATGATTTTAATTTATGCTATTTTAAGAAAAGATCCTGTACTGTTAATTGGACATTTATTGGGGTCAGTAATTTATTTTAGAAATATTCTCATTTTAAGAAAACAACAAACAGACTAAACCTTAAACTTTACCAAGTTAAAGTCTACATTTTTATATATATATTTGTGGTAAATACAAACAAATAATAGAATGACAAAACAATTTAAGTTGTGCATTGTAATTCCTTGTTATAATGAAGAAAAAAGATTGAATACTACGCGTATTTCTTCTTTTTTAAAAACACAAAAAAACGTTTTATTATGTTTTGTCAATGATGGTTCTAATGATAATACACTAAAAATTCTTCATAAAATTAAAGCAGTTTTTCCTGATACTATTGAAGTAATTTCAATGGATAAAAATTCTGGAAAAGCTGAAACTGTTAGATCTGGAGTATTACATAGCAAAGAAAATTTCAATTTTGAAGAAATAGCGTACTTAGATGCCGATTTTGCAACTACTTTAGAGGAATGTTATGAAATTAGTGAACATATAAATAATGAAGTTGTATTTGCTTTTGGTTCTAGAATTTCAAAAATTGACAATAAAATTCAACGAAAAAAAATGCGTCATTTTATTGGTAGAGTAATTGCTACTTTTATCTCTAATCAACTAAAATTAACTGTTTACGATACACAATGTGGATGTAAAATATTTAATGCCGAACTTTCTAAAAACCTTTTTTCTGAAAAATTTATTTCAAAGTGGTTATTTGATGCAGAAATATTTCACAGAATGATTTTACAGTTTGGTCGAGAAAAAATGGGTTCAATTTGTAAAGAAGTCCCTTTAAAATCTTGGATTGATTATGATGAATCTAAAGTTAAAATGACTTATTTTTTTAAACTTTGGCTCGATTTATATCAAATAGGAAAAACTTACAAACTTCGAAAAGAATAGCCATTTTTATTATGAAACTTTTTTCTAAAAAAATATCACCATATACTTTTTGGGTAATTGTACTGATTTTAATTCGGGCTTTTTTAAATTATGCCATTCCATTAATGGATAAAACCGAAGCTCGCTATGCTGAAATTGCCAGAATAATGGCAGAAACCAATAACTGGACAACCTTACAAATAGATTATGGAGTTCCATTTTGGGCAAAACCACCACTATCCACCTGGCTATCTGCAATGAGTTTCAATATATTTGGGATAAATGAATTTGCAGCAAGATTTCCATATTTACTATTAAACATTTTAGTTATTTTATTAATTGGAAAATATGCAAAACGCAAAGGTTTAAATGTGTTAATACCAGCTTTAATTCTACTTACAATTCCAGAATTTTTATTACATACCGGAGTTGTTTCAACGGATACTGCACTGGCTTTTTGTGTTGCTTTAGTAATGATTTCTTTTTGGGAAGGCATCCATAATAAAGAGCAAACTTATTGGAAATACCTCTTTTTTGCAGGATTAGGTTTAGGTTTATTAGCAAAAGGTCCTATTATTATAATACTTACAGCTCCCCCAATTTTTATTTGGATGGTTTTATTTAAACAATACAAAACCGTTTGGAAAGAGCTCCCTTGGATTTTAGGAATAATTGTTACCGCTATAATTGCAATCCCTTGGTATTTTTTAGCCGAACAAAAAACACCTGGATTTATTGATTATTTTATTGTAGGTGAGCACTTTAAACGCTTTTTAAGTTCGGATTGGAAAGGTGATAAATATGGTTTCCCAAAATCGCAACCACTTGGTATGATATGGGTATTTTTATTCATTTTTGCAATTCCTTGGATACAAATATTAATTGGCAAACTCTGGAAAAACAGAACAACATTATTCAAAAATAAGTGGGTTGCATTCTTAGTTTTTTGGCTTTTATGGACTCCTCTTTTTTTTACAGTCTCAAAAAGTTTAATTCACCCATATATAATGCCTGTCATGGTTCCAATAGCACTATTAATAACTTATTGGTGGGAAGATATTAAACACAAAAAAAGAATTATTGGTATTGGTTTAATTTTTCCATTATTAGCCGTTGTACTTTATATTTCTATTTCATTTACTTCAAAAAATATTTTTTATACTAATTCAGATAAATATTTTATTGAACAACATATTAATGATGATATTCCTATTTTTCATTGGGAATCAAAAAGTTATTCTGGGCAGTTTTATTCAAAAGGAAAATTAAAAGCTTTGGAAGATAATAAAACTTTTACAGAGAAGCTTTCATTAAAAGAACCGTTTTTAATAATTATTCCCCATAAAAAAATTAAAAATATTAATCCGGAAGCTCTGAAACAATTAAAAGAGCTAGAGTCAAATTATAATAAAGGTATCTATATTTTCAACTAATTAGCAATGATTAAAACGATAGAAAAATATCCAATTGCAACCTTATCAATTGTAATCATCTTCATGCTTTTAGTGCATTTAGATATTCCAAATGTCACTATAATGGAAGCGCGTAATTTTATAACCGCACGTGAAATGGTACAAGATAACAACTGGATACTTACCACGATGAATGGTGAACCACGCTATCAAAAGCCACCATTACCAACTTGGCTTACAGCTTTTTCAGGGCTGATTTTCGGAATAAATAACCTTTTTGCGTTAAGACTTCCAGCCGCCTTAATGGTTTTGTTTTTGGGGATTTTTAGTTATTATTTTTCTTTAAAATTGAGTTTATCAAAAAAAAATAGTTTTAGAAATAGTCTAATTTTAGTGACTTCTTTTTATGTTTTTGCAATTTTGAATGAAGCACCTTGGGATATTTATACACACGGTTTTATGTTAGCCGGATTGTATTTTTTGTTCCGGTTTTTTGAAGAAAATAAACATGTTTGGAAAAATGCAATACTCGCTGCAATTTTAATTGGACTTTCAATAATGTGCAAAGGCCCCGTTTCTTTATATGCTGTATTTTTACCATTTTTAATTTCATATGGGTTTATTTTTAAATTTAAAAGCTTAAAATCAAAGCTATTACCTCTTTTAAGTTTTGCACTTATTTTTATAGTTATTGGTAGTTGGTGGTTTGTATATGTCAGAATTGCAGATGCTCAGGCATTTTTAGAAATTGCTAATAAAGAAACGGGAAATTGGAGTAGCTATAACGTAAAGCCATTTTATTATTATTGGAACTTTTTTACACAATCTGGATTATGGACAATCCCTGCATTTATCAGTTTATTGTATCCTTATTTAATTAATCGTGTTAAAAATAAAAAAGCCTATAAATTCACATTTTGGTGGACAATTATTGCAGTTATTTTACTATCATTAATTCCAGAAAAGAAGGCGCGGTATTTAATGCCAGTATTAATTCCATTAGCTTTAAACACTGGATTTTACATACAGTTTTTAATAAACCAGTTTTCAAAATTAACTTCAAAAAAGGAAACTTTTCCAGTTTATTTTAATTTCGGTTTGATTGCTGTAATTGCAATGGGTTTGCCGATTGGCTTGTATTTTATTTTAAAAGAAAACATTCAATTCTATTTGTTAAACTATTTTTTAATTTCAATAGCAACAGTATGTATTAGTGTGTTCATTATTAAATTTTTAATAAAAAAGAAATTTATTAATGTATTTTATTTAACCATATTATTTATGGTTTCTGTATTTTTATTTGGATTACCATTATCCAAACTATTAAATAAAAATGAAGATTTTAAAGCTATCAACGAATTACATAAAATTGAAAAAGATAACACTGTTCAAACTTACTCAATTGGCGAAATTACACCAGAATTACTTTGGAATTATAATGGAAAATTGAAAGATATTTACAAAAATGACTTTTTGGATTTACCACCTGAAAACAATTTTGGATTGTTAATAATGACTGAAGATGTTGAAATAATTACATCAAAATTAATTAATACATATAACTTGAAATTAACTGATACTTACAATTTAAATGTTGGTTCAAAAAACAAAGAACGATTAATTAGACAGCTTTATTTAGTTTCAAAAAAATAGTATATTTAACTTATGAAAACACTTACAAAAACAGATAAAATTGCTTACCTATTCTTAATACTGGTATTTGGTTTGGGTATTTATTTTGCAAACACAAATCTTCAATATTTTGATGATGTATACACTAAAGAAGATGGGTTTGTTGAATACGGAACTTCCTTTTTATTATTTTGTTCAAGTGCTCTCTTATTTTGGAGGTTTATTAAATTTTTCTCCAAGAAAAAAATATTATGGAAAATAGGAATTTTAGGAATGGCACTGGTTTTCCTTTTTGGCGCTGGAGAAGAAATCTCCTGGGGACAGCGTATTTTTAATGTAGAATCTTCAGAGTATTTTTTAGAAAACAATGCACAAGGCGAAACCAATTTACACAATATGGTTGTAGATGGTAAGAAGATTAACAAAATAATATTTAGTCAGCTGTTAACTGCAGTTTTGGTGCTTTATTTGTTAATTACTCCATTTTTATATAGAAAATTTAAGCCAATTAAAAAATTAGCTGATTCATTTGCAATACCAATCGTTAAATGGCATCAAACAATTGCTTTTTTAATTTGTACAGGGTTGTTAATTTTTATGGGGTCAGATAGAAAATGGGAATTATATGAATTAGCATTTGGAGTTATATTTCTTTTAATCTTTTTAAATCCTTTTAATAAAAAAATATACTCCGTTAACTTATAAATTTGTTGTCAAATAAAATAAAGATTTTATGCACAAATGTTGCGTAAATAGTTCCAATTAATGCTCCTGTTAAAACATCTAATGGAAAATGCACACCTATATAAATTCTGCTGTAGGCTACGAATAAAGACCAAAGTATTAATAAATATGTTAAAAATTTAAATTTTCCATTTAAAAGAGTACTAAAAAAAACTGCAATTGCCATAGAGTTTGCTGCATGTGCAGAAAAATAGGAATACAATCCACCGCAACGCTCTTTCACCAATCTTATTAAATTTTGAATAGATTCATCATGGCAAGGTCTTAATCTTTTAAAACCATATTTAAATAAATTACTAGTTTGATCACTTATTGTGATTAATAAAACAACAAGTAATATAATTACAAGAGTTTTCTTAAAACCAAAGTTTTTAAACGTTAAATAAAGTAATAATAAATACAATGGGATGGCACTTAACTTGTTTGAAATAAACAGCCAAAAACCATCCCATTGCGTTGTTCCTAAATTATTTAGGAAAATTAGTAATTCAATGTCTTTATCAATAATTGATTCTATCATTGAACACAAAAATAAATTATTGTTCTGTTGAATTTACTATTTCAACAAGTTCTAACTCAAATACCAAGTCTGTATTTGGAGGTATAACACCCCCAGCACCTTGAGCACCATAACCTAAATGAGAAGGAATAAAAAGTATTGCCTTATCTCCAATTTTCATTTGCTGGATACCTTCTTTAAACCCAGGAATTAACCTTGCTTCTGGTCCATATTCAGTTGTAAAAGGAGCATATCCATTTTTCTTGTCTCTTGCTTCATTAAACACAAGATAATCTTTAGCCACTTCTTTATAACTTGTATCAAATAATTTACCATTAGTAAAATAACCTGCATAATTTACTTTTACTTTAGCTCCAATAACTGGAACTTCACCGTTTTTGGTTTCAGTTATAACATACTTTAATCCTGATGGTAATTCTGTTGCTTTTGGTAAATTTTCTTCTATCTTTTTTAAAGTATTATTTGTTGCAACCTGAATTTTTTTCTCTTTTAATTTAAGATCAGCTTCATATTCAGAATAAAACTTAGAAAAAACCACTTCTGCCTTGAATCTTTTTGCTGCACTTCCAATATTATAAATTTCAATTTTCTTAATTGTATCATTTTGAACAATTGAATCTACAACTGATTGTCCTTTAATTACATTTCCAAAAACTGTATGAATACCATCTAACCAAGGAGTTTTTTTATGTGTAATAAAAAATTGACTACCATTAGCAGCAGGACCAGAGTTTGCCATTGACAAAATTCCAGCTTTATCATGTTTTAATAAGAGACTATCGTTTTCATCTTTAGGAAATTCATCAATAAATTTATATCCTGGCCCTCCTAAACCGGAAGCCAGGGGATCTCCACCTTGAATCATAAAGTTTTCAAGTACTCTATGAAAAGTTAAACCATCATAATAAAGTTTTCCCTTTAAAGAATCCACCACCTGCTTATTTGTACCTTGAACTAAAGAAACAAAATTGGCAACAGTTATTGGTGTTTTTTCGAATTCAAGATTCAACAAAATAGTTCCCTTATTCGTTTCCATTTCCGCATACATACCATCACCTAAATCTGTATATTTAGTAGGTTTACACGAAACAGCAATTAAAGAAAAAACAATAGCAAATAATTTTAATATTCTCATATTTAATTATCTTATTTTTTGACAATATCTAATAATTCAACTTCAAAAATTAAAGTATCAAAAGGTCTTATAGCACCTCCTTGACGAGGCGTTGAGCCGTAACCTAATTCTTGAGGTATAAAGAATTTAAATTTAGAACCTACAGGCATTAATTGTAAACCTTCTGTCCAACCTTTAATAACTCTATTAACACCAAATTCAGCTGGAGCCCCTTTATCTATAGAGCTGTCAAATACAGTTCCATCTATTAAGGTTCCATGATAATGTACTTTAACTTTTGATCTTTGTGAAGGTTTTTCTCCTTTACCTTCTTTTAAAACAACATACTGTAATCCGCTTTCTGTTGTTACAACCCCAGATTTTGATTTATTTTCTTCTAGAAATTTTTCACCTTCAGCTTTAACATCAGCAAATTTTTCTTCAGCTATTTTTGCAGCTTCTTCTCGTTGTTGTTTTCTCTTCTCTTGTTGAATTTTTTGAAAATAAGTATTTACAATTTTTGTTACTTCTTTTTCATCTAACTTAAAATTTGTTGAATCAATTCCATTTTTTAATCCTTGAAAATATAATTCTTCATTAACATTTTCAAAATTAGTTTTTACTTTAAGCCCCATATCCATTCCCAAAGCATAGCTCACAGAGTCTATTTCAGAGGTTAATGGTTTATTTGAAACTCCATTTGAGTTACAAGAAGCTAATGATATTACAATTACACTTAATAATAAGGATTTAATTACTTTCATTTTTTTTATTTATTTTAATTAATTTAACATTATACACCAAGGGCTGATTTACCCTTATTTTATTTTGATCGCCCAAATATCCAAAAACTTTATGAGATGGAAACAAAAAAGTTGCACTGTCTCCAACATTCATTAATTTTATACCTTCTCTAAGGCCTTCAACAATTTCTTCTTTATCCACAATATAACTTTGAACACCTAATTCATTTTCACTGTAAATTAGTTGATTATTTAAGTCAAATATTTCATAGGAGTATACAACCTCATCCTTGGCTTTAGGAAAATAATTGTTTTTAGTTTTCAAATTAAATTTATACCAAAATCCATTCTCACTCGTAAAATAACTGCTTAAAGAATCTATCTTCATCAATTCCTTAAAATTATTTTCTTGATTCGCAATTAAAGATTTATTGTATAATACAGATTCTTGCATTGCAGAAGATGATTTTCTTAAAATAGGCTTTCTTGGTTGTGGGTTATTACAAGAAAACAATATTAAAATTATAAAAAAACTATAAAAACTACGCCTCATAAGAATTTAATAATTCGGTTTTATAATCTGGTATAATTTTTAAAAACTTTGAAACTGTGGCATCTAAAGAAATTTCAGACCTTCCACCTGCTGCATTGTCATGTCCGCCACCATTAAAATGATTTCTTGCAAACTGATTTACAGAAAAACTGCCTTTTGATCTTAAAGAAATTTTAACTATTTTTTGCTCCACATCTTCAATAAAAATTGCTGCGAAAATAACACCCTCAACTGATAAGGCATAATTTACTACACCTTCTGTATCACCTTTTTGATAATTAAATTCGTCCAATTCATTTTGTGTTAAAGTTATATAAGCAGTTTTTAATTTATCTATCACTATTAAATTACTTAATGCACAACCTAAAAGTTGTAACCTCCCAAAAGAATTTGTATCATATACATTATTATGAATAGATGCATTGTCAGCTCCTTTATCAATTAAATCTGCAATTATCCTATGTGTAACACTTGTTGTTGAAGCAAACCTAAAAGAACCTGTATCCGTCATAATACCTGTATATAAACAAGCAGCTATTTCGGTATTTATTGCTCCCAAATCATCCAATTTCTCTAAAAAATGATAAACCATTTGACAAGTAGAACAAATTGAAGTATCAGAAAACAAGTACTTTGCAATATCTTCTGGTTGTTGGTGATGATCTATCATAATAAAAGTACCTATAAAATCCTTTAAGGTATTTTCCATATCTGAACCTACACGATGCAAAGCATTAAAATCTAATAAAAAAATAATAGAAGCTTCCTCTATTGCGCTTTTAGCTTGTCTATTTTGCATATCAAACTTTAAAGCTTCTCTTGAACCTGGTAACCATTTTAAAAAATCAGGATAATCATTTGGCGCAACAACAGTTACTTCATTACCTTTATTTTTTAAATAATGATACATTGCTAAACTAGCTCCAATAGCATCCCCATCTGGATTTCTATGTGGAACTAATACTATATTTTTTGGGCTGGAAAGCAGCTCTTTTATTTCTTTAAACTCAATTACATTCATAAGCTGCAAATATACAATTTAATACATTATTTAATTTCTATATTTCATTGTAAATTGTTAAAAAACATCTAAAATTTTAAATTAAAATATGTCTTTTTAAATATTTGAGAATAAGCTTAACCAGCTATCATTGAGCAGCTTGAACCATATTTAGTACATTATTCAATAGAATTTAACAAAACGACTATCTTTTATATTGGCTAAATGTTATGTTATAGCCGATTACTTTCATTTATTTATAAAATACTATATTTGCGCCGATTATTAATAATTAAAATTAAAATGACAACAAATAGAACATTTACAATGCTAAAACCTGATTCGGTTGAAAAAGGAAACATTGGAGCAATATTAGAAAAAATAGTTGCAGCTGGTTTTAAAATTGTGGCATTAAAAATGACCCAATTAAGTGTAGTGCATGCTAAAGAGTTTTACGCAGAACATAACCAACGTCCATTTTTTGGTGAATTAGTACAATATATGACACGCGGACCAATTGTTGCTGCAGTTTTAGAAAAAGAAAATGCAGTTGAAGATTTTAGAGTGTTAATTGGTGCAACAAACCCTGTTGATGCTGCTGAAGGAACTATTAGAAAAATTTATGCTGAATCTATGAGTATTAATGCTATTCATGGTTCTGATAGTAACGAAAGTGCTGCTATTGAAAGTTATTTTCACTTTTCGGGTAGAGAAATGTTTTAAAAAACATTAAAAATATCTTATAAAAAAATCCGCTTTGTAGCGGATTTTTTTATTAACACAATATTATTTTAGAAATTAAATTTTCACCTAATTCCTCATTCATCATTTTTATAATTTTTTCCTTACCATAGCTTAATTCTTCACGGAGTACGGAAGATTTTAATTTAACAATAAGCGTTTTACCTTGTAATTCTATATTATTTGTGTAGGATACAACCCCATTTCCCATAAGTTTTGCCCAAGAATCTTTTACAGATAATTGATGCATTCCTTTTGTAAGTTTATTTTCTTTTATAACATCTTTCATCAAATCCTGAATTGAATGAAATTCGTTTTGTCTTTTAGCCATTATAATTTGAATATTTTATAGGATTGCTTTGTTCGCTTTACAACCTCTTCTGTGCGTTCTTCGTGAGTATCACTTATAAATAATTGCCCGAAATGATCATTATTTACTAAACCTATTAATTGCTCAACACGTGAATCATCTAATTTATCAAAAATATCATCTAATAATAATATAGGTTTTACATTTGATTGCAACTTAATAAAATCGAATTGGGCTAATTTTAAAGCTATTAAGTAAGATTTCTGTTGACCTTGTGAACCAAACTTCTTAACAGGATAACCATCTATTTCAAACATTAAATCATCTTTATGCACACCTACACTAGTATACTGTAAAACACGATCTCGTTCTAAATTTTTTTCAAACAGAACTAACATATCTTTATCTTGAAGTTGTGTTTTGTAATACATATTTACTTCTTCCTTGCTGTTTGAAATAACTTGATATCTTTTCTTAAAAATAGGAATAAATGATTCCAAAAAAGCAGTTCTTTTTTCAAAAATTATTGTCCCATAATTCAATAATTGTTCATCATACACTTTCAAGTTTATAGCATCAAAAGTTCTGTTTGCGGCAAAATATTTTAACAATGAATTCCGTTGTGCTAAAACCTTATTATACTTCAATATTGTTAAAAGGTAATTTTTGTCTGATTGCGATATTACATTATCAATAAACTTTCTTCGAGTATCACTTCCTTCAATAATTAAATCTCTATCTGCAGGTGAAATTATTACTAGTGGTAAATAACCAATATGATCCGAAAATTTTTCATATGCTTTACCATTTCTTTTAAGCACTTTTTTATTTCCACGCTTTAAACTACAAATTACAGTATCCATTTTTTCTTCTAATTGATACTCGCCTTGCACCATAAAAAAGTCTTGTTGATGCCTTATATTCTGAACTGCAACCGGATTAAAGTAACTTTTAGCAAAAGATAAATAATAAATTGCATCTAAAACATTGGTTTTTCCAACACCATTATCACCAACAAAACAATTAATTTTATCCTCAAAATCAAAGGTTTGTGATTCAAAATTTTTAAAATTTACTAAAGTAATTTTTTGTAAATGCATCTAATTTATATGAAACTTTAAAATTATTCAAAATAAATGAAAATTTAGACACAATTGCATTTTTACTTTCCAATTAAAAATTCTATTTTTGCGCCTACAAATTTAACAACAAATGGCAACATATAAAAAGAAAGGGAGTAAAGCAAATAAAGCTCACAATTCTGTAGAGAATCATTCTACAACTGCTGAAGTATTTAATACCTTAGATGAAACTGCATCAAGATCCGAACAGTTTGTAATAAAACACCAAAAAACTATTTTTATTATTTTAGGTTTAATAGTTGCATCAATTCTAGGTTATTTAGCTTATCAAAAATTTGTGAAAGGACCTCAAGAAAAAGTCGCTGCTGATGAATTAGCTTTTCCAAAAGCTTATTTTGAAGATGCAATGACAAATTCTGTAGCAGTAGATTCATTATTAACTTTAGGTTTAAACGGAGCTGATGGAAAATATGGATTTGTTGATATTGCAAGTGAATATAGTGGAACAAAAGCAGGAAATTTAGCTAATTATTACGCTGGTATTTCTTATTTAAAATTAAAAAATTACAAAGATGCTATTGATTATTTAGAAGATTTTTCTTCTGAAGATGAATTGTTAGGCCCAACTGCAAAGGGTGCTATTGGTGATGCTTTTGCTGATATTAACCAGCCAGAAGATGCTTTAGACTATTATTTAAAAGCAGCCGATTTAAGAGATAATAATTTTTCTACTCCACTTTATTTATTTAAAGCTGCAAATACAGCTTTAGATTTAGGAAAGAATTCTAAAGCTTTGGATCTTTTTAACAAAATTAAAAAAGAGTATCCAAATTCACAAGAAGCAAAAAATATTGATATTTATATTAATAAAGCGAAATTTGCATCTAAAAACTAAGCTGTAATGGCAACAACTAATTTATCTTATTACGATAAAGCTACAATCCCAAATGCGAAAAATTTTCGATTTGGGATTGTTGTTTCTGAATGGAATCCAGATATTACCAATAATTTATATTTAGGCGCAAAACAAGCACTTTTAGAAAATGGCGCTTCAGAAAAAAACATTATAAAATGGGATGTTCCTGGTAGTTTTGAGCTAATTTTTGGGTGTAAAAAAATAATTGAATCTCAAAAAGTAGATGCAATTATTGCTATTGGAAATGTTATTCAAGGTGAAACAAAACATTTCGATTTTGTTTGTGATGGTGTTACCCAAGGCATAAA
>Ga0102815_10002015_pt1 | contig 12531 bp, 11 predicted proteins | sample ColrivemetaGS759_FD_79113 | JGI IMG/M metagenome (GOLD analysis project Ga0102815, IMG submission 79113) | Estuarine microbial communities from the Columbia River estuary - Ebb tide ETM metaG S.759 | ecosystem: Environmental > Aquatic > Marine > Intertidal zone > Estuary | place: USA: Columbia...
CGGCGAGGAGGACGAGGACGAGGCGGAGGAGGGGGGCGAGGAGGGGAGCGGGAGCGGCGAGGACGTCGGTGCAGCGTGAATGAATCATGCGATCGCCCTGCCGTCAACAAGCAGGGCGCGCGCGTGCGTGCCTCGCAGCTTGCCCACCGTCATGGAGCCACGAAAGAGATCCACCTCTGCCGTCGATGAATAGCACTCGCACGACTCTACGAGTAGACGCGTCGTCATGGTCGCGCGTGACATTGGCGCCGTGGGAGGGTCCTTCATCTCACGAACTGTAAGCCGCATGGTGAACTCGCTTAGCATGTCTCTATCGACGGCCGCGTAGAGGGGGATCGCGTCGTTGGAGTCAAATGTGACGACGCGGGTCGAATTGTTCCAGTTGTATGCAGTCGCGCAGATGGGGGGAAGTCGTGTCGCGAGGTTGAGCGGGATACGTTGTGACGGATAGTGCTTGAGGAAGATGTCGACTATGCCGTAGTAAACGACGTCTATCAGGAAGAGGGAAGTACGCAGCGATTGCGGCTGCGACGTGAGGTAGTCGGGTGCGCGCAGGTACCGAAGGAATGTGATGATATCGCGCAGCGTTGCCGCATCGCGGTCGATTGTTATCGTATCAGCAGACAGCAGCGCCCGACGGAAAAAGGGCGAGACATCGAGCGTTCCGCGTGTGGTGACGATCGCCTCGCCCCCGCAGACAATCACGCAACTTGGCGGACGCGGTGGCTTACCAGAGAGTGACATATATACATACAGCTGCGCCTCCGCAGTCGTCATGGAAGGCGGAAAACTGACTCTGCGCCGCCTTGTGGCCGGGGAATGGCCGACGGCAGGCCGCTGTTGCGGCGCGTGCGTCCCGCAATCTTCTTGAAGAGCGGGCCGCTTCGACACTCGTCACATTGTAAAGCGGCGTTTAGTCGGTACTTTCCGGGCTCCCACGCCTGTCTGTAGCAAGCGGGTTGACGGTTGATGCTATTGAGGCAGACGCCGGCGTCTTTGCTGACGACCGCGTCTGAGCACACATTTGCCTGTCGTTTGCTGCTTTCAGTTGCGTTGGGCGGTTGACAGGGGTTGTGTGTGCCAAACGGGATGATGGATGGAAGCCACGCGCTCCGTACACACGTCCAGAAGCAGCCACCCTTTTCCTCGGTGCGCGCGGTGTTGTGGACGTTGTAAGCCCATATTGCGGCGCACCCTTCCGTGAAGCCGAGAGCTTTGATGCACGCGCGCAGGTCTGTGCCAAATAAAATATGCTTGACGCCGCACCATCGAACGGGAGATTTTAGGTTTGGGTGTTTCCTGTAGACGGTAAGATCCTGCAGCGAGCTGCATGCACCGCATGGGTGGTTGTGTGTCTTGATTGCTGCCGGCGTGTGGAGCGCCTCGCGCGGCGTGAGAGACGCCAATTGGTAGTCTCGCTTGCCGGCTGGTATAATGAAGCAGTCGCGTGAGTAGTCGATGGCGATGTTCGAGGGATATGGGTGCGAGATGTAGGGGTCTTTATTGATATCGAAGCCTACCGAGTGACGCACCTGTGCGGCGTTTATCTGGCCGAACGGCGCCGCGAGGGCGGCGGTAAGCAGCATTGGTGCGGGTGCAGCTGTGTGGACTTAAAACTGACAAAAAAATATGCTGTCATAAAGAGAGGGATGCTCTCACCGGTCATGAGCTTGTTTGCCAGCGCGGTTGGCAGTAGTGCCTTCTTCGCGTTTCTCGCCGAAAAAATACGAACAAAAGAGGACCTACCAATCCAGGAGTGTCCTGGTGGCGAAATGGTATAATGGCACCGCATCTCCGCCGCATCTGTCGCGAGTCTGGACACCCCTGCGTCGTGCGCACCACCAGCAAGCAGCAGTAGTCCCCCCCGCCAGACATGATGCGAGGCGATGAGGACGGCTGGGAGCATCTCCTGCACCCGCTGTCTCTCTCACCTCCTCGCGTGGGCGCCGGCGACGAGGTGGTTGTGGGGAAGCGGCGCGCGCTCGTCCAGCGCGTGTCGCGCAAGCGCCTGCACGTCAACTTGCACGACGGCTCCGCCGTGGTGGTGGGGCGAGACGCGGTCAGCCTGCTACGCACCGCTGCAGAGATCCGGCGCGATGCCGACCTCAGCGAGGTCAACAAGAAGAAGCATGCGCCGGCGCTGCCGCGCAGCGCGCGCTGCGAGAACCTGCTCGTGCGCCCCATCGATACTGTCGATGCGGCGACTTCGCCAATATCTCCTCTTGGGTCTTGGAAAAGGACGGGGCGCGGAAAATGGACGCTGTGCGCCATTACGCCGAAGCGGCCGAAGCCGTGTCCGCCTTGCCTCAGCTCGGACGAGCTCGGGAGGTTCCTGGAATCTCTCGACCCCACCCCCACCCCGTGAGCCCAGGAATCTCAGCCTCTGATCGTCTGTCCACACGATTTTTTTTCTTGTGGGAGTGTATGTGCAGGATTACGTAGAGGAAATGACTGAACCTATGGGCGGTGGCGATGAATCACTGAAGATGGCAAGTGTAAATTCCGTTTTTACGGCCGATAGCGATGCTGTGGAACCAGCACTGGGAGCAGTGGGAGCCTTCCTTGGGGGGATGTTGTTGCTGTGGCTCGTGTGTTTTGTAGTAGCGCTAGCTATAATGTTCTATGGCAGCAAGTTTATGGTTGAGCACTACGGTGTGAAGGGCAACATGAGCATCGGAGTCTACCTCGCTTACTTCTTCTTGGCGCCCGTGTGGTGGGTCGCTCTTATGATCGCTGGCTTCCAGCGCGTGTTTGGTGGGAAGAAAGCTAAAACTGTTAGCAAGTCGGGTGCCATGCCGATGCCGATGCTGCGGCGGCCGAGGCCGATGCCGCGGCGGCGCCGCCGCAACCGGACGCGCTAGATGTGTTAGTTGGTAGTGTTAGTTTGAGGGGATGAATAGAGGTGTGGCGGTGTAGCGGTATGTCCGAGGCAGAGGCAGCTGTGTGTGCGATTTGTTTGGAGGAGTGCACGTCGACGGACGAATATAAACTGAGCTGCCAGCACGTCTTCCACGCGAGCTGCCTCGTGCCGTGGCTCCTTGCCGGGAGGACCACCTGTCCCACGTGTAGAGGGAGCTGCAGCGAAACGACCCTCGGGCCGCTCACGCTGGAGGCGCGCGCGTCGTATCTGCGCCGCACCGTGGCGCGCCGCAAGTCCGCGCCAGCGCTCCTTCTGAAGCTCGTGGAGGACGTGCGCAAGGCTGAGAGCGCTGAGTCGGCAATGGCCAGGCTGCTGCGCGCCCACCGCACGGAGCACAAGGAGGTGTACAAAATAGGGGGGCGTCTGCGGCGGCAGCGGTGGATGGCCAGTCGGAAAACGCGGATCGCGCTCCGGGTGCTCGGTTCGTTCGACTGCGACGAGCTGCGGCTGCCGCCGGTGGCGCAGCGTGGCGCTTTTTGAATGGATTGAATGGTTGCTACGCTGCTGCGATGCCGACTACGCCGCATGCGATGCGTCGGCCCGCGTTCCCATTTTTCCGGCTCGCCTCATTCCGGCCACGCCCGTTGTCGTCCCTGTCCTCGTGCAGGACAACGGACCGTCCGAGAATCGAGTGGGGTGTCGACGGATCGATACTTATATGTTTGTCGACAAAGGACTCCTGAACGACGCCAGACGCGTTGCTCCACACGTTTCCTAGGTCGCCGGTGTGTCGAATTGCGTCGTCTCTTCCACCGTGGCTTGACCCAGAGATGTCGAAGTGCTCGCACGTGCTCTCGCAGCCTCGCGTCAGATCGCCGTACTTGTGGATGTGGAGCGCGTGCCAGCTGGAGGGAGGGTGAACGCCCGTGACGGATACGGTGACCTGCACGCCAGAGTGTCTGCCGCTCCGCTCGGAGAAGCGCACAATGCCGTACACCCCGTTGCCTGTGAGGACTGCGACGGCCTTCCTTGTCGCGACGGCCTCTCTTGTCATTTTAGGTGTGCTATAATTAAGTTTGGGTAAATCACCGGGCCCTCGGCGCCCTCGCTATGTGGCTCCGTTGTACAGCATTCGCCATTTGTAAATGATGCCCAGGCGATCGTGTAGGGTTGATGGGGGGGTTATGTTCCACCACATCTCGCCAAGATCCATAATGCAAGGCGAGCCTCTCTTAATGATCTCTATGCCCTCTTGCACTTCCTGCCTGCACCCCCCAAAGCTTAGTTGCAGGTACCATCCACCAGGAAGCTGGAATATGATGAAATTCTGCCCCACGTGTACTTGTCTGCATCGAGCGTGTACATATGCAATCGATGCGGTTATGCACCGGGAGCGGATGCCTGTATTAGCCAGTGGTATTTCGTAGTGGGGGTGGCTGGCCGCCCTCGCTGCAAGTCGATCTTGCGGTCCGTGCCACAGAAACGCACGGGGTGGCACGTTGACCGGTCGTGTTGAAATTGTGGTGGCCAATGCGTGAAGTTGCATTTGGAGACCCGCGCAGCACTTTCTCATCCAGACGTTTCGGAGAGCCCTGTTGGCGCTAGGAGGGGGGTGGGCACAGTCGACAATGTCGGGAAGCAGTTCGTGCGGCAGGTCCTGAATCCCCTTCGGGGAAGGTTTGCGTATCCTCCGCGGCGCTAGTCTCTTCTTGGGCGGGAGAGACATGAGATACATATAATCAAGAAAAGAATCTCTTTTGTCACTCCCGCTCGGGGATGGCCGACAGCACGTCGGAGAAGATGCGCGACACCTTGCTCTTGCGCGTCTTGAGGCGCTTCTGCCAGAACCAGTCCTCGACAAATGAGGGGGATGGCACGTTGGTCTCGTCGCGCAGCACGGTGAGCGCGTCCGCGCTCACGGCCCCCACGAGACGGAATCCGTTCGAAATGAAGAAGGCAAGCTGGCCGTCGCTGATGGTGAAGGCCGCAAAAAGTTTTCTGCGGTGCAGCTGCGCGAGCGCCAGCAGCATCGAGCCGAGCCCCCGGCGGCGGAGCTGCCAGGGCACCCACACATGGTGGACAATCTCGTACGCTTGCACATTGGCAATGAGCGCGAAGGCGCCCGTCGCCGCGTGCACCACGGCGACAGGTCGCGCCCCGCCCAGCCACAAGCTGCTGATGTCTTCCCATTCTTCGTCCTCGATCTGGCACATCTTGGGTGGTACAAATGTGCTGCCGTTCTCTTGTCGGATCTTGGTTGAGGAATGGATGGCGGCGACCTCCATCCGCGCGCAGCGCAGCTGCTCCTCCGCGCTCAGCTCGCGCCCGTAATCGACGATGGTCATGGAGGGCGTGCAGGCGGCCAGTGCGCGCTTGCGCGCCTTCTCACTCCGTGTGTCGCGCGCGACGTCGAGGCGGAGCTCTTCCTGAGCGAGCGAGAGCGTGAGCAAGTCGAGGGTCCGCTTGGTGCTCTCCGCAAACTCCTTGGTATCCGCAGCCTTCTCCCGCAGCATCTCTTTTGTCTCGTGACCCGCTTGCACGAGAGCAGCTTGCATGGGGTGGGGGCGGATCTGTGGCGGGATGCGCGCAGGGGTGTTGCCTCGCAGGGGTGTCTTGTGTGGTGGCGCGAGAGGGTCCTTTGGTGGATTTTGGGTCCCTTGCTGCGTGTTAAGTCACAAATGGTGTCAGTTTTTGGCCCTCTCCCGGTGGGCAGGGAGCCTGACCGGGCTGCTTAAGGTCTGGATGATTTGGCAGCAGCAGCAGCAGGGCGCGGCCTACGGGTTGCGGCGGCCGCCTCATGTGCCGTTGAGCGAGTTTGTCTCGCAAGCGGTGGCAGCCTGGGCGGAAGAGAGCAACGAGGACTGTCGGCGTGCGTGTGTGAAACGAGAGTGGGAGCGGCGCAAAGAGACTGCGCGCATCCGATATCTCGCGCTGCCGGCGCCCCCGCCGGGTGTGGACGAGCCGCTCGTGTCGTACGAAGTTCGGCAACAGCAGCGCAGGAACGTCATGCAGGCGGCCATTGACAACGCCAGCAGAAGCCAAATCGGCTTCAGCGCTCTGAAGACGATGATCGAGCAGACCGCGCGCGTCGAGGCGCCCTTGATTCTGGCGGCGTTCGAAAAGGCGAACGAGGGCCTGTTTGCACTCAAATGCTCGCGCCGCTCGAGGACGCTGCTGGCGATCTGCATCGAGTTCCGAGCGGTCGATCACGACCTCATTGCGTTTGCAGTCGAGAAGACGCCGGTGGAGGCGATGGTGGCGGGCGACGTCGCCGGCAATAACATATTGCACGTTTGTTGCACCCACATCCCACGGATCGTTGGCGGGCGTGTTCCTCTGCTGTCGACGCTCATCCACAAGATCCGAGCGGAGTCGCCGCAGGCGTTGCAGCCGATGCTCATGCAGTACAACCGGCTGCGCCGCACCCCGATCCTCGAGGCTGCCGACGGGTGCAGCAGCCACCCGGAGGCGGAGCGGTGCTTTCTGGAGCTCGTGAGGCACGCCACTGCGGAAGCCCTGTTCACGAAGGCCGATAAGAAGGGAAAGCTGCCGCTGCTGTACCTGAGCTCGCGCATGAGCGGGGAGGTGTTGAGGGAGCTGAAGACGCTCATGCTGAACCACCTCGAGGACAACCCAAACCTTGTCTCCTTTCATGTGCCGCCCGTGCCGAAGCCGTCCAAGGGACGCGCCACTCCGAGCGCGTTGCTCGTGTACCTGCCGCCGGTGTCGAACAGCGTCTTCTTGCTCTCCGCCAACCAGCAAGGGGCGGCGCTGCTGGCGTCCGACGTGTGCGTCGCGGAGCACTTCCCTCGGTTGTTCCACTCGTACGCATTCGACACCTCGTGGCGTTCGCTGGGTACCAAGGACCTCGTGCTGCGGCTCGTGGGTGATGAGGGCATGCACCAAGGCAACGGCCCGATGCATCAGCGAATCCTGCGCTCCTTCTTCCTCGGCTGCGCCGCCGCCGGCTGCGGAGAGGAGTTCCTTCTGCGGGAGCGCTCCATGTCGGGTATCACACTTGTTGACCAGGCGCTGCTGACGCCGTACGGCCAGTGGGGAACCGACAGTTCGCCCATAGTCCATCTCCTGTGGGTGGCGGCGGAGATCGATGCGAACGCCCTCTTGAACAACGGCAATCCTGTCGGCATGCGCAAGACGATCGTCGACCGAATCTTCTTTGCCAACTGCGCCGTCAACGGCTGCTACTGCAACGAGTTGACGGGCGCGACGCCGTTCGCGCACTGGCTGCGCTTCCACCCGTTCACCTTCTCCATTTTCAACGAGCTCCTCTGCCAGCTGCACAACGTCTACGGCAGCGCCGCCCACGAGAAGATGGCGACGGCGATGCTTGTGGTGCCTGACGAACACAGCCGCACTGCCCTGCAGGGCACCGACCTCCACACCTCTTCCTGGTGCGTGGGCGCCCTCATTCCTGGGCTCCTCGCGGAACGAGGCATCGGTGACGGCTGGCCGCTGCCGGAGAGCAGTGTGCCGTTCGAGTCGGGCCGCATTTCCCCCCTCTGCTCGCTCGGGGTGCGGGTGGACATCGTGATCAAGCTCTGCGAAATTATCTCGCGCACAATGTCGACCAATCCGAGCGACGACGGCTATCGCTTCTCGATGCTGAGCCTGAAGCCTGGCTTTTACAGCTCGATGCTCACGTCTGTGCGCCGGTGGGCCACCTTCGCACAGCAAGCGGGGCACCGCGCGAAGCACGTGTCCGACTGGCTCGACGTGGTGGAATCGCGCTTTGTGGGCTCTCGCTCCATTCACGGCAGTCAGGCCACGCCTCTCGGCGTGCTCCAAGGCCGCATCGGCGCGCTGGTGCAGCACAACAAGCCGTGGCTCGTGCGCGAGAATGCTGAGGTGAACTTGCGCAAGCTACTCATGTCGAGTGGAAACACGGACCCCGAGTGCATTTCGCTGACGCGTGCAAGAGAGGGCATCGAGAGGCGCGGGCGGTCCTCGCTGCGCGCGCCCAACGCCAACCTCCACCTCTACAAGCAGCTGTACGCCTTCCTGTTGCGCGTCAAGGCCTGGCGGCACTGGAGGAAGGTGAAGTCGTTTGTGCTCGCGCGGTCGATCGCGTTCTACTGGGAGGAGGCGACGAACCGGGCCGCGTGGGCGCCGCCCTCGAGGGATGGCGAGGAAGGGGGGGTCGAGTTTGAGCGGGAGAAGGCCGATTTCGAGGCGATGCAAATTTAATAATCAAAGCTTGATGCAGAATCGCGCCGACACCCGTGCTGTGGCAATTGGCTCGTGTTGCGTCGACGAGACGTCGGCGTCGTTGGCGTGGGTGGCTCTCTCGTTCCTGTTCCCTTTCACCTTCGACGGCCTGTTGTTTGCTGCCATGGCGCTGGCCGTCGCCTTGGAGTCGGGAGCGACAACTCCGCTCTCGGCGCTCATCGCGACTCGCAGCGGTGTCGCGATCGCGAAGGCTGGTGCCGTCGAGGCAATTGTGGTGTGGACGTGTATTTCAGTCGGGTTGCATGCATGCACGCGCGCGAACCACTCCGAGAGCCGCGCCGCCAAGGGTTTCCGCGTCACCTCGAGTGTCTTCGACGCCGGGACAAGCGCGCTCATCGCGCTCGTCCTGCGCTGAAAAAAAATATTTGCAGATAATATACGGGTTTGGGTGTTATATACATGGCAGCTAAGAAGAAAATCACGACGAAGCGAAGCTCGGGAGCGGCGAAGCCTCGCTCGGAGGCGGCGAAGAAAAGGGCGGCGGAGAAGCGTGCATTCCGGATGGCACTCAAGCGCTACAATATCTCGGAGGCAACCAACCCGCGGCGGTATAACGTATACATTAGCCCCAGCCATCCCAAATCCCCTGTCATACGACCGTACAATCAAGCCGCCATCACCGCCTCTTACAGAAGAGGAATGGGTCTAAAGCCAGGGAAACCTCGCCCCCGCAAGTCACCCGCCGCCAAGCGGCGCCCTGCCAATGCTTTTGCCCTGAAGATCAGTGATGCACATAAAAATGAGGAGAAATATTTCTATCACAATGATAAAAAATACGTGAGGCAGAAGACCGGTAAGCTTGTGCACTTCAAGGCGGTCCCTACAGGGGCGGCCAAGAGCCAGCCCGTGGGTATGCCAAAGCGGGCGGCCGTCTCCAAGCGGGCGGCCAGCCGCCAGCCCAGTGGCAATATCATGGCCAAGAGCCAGTCCGTGGGCATGCCAAACTGGGACTGGGACTGGCCCGCGCCTGCCCCTACCTCTGCGCAATTGCCTAAGCGGGCGGCAAGCTCGAAGCGGGCGGCCAGCCGTCAGCCCAGTGGCAATATCATGGCCAAGAGCCAGCCCGTGGGCATGCCAAACTGGGACTGGAAGGCAACGGCCCCCGCGCCTGCGGTCCGCCGGAGCACGCGCAACAAAGGCAAGGGCCAGATGACGGCTCGCCAGAAGGCTGCGGCGAAGGCTGCGGCAACGAGGAAGGCAAAGGCAAAATTTGCCGCCACGTTGAAGAAGAATGGTTACGCAACGCGACACAAACAGGGCAACTTCTACCTCTCCCCAAGCAATCAGTATCGAGAATATAATCGCGCCAACGTGGCTGCAAGCTTCCGTCGCCACGAGAAAAGTCCAGTTCAGTGGCGTTCGCCAAGGAAGGCGCGCAAAGTGAGTTTGTGGAGCACGAAGCTCGCTGATGCGCAGCGCTTTAAGCGCAAGCAGTTTACTTATAACGGCAAAACATATCATCGCGTCGTGCTGTCGAAAAGTTCTACTGGTAAGGATCGTCTTGTCAAGTATACAGCCGGCTCGCCGTCAAGCGCCAAGGGAGCAAAGCGCAAGCGGGGCTCTACGGGGAGCTCCAAGGGGCAGCCCGCCAAGCGCGCCCGGGCGGCGCCGGCCACGAAGAAGCGCAAGGGGGGTCCCACGGTGGGGGGCAGCACCCGCATGTCCACGCGCAGTCAAAAGACGCGTGGAGGAGGCAGTATGAGGCGTTGGGGTGACGGCAGCGGGTTTGGCGGCCGTAACATGACCGCACAAGACTGCAGATTCTTAAAAGCTGACATGGAAGAGAATAATGAGTCGTGTAATGCTGACGGTGGCCCCCCCTCCGTATTCTGTGATCTTTATATAAAATATGAACAAGAGTATAATCTCCACTGCCGGTAAAGCTGAACCGGTCGAAGTTTCGTGGAAAGGTCAAAGAAAACATGGATTGGATACTCGCACGTCCAGATTGGGAGGGAACCAAACAATTCCTTCGAACCCCCTTTCAAAGTGTTCGTACGATGCCCATGCTACGCAAACTCCCCAAACGCTCGTCGTCGCGCGCCACTCACCCTCCCGCCAGACTCAGCAGAAACTCATCAACAGCGTATCGCAGAATGCCAGGGATGAACGATATCCTGGCTTCTTCTCGGTTTGACGATTAGCTAGTGGGGCGTCGCCGATCAAGTCAGTTTAGAGGAGAGAACCGGGAGTGAGGCGGTGGGGGGGCGATGTCCTCCCTCGCTCGCGACACCCGTGCGGCGACCGCGTGCATCCACCGCGCGTATGCAAAGGTACTCGAAAGCCGCCTTCCGCCCGGCATTGCGTTCGAACTCTCCGTCAACATAAGCCTCGGATGCGTGCGCCTCCGCGACATGCCTCTCGCATGTTTTGAGCAGAGCGAGTACGTAAGAGCCGTCTTGGGGGGCGGCGGCGACGGCGGCATCGACGGCATCAGCATCTACCCCAATGACAAGAGCAGCGTCTGCCAAGCGAAGGACCGGCCAAACTCGCCGATCGAGGCGGGCGATGCGCGCGACTTCTGCTACGTCGTACGGCGCCTGCGCGACGATCCTGACTTTGCGAACGCCGACTCTTTTTACTGCGTCTCCACTAGAACGCACGTGCGGTCCGGCGCCAAGGCCATCTTTGCTCACGAGCGCGTGTCGCTGCGCTTTGAGGCGGCGCCTTCTGTCCCCGAGGCCGCGTCAGTTTTTGCGACCGCCGCGGAGGTCGACGCGTGCATTTTTGAGGAGATGGAGGTGGACGGGGCGGCAGACGGGGCGGCGGACGGGACGGTGGACTGTGTCAACGGGGCGGCGGCCTCCGGCGCCGTCTCGGCGCCAGTGCGCTCTATCCACGTTGTCGACGAGGGCAGTTTTACACCATCGCAGCGCGCCGCTCTCGAGGCGGGGCGCGCCTTCCTGGCGTCGTCGTCGCGCGAGTGGGCGCTGCAGGCTCCAGGCGGGTGGGGCAAGTCGTCGGTGATGCGCGCATTGGTGCAGGGGGGCCTGAGCGGGCTATCGGTTCTCGCCCTCGCGCCCTCGACGCACCTCGAGGCACAGCTCCAGGATGCGCTGGAGGGGCTCGCGGACGTCACCACCTACCAAGCGTTGTCAGCGATGGCCAAGCGCGGCGAGAAGCTGCAATCGTACGACGTCATCATTTGCGACGAGGCGCATCATCTCGATAACAGTAACACGTGGCGGGCCAGTGTGACGAGGCTCGTCGGCGGCACCGGCGAGGCTGGCGAGGTGGAGGCCGCGGCGGCCTCTGGGGATGACGAGGACGGCGAGGACGACGAGGACGGCGACGAGGACGAGGACGAGGACGATGACAACGAGGATGAGGACGGCGAGGACGGCGAGGACGGCGCCTCCAGCGACGCCTCTTCCGTCGACCTCTCGCCGGTGCTCTCGACGCTGTCTGGCGCCTCCAAGGTACTCTATTTCTCAGCTCTCTTTATGCGGCGCCAGCCAGACTTTGAGGTGTCGTACGAGACGGCGGTCACCGAGGGTCGAATTGTCGACTACGTTGTCCATGCCGTCCAGCTGCAATGCCCCGCCGAGGAGACGCGGCCGCTTGAGGTGAGCGCGTGGCTGCGGCAGCAGATGGACACGCTGGATATATTCCTCGGCGAGCTCACGCTTGTCTTCTGGTCCAAGTCGGAGCGCGCGATCGCCGCAAGCGCCGAGTGCGAGCGCCTCGGCATTGCGTCTGCGGCGCTCACGCGCGCCTCGCCGCCTGAGGTGCAGCGCCGGTTCGACGGCAAGAAGCTCATCCCCGAGCTCGAGCGAATCCAGGTCGTCCATTTGTGCGGCATGCTTAACGAGGGCGTCGACATCCCGTTCGCTTCGACCGTCGTCTTCGGCGACGACCGCGCGTCCATCAAGAACGGATTCCAGTGCATGCTGCGCGCCTCGCGCACCAGCGACGCCAAGCTCTCCTTCTTCAACGTCGTCGCGTTCTCTTCCGCTGGCGACCACAGCATTGCCATCGGGGCCATCACCTTCCTCGCAACGACGGACGCGCGACTGAAGGCGTGCTTTGAGGGCGAGGAGGGTGGCGATGGCGGCGCCGAGGCGGGGCTCGCGCGGCTGCGGCGGAGCGGGCGCATCCGCGTCTACGTGCAGGCGCCTCCTCCGGGCTCGGACGCCGCGATCGCTTTCGACGCCGATGAAGAGACATACGCCGGCTTTCGGACGCTGTGGTCGGCTACGCGCGCGCAGATGGCGGGCGGAGCCTTCTTCGACGCCAAGAAGCTCGCGCAGTACACCGCGCGCGCCAACTGGATCGCAACGCATACGGAGCGCGTGATACAGAATCACCCTCGCGTCGACATCTCCTACGACTTCCTCGGCCAATCTTACACCGACTCCTTCCAACCTGGGGGGTTCCTCAACATAGCCCGCTTGATCTCCAAGGGACGCAAGTCGCAAATGAAA
>Ga0102815_10002019_pt1 | contig 12519 bp, 14 predicted proteins | sample ColrivemetaGS759_FD_79113 | JGI IMG/M metagenome (GOLD analysis project Ga0102815, IMG submission 79113) | Estuarine microbial communities from the Columbia River estuary - Ebb tide ETM metaG S.759 | ecosystem: Environmental > Aquatic > Marine > Intertidal zone > Estuary | place: USA: Columbia...
AATCAAAATTAAATTAAAAATGAGAAATCCAAAATTTATAAAATCATTAATTAGTATTGTAATTGTTGCAATATTAGTATTAACAGGTGTATGGTTTATAACAAAACCAAAAGCGATTGTTTTACAAGGTAGAATAGAGGCTAAAGAAATTTATTTATCAGCAAAAATACCAACACGCATTAATTCTTTTGAAGTAAAAGAAGGGGAAAGTGTGCAAAAAGGACAATTATTAGCAACCCTTTTAAGTCCGGAAATTATGGCAAAAGAGCAGCAAGCCTTAGCTTTAAGAGAAGCCGCAAATGCTCAAAAAAATAAAGCAACAAATGGAGCTAGGGTTGAAGAAATTAGAGGGGCAAAAAGTGTGTATGAAAAAGCAACTGCAGCAGCAAATGTGATGAAAAAAACGTATGCTCGTATGGAGAATTTGTTTAAAGATGGCGTAATTTCTGAACAGCAACGTGATGAAATATTTGCGAAAAAAGAAGTAGCTATTAAAGATCAAGATGCTGCATTAAGCGTATATCAAATGGCAGTAAAAGGAGCTAGAAATGAGGATATTGAAGCTGCAACTGCATTAGTTAAACAAGCAGAGGGTGCTTTAACTGAATTAGAAGGTTATAAAAATGAACGAAATATAATTGCGCCAATTGATGCTGAAGTTCTTAATTTTTTACCTGAAGAAGGAGAGCTAATTGGTGCTGGATATCCTGTTGTTCATTTGGTTGATTTGGCAAATAGTTATGCTGTTTTAAATATAAAAGAAACAAGTTTATCTAACTTTAAAAAAAGTGGTGAGTTTGAAGCAACAATTCCTGCATTAAAAAATAAAAAAGTAACATTTAAAATTTACTATGTTGCAGCTTTAGGAGATTATGCTACTTGGAATGCCACAAAAGCAACGGGAGATTTTGATGTAAGAACTTTTGAAATTAAAGCGGCTCCAGTTACAAAAGAGACCGATTTAAGACCGGGAATGAGTATTTTAATTGATTATTCTCAATTTAATGAGTAAAATGAAACCATCTTTACGAATTGCAAAAAGAGAAATAGCACTGTTATTTAATTCCAGATCTACTTTTATTTTTTCAGTTGTATTACCCTTTGTTTCCATATTATTTTTTAACACACTGTTAAGTGAAGGTGTGGCTCGTGATTTACCTGTAGCAATAGTAGATTTAGATCGTTCTGCAGTTTCCAGAAATGTAATAGCCCAGTTAGATGCTACACCAGAAATTTCCGTTAATTTTTTTCCTTTAAATCAACAAAAAGGAGAAGAGTTAGTTCGCTTAGGAAAAGTATATGGTGTAATAACAATTCCTCAAAACTTTGAAGCCGATGTAAAAAGTGGAAAACAAGTAAGTATTTTAAATCAATACAATAGTAATTTATTATTAGCAGGAGGTCTAGAGTACAAAGCATTTAGAAAAGTTATTGGAACAATTTCTGCAGGTGTAAATATTGAAAAGCAACGAAAACAAGGCGTATCAATGCAGCAAGCTGTGGTTAATTATCAGCCAATTGTTTCTAATAACCATGTACTGTCAAATCCATATACAAATTACTCTTACTATTTAAATACTGGATTTTTGGCAATGTTTTTTCAAATATTTGTGATGTTAACTACCATTTATATTTTTGGTGCTGATTTAAAATATAATAAAGGAAATAAATTATTAAGTGTGACAAACAATAATTTATCGGCTATTATTTTAGGAAAAGTGTTGCCTTTTACTGTGTGGTTTTTATTTGTTGGTATAATTATGCTTTTTAGCATGTATGTATGGCAAGATTTTCCTTTTTTTGGAAATAAAATTACTGTTTTTGCAGCATTACTATTATTAATTTTAGCCAATCAATCGTATGCTTTGTTTTTTATTGCTATAAGTAATAGTTTTAGAGAAGCCTTAACCATTGGCTCTGGATTTGCAGCGGTAAGTTTATCTTTTTCTGGAATTACCTTCCCAATTTTTGGAATGCCAATAGTGTTGCAATGGTTGAGTCAAATTTTTCCTTTTACACATTTTTTCGAATTATTATTAGATCAATCTCAACGTGGATTTCCAGTATTTTATTCATTAAATGCTCTAATTATATTGATTGTTTTAACAATTGTACCAATTTCACTAGGTTGGTTTAAATTAAAAAGACTGTTTTCAAAAGGGGTTTTTAATCATAATATTTAATAATGAAGAATTTATATAAATTATATTACAAAGCTAAAATCTCTTTTTGGAATACATTCAAAACAGAATGGAAGTCTATAAAATCAGATAAAGCGGTTGTAAGTACTTTTTTATCTGTAGCATTTATTATTTTAATTGTTTATACCTATATATATTCAAATCAGGTTGTTACAGAAATTCCTGTAGCTGTTGTTAATCAGGACGCTTCTAAAATGAGTAGAGACTATATTGCTATGTTAGAAGCTACAGAAGGCACTAAAACTATTGTGAATTTTGTTGATTTACAGGAAGCTAAAAGAGCATATTACGCTAAGCAAGTTCAGGGAATTGTAATAATTCCAAAGAATTTTGAAAAGGATATTAGAAGAGGTAAACAAATAGCTGTTACAACTTTTTCCGATGCCGCAAATATGATTTTTTATAAACGTATTTTGGGAGATATTACTACTATTAATGGATATTTTAGTGCGGGTATATACATTAAGAAAGAAATGGCAAAAGGTGTTTCTTTTGACAAGGCACAACAAAATTATACGCCAATACAAGCAATATCTACAAGTTTGTTTAATACAACATCAGGTTACGCAACGTATTTAATACCGATGTTAACAGTTTTAATTGTACAATTAGTTTTATTAATGGGAATTGGAATTTTAAGCGGATCTAGAAGAGAAACAGTTACAACACACACTAATTTTCCAAGGTTATTGCTTAAAGGTGGAACTATTCCGGTTTTATTAGCAAAGGCCAGCTTATATACTGCAATTTTTATGATAATTATTCCAATTCAGGTTGGGATAGTATATACGTTGTTCGCAATTCCAGTTCGGTCATCATTATTATCAATTTATCTTTTCCTGATTCCGTATGTGTTTTCTGTAGTGTTTTTAGGAATCACTATTAGCTCATTATTTAAGCGTAGAGAAGATTCAATTGTGTTTTTAGTTTTATTATCCATTCCATCGTTAATGTTAAGTGGTTTGTCTTTTCCTATGGAAGGATTTTCAGTTTTTTATCAACTTATTTCAACAACAATTCCATCAACACCTGGAATTAATGGATTTGTGAGATTAACCCAAGTAGATGCTTCGTTTACAGAAGTACTAAATGAATGGAATCATTTATGGGTTTTAACTGGAGTTTATTTTGTTTTTGCAGCAATTTCATTAAAATTAAGAGGAAAAAATGAGATGAAATTACTTCAAAAAAACACTAACATTATTTATTAAAACCTAAATAACAATAAGTTCAATTTCATCTTTAGCATATTTCTTACATATTTTTTCTAAAAAAATTTATCATATCTTAATCAGTTATTTGACGTTACTTTTACTAATGTATTTTATTTATTACTAGTGAATCAATTTTTGAAATGCTTTTGCCAAGTCTATCATAAATTGGCAAAAGTCTTTCGGTATGTTCAATTAATTCAACAAGAAGGTTTGTGAACTTTTCATTCTTTAAAAATATATTATGGGATGGATTTATATTTTTAGGTAAATTAGAAAAATCAAATTTTAAGGTTTTACCATATAGAAATAAGTCTATTGAATCTTTTTTAGCCAAAATTTCTAGTTTGTTTATATTATCATTTAAAAAAGGACTTAAATGATTATCTACAAAGTTATTTTGTAGGTCTTCATAAGAAGCTAAAAGTTGCAAGTTTAGATTAAATGCTGTTAGCTCATTTCGTAATTCTTTAGATTTTAATAGATTAAATTTACCAGATGTTATTAATTCATCATAAATATTAGTGGTATTTGATTTTCCCACCAAAAAACGTTTGGTTATTGAATTTAAATTCTGATAAATTTCCTCTGATGTTGGATATACAGTTGAGTTTGAGCTAACCATAATTAATTGCTCCGCAGCATTAATTATATTTTCATATCGACTTACTCCAATTGATTGTTGAAACAAATTTGTTTCCATTTTTTTAGAGATAGCATTTAATAAAATTATTTCTTCTTTTGAGTTCAACCTGTTTTGGTTCCAATTATTAATCTGTAATGCAATTAAAATCCCTATTACCACCAATACAATTTCGCCAATGGCATACCTTACATATTTTATTGGCCTATTATCATTGGCGTATTTTTTACGTATTTTTCTGAAGAAATTTATCATTGCTCTAAATGCTTATAATTTTGATCTAAATACTTAATAATGCTATCAGCCTTTTTTTGAACGTCCATCAACCTTCTATCAAAAAAGATTGCTGTACTACTAATAAACCTACATAATGGTAAAACCCTTTTGTCGTTAAAAATTGCAGTGTACACTTTTTTATTTGGGACTTCAGGTGATTTAGTGGGAAAGAATTTTTTATGATCCATATCTGTAAAGAGTTCATATTTTAATTTTCGGAGTTCAAGTCGACCAGGATTTGCAGAATTTGTGAAATTGGTTGAAACACCATTAAAGTCATTGTAATAATTTTGAAGCATATTTAAAAGTTTAGGATCTGGAAACTCCGATAGAACCCCAGATGAGCTGAGATAATCCCAAGTAGTTTTGTGATCTGAAATTATTGGAGTTGTTGTAAATTCATTAAAACTTAAAATAAATTTAAGAGAATCTAAAATTAAATGTTCTTCAGATTCCATTATTGGCAGTATATAATTTCCAGATTCAATTTGATTGTTTAGCGAATTAATTATTTTATTTAATATAAGTTTATCAGCTTTTATATCATCTTTAATGGACTGAATATTTATAAGCATTAGTTCTTTGCTTTTACGTTGTTCATTCCAATTATTAATTTGTAATGCAATTAAAATTCCAATAACCACCAATACAATTTCACCAATAGCGTAGCTAAAGTATTTTAAAGGTCTGTTATCGTCAGCCATTTTTTTACGTATTTTTCTAAAAAAATTTATCATTGTTGTTTTTCGGTTTTTAAAATTAAAAATGAATCATCCATTACATTTCCAGTAAGAATTAAGTTTTTAAATGGAGAAGCAACCGTAGAGGCTGACATTAATTTGCCATCATTTAAAAAGACTTGTTCAATAGTATAATCGTTTTTACCACGATAATTTATTTTTATAATTTCTGAAGGGGAAGTATCTTTTTTGCCTTTTGCATAGGAGGCAAACCTTAATAAATTTGGGTGTGCACCAATCCAAAGATTTCCTTCTGTATCGAATTCAATATTATCTGCACCAGTTCCACAAGAAATATCTTCAATAAATGTTAACGAGCCGTCTTTTTCTGTTTTATAAACTTTTACCAAAAATTTTCTGGGTGAGGCCATAAAAATTAAATTGCGTTTTGCATCAAAATTTATTCCATTAGCATAAGCAATTCCATTGGCTACTTCTTTAAAATTTTTACCATCAAAGTAAATAACGTTTGATAATGCAAGTCCTAAATAATCTTCAAACAAGCGCCCAATACCTTTTGTATATTTGTGATCATTGGTAAAATAAAATTGGTTTTCGTTTATTAAAACAACATCATTCGGACTATTAATCAACGGATTTTCTATTGTTTTTTCATAGGTTAAGTTTTTACCATTCAAATTAAAAACCTCTAAAGAATGTCCTTTTGCAGTATGATTTACAGCCATTATTTTATAAGTACTATCAATTTTTAACATTGAAATACCATGTGGCGCAAAAGGTTTCGAAAAATTAGTTGTTAGTGGTATTACATTAAAATTTCCACTTTCTAATTCCATATAAAATAAGCCACCAAAATCCTCCTTGTTTTCACTAAAAAAATTTCGTTTTGTAGATGAAATTATTGCAAAATCTTCTTGTGGACTAATGGTTATATCTTCTGCTCCTGGTAGTGGTATTTTTTTAATAATTTCACCTTCAAATTTGTTTTCAACGGTTCTAAAAAAACCTGTTGAAATAAATATATTAGCAATAAATACAAAAATAAGCAGAATAAGAATCAGACTAATTCTCTTGAATAGTTTCATAAATCAATTTTGATATTTTTAGTTAATAATGCTATCTAGTTGATAACAAGTTTGTTAAAAATACACAAAAGATTTTAAATAGAAATGGAGTTGAAATTTAATTTTTCTAATAAATGCAACTACTTTTTTAACAATTTAGTTAGCATTCCAATTTGTCCTAAATGATAAATATCGTGATGTAACATTCCTTCAATTAAAAAGAAATATCTATAATAATTTTTATAATCATTATCATAATAAGTTTCATTTAAAAAACTGTCATCTTTTTGTTGAAGCAAATTAATAATTTCAGTTAAGCTATTATCATAATCTGTTTTGATTTTTTTCCAGCCAAATTTTTTTAATTGATCAATAGTTAACCAATTTTCTTCACTTTCATCAGTTAACAAACCCTTTCTAGTTTTAATTTTTAAAATGGCTTCTTGCCTCCAAAATGTTAAATGAGAAATTAATTCTGCAACACTGTGTAAATTAGGTATTGGTCTTGAAAAAAAATTATTTTCATTTAACAAATCCAGTTTTTTTTTATAACTCACATTTAACCAAACTTGTCCGTCTTGAATTTCTTTAAATTGCCTTATAAAATTATTGATTAAGGTTTTCATATTTTTGATAGATTAAAAATATCATTAATTAAGTATTATATATTAGTAAAGATATATGGTTTTTTTAATTTAGCGATAACCGTAATATCATGAGATTTAAAATTATATTACTTCTTTTCTTTATATATTCATTAAGTTTAAATGCTCAGCTGCCTGAAGAGTTTGTTTATATTAAGGATGAAATACCAACTATTAAGATTGAGCTTCGTTATTTTTCTGAAAATAATTTTGTTGGAACTGTAATTGATGGATATAAATCAGGAAGTCCTATATTAACTAAAGAGGCAACCGCTATTTTAAAAAAGGTTCAAAATATATTAAGAAAACAACAGTTATCACTTAAAATTTATGATGGGTACAGACCACAACGAGCTGTAAATCATTTTTGGAAATGGGCGAAAAACACAAATGATACTATCACTAAATCATATTATTACCCCAATGTTGCTAAAAAAGATTTATTTAAAGAAGAATATATAGCTACACGATCAAGGCATAGCAGTGGGAGCACAATAGATGTTACCTTAGTAGATTTGAATACAAACCAGGAACTAGATATGGGAACTCCTTATGATTTTTTTGGACCTGAATCCTGGGTAAATTTTGATGGAATAACAGAGTTACAAAAAGAAAATAGAATGCTATTAAAAACTGTGATGAACAATTTTGGATTTGTTAGTTATCCAAAAGAATGGTGGCATTTTACACTTTATAATGAGCCCTATAAAAATCAATACTTTGATTTTGTAGTTGATTAATGATGTAAAAAATTATATAAAAAAAGCCTATCAAAACTGATAGGCTTTTGTAAAAAATTAAGAAGTATATATTAAATTACTTTTACATTTACTGCGTTTAATCCTTTTTTACCTTCCTGTAAATCAAATTCAACTTCATCGCCTTCACGAATTTCGTCAATTAATCCAGAAATGTGAACAAAATGTTCTTTGTTTGAACCTTCTTCTGTTATAAATCCGAAACCTTTAGTTTCATTGAAGAATTTTACTGTTCCTTTACTCATGTTAAAAAAATTTATATTAATTATATTTTATGGTGCAAAGATGATGCCAAATAATGAGATGTCCTAAATAATAGTTATTTATTTTTCATAGCTGAAATAATTAATTTTAGGGGCATTTTTTTATGGGAAATCTGAAATCAATTATTAGAAATTTTTTAAAATCGATTGCAGAATAAAGTGTAATAATTTGTAATTCAGTATTTTACCATTATTTTTTAAATACAAATGAAATTAACCTTGGAATTTCAATTTCATTTTCTTCATCAAACCATTCATTTATTTCTATTAATTCAAAACTATTATTTTTAGCAATTGAAGTAAATTCAGAAATATGATGGGTATAAACTTCTAATTCTTCAGTGCCATTTTCTGTTTCATATCTTGCTTTTGATCCGTAATATTGCTTAAAAGGGTGCAATTCAGAGATGAAAAAAAAACCATTAGGTTTTAATGCTTTATACGCTTCTTTAAAAATAAAATCTAAATTTTGTATGTGCTCAAGAATTAAACTACAAGTTATTAAATCTGCAAAGTCGCTATTAATATCCCAAATTTTGGTTATATCAGCTTTTTTAAATGTTACTTTACTATTGACTATTTTTTCTTCGGCTTTTTTTAACATTTCTTCAGAAAAATCTAAAGCAATAATACGTGCTGCTTTTTCTATAAGCCAAATTGTATTTTTTCCTGTACCACAACCTAGTTCCAATACATTATTAAAATTATACTTTGAAAGGGTATTTATAGTTGCTTTTTTATCTAAATCTCGAGTTTTGTTATTGTTGGTGTCATATTGTTTTGCCCAAGAATTGTAAGATTTTTCTATACTCATAATAAAATTTTATTTTCAATTCAAACTTCTATAGAAGTTCAATTATAAAAATTGATAAAAATCATTGTAATTTATAAAATTAATTCCTCAAATTGATTAGCATCATTGTATAAATTCATAAAATTATATTTTTTTGATTAAAAGTAAATTATGTATTTAATCGGTTTTTTGATACTGTTTTTTTTTCTGATAATTTACTTGTTAATGGTGCCAATAGTATTTTGTATAGATACACAAACCAATGAGTATTACATTAAAATAAAGGGTTTAGCAAAGGTGAGCGTTGAAGGAGATGCAAGAAGTGTTTTAAGGTTAAAAATGAATGTATTTTTTTTTAAGTACTATTTCTATCCATTAAAATACAAGTTTAAAGAAAAAAAGAAAAATTCGGGAGATAGAAATATGATTGAAATCATTAAAAAAGATGGGTTTAGAAAAGGAATACGGATTTTAAAATCATTTAAGGTGAAAAAACTTCTTTTAGATATTGATACTGGAGATTGTATTTTGAATGCAAAGTTATTCCCCGTATTTGCATTATTGAATTATTATGTTGGGAATTTTAGTGTCAATTTTGAGAATAGAAATCAGATGGTCTTGTATATTCAAAACAGACCAATAAATATAATTAAATCATTTATTAACATTTAAAAATCAAGATTATGGAATTACATTTTGAAGAATTATTAAAACAGATAACAGACTTTATGAAGACTGAAGCGAACACAGATACAGTAGTAGGTAAGCAATTTGATTTAGGCGAATTTAAATGTGTGCCAGTTATTAAGGTTGGTATGGGATTTGGATCTGGTGGAGGTGATACTCAATCTAAGAAAGTTACAAAAGGAGAAGGTATGGGTGCTGGAGCTGGAGTTGGTATTGAACCAATTGGTTTTTTAGTAACCAAAGGAGATCACATTTCTTTCCTTGAAGCAGGTAAAACTCACGGACTTGCTGCTTTATTTGAAAAAGTACCAGACTTAGTTGAAAAAATTATTAAAGAAAGAAGTAGAGAAAAAGTTGAAGCTTAATTCTAAATATTTTGAGCTGGTTAAATTTAAAATTGAGTAAGTTTTATTTATAATAGTTAAAACTTACTCAATTTTTTCAATTTATTTAAAAATTAATAAACTATTTAATAGAATTGCAAAACGGAATTAATTTATTCATACTATAGTTATATCTAGTATTACAATTATTAATGTCGCCGTCATATCTTATGTCTTTTATAACTCCTAAATTATAAATTCCCTTTCCTTTAGCCATGTTTTCTAATTTTTTCAATGCTTTTATAGAAAGTTTTTTATACAATGGATCCAAAATTTCACATTGTTCTATAATTGCTTGATTTTTATCCCAATTCTTGGCTTCATTTCCTTTTAAAGGCTCTTTCGAAAAATAGAGTTCTTTTAATTTTGGAAATGAATATTCAAATACTTTTTGAGACCCTTCTTGTGCAAACTCAATAACCTCATTGTTTCTTACAATAGTAAAACGAATAAAGCTGATTTCAGTTTTAGATAGTTCATTCGCTATTATATAAGCTGCATGAACCCATTTAATTTCATCTCCTTTATTATCTAATTCTATTTTAATGAAGAGGTAAAAATCACGTATTTGTTGAATTGTTTTGTATTTTAAATAAGCGTCATTTTCTAAATTAAATCTATTTGCATTTTCCCAAACCTTAGTCTGATTCTTTCTATCTTTTTTTAACCAGTATCCTTCTTTAAGTATTAAATTTCCGGTTTCTTTTTGGTATGTTTTTAATCTTTTCCATTCTTGTGAAAAACTACCAAGGGAGTTTATAAATATTAGGAAACATAAACTTCTTAATAATGCAGCTTTCAATTGCTAGTTATTTTAATATTGATGAAAAGAATCTGAAACAAATTCCAATACTTTTGGTAATGATGCACGCCAATAAGTCCAACTATGTCTACCGTCTCTAACTCTATATTCGTGTGGAATTCCTTTTTTTGTCATCGCAATATGAACAAGGCTATTCCCTTCAAATAAAAAATCATCATCTCCACAATCTATATACCATCTAACGCCTTTTATTTTTTCACTATCTAATTTATTGATTAATGAAATTGCATTGTGATTTTCATAATATTGCTGAGTTTTCTCTTCAGAATAAGTTTTATTGCCATTTAAAAAACGCTGTTTAAAGTTTTCAATAGAAAGTTCTCCAACATAACCGCTTAAAGGACAGGCTGATGAGAATAGTTCAGGATGGTGTAAAGCATACATAAAAGAGCCACCACCACCCATAGATAGCCCCGAAATAGCTCTAAATCTTTTTTTACTTTTTATACGGTATGTTTTTTCTACATGCGGAAGCAATTCTTTAAAAAAGTAATCTTCATAATTCCAATTGCCATCTATTGTATTAAAATATCCAATTCTCTCGGTATTTGCATCTGGCATCACAATTATCATTGGTGTGGCAGTTCCATTTTTAATCGCTTCATCTGTAATTCTTAAAATTTCACCAAATTGAACCCAGCCCGTTTGGTCATCTCCCATACCGTGTAATAAATATAAAACAGGGTAACTTCTTTCAGATGTTTCATAATCGGGCGGCAAATAAATTGCAAATTTCCTTTCAGATTTTAAAATAGTGCTTTTCATTAATAAATTGTCATAAACTTTACCGCTTTGTGATAATGAAATTGAAGATACTAAAAGCATTATTATTAAAAGATAACTTAATTTTTTCATAATTTATTCCGTTAAAGTTTTTGTCTTAATTGTTGTTTTTTTTGCCGAAGCCCATTCAGTCCAAGAACCATCATAAATCGCAGTTTTATTATCGCAAACCATTTCATTCGCAAGCATTAATATGCACGCTGTAATTCCTGAACCACAACTAAAAATGAGCGATTTATTTGCAATTTCAGGTGATGTAAAAATTTTGGTTAGTTTTTCTTTAGATTTAAATTTTGTATTGTTCAAAACATTGGTATATGGTAAATTTAACGAGTTAGGAATATGACCACTTTTTAAACCTGCTCTAGGATCCGGAGCAGTTCCGTTAAATCTTCCTTCGGATCTTGCATCAACAACTAGCTCATTTTCGGTTGTTAAATTAGATTTAATCTCGTTAATATTTCTAACCATCTCGGGATTAAAAGTTGCCTTAAAATTTCCTAATTGATACTCTTTTTTCTGAAAAGATACTAATTCAAAACCTTCATTTTTCCAAGCAGGAAGTCCACCGTTTAAAACAGCAATATTAATATGTCCCATAATTTTAAACATCCACCAAGTTCTTGGACTGGTATAAATTCCTAAATTATCATAAACAACAATTTTACTTGAATTATTTATTCCAAGTTTTCGGCATTCCTTTTCAAAATCTTTGGGATTTGGAAGCATGTTTGGCAAATCAGAATGATGGTCGCTAAATGTATTTTTTAAATCGAAAAAACGTGCATTCTCAATTTGTAAATTTTCAAATTCACTTTTAAGATTGGTTTTATTTTCATTTTGACTTGCATCTAAAATAATTAAATCTTTATTCTTTAAATTTTTATGAAGCCATTTGGCTGATACAATAGTGCTCTTCATTAATACACATTATTTTTTTATTAAAGGATTTTGTAAAGATAGTATGAATTCTGTATCAAAAAGTTATATTTTAAGACTGTTTTTTATTGTTAAGTTATATTTCTTATAGTTTTATTAAAATTGTATAAATGCTATTGGTAATTATCAATTTAGTATTATTCTATATTAAGTGAGTATGGAAAATGCTTAAAAAAAATGTTTATTTTTAACAATCTTATTAAATTCATTAATTTAAATATAATTCCATGTATAAAATGAAAAACAATGGTTGGATAATTGCATCCTTCCTTACCATATTTTTTATGGTATCTTCTCTGCAAACAAATGCACAAAACAGAAAAAAGAAATCAGATAAATCATCTGAACAA
>Ga0102815_10002020_pt1 | contig 12514 bp, 11 predicted proteins | sample ColrivemetaGS759_FD_79113 | JGI IMG/M metagenome (GOLD analysis project Ga0102815, IMG submission 79113) | Estuarine microbial communities from the Columbia River estuary - Ebb tide ETM metaG S.759 | ecosystem: Environmental > Aquatic > Marine > Intertidal zone > Estuary | place: USA: Columbia...
GATCAATAATAGCAATATCTAATGAAGCGTTTTTTTTAAGCAATTGGGTAGCAGTCATTATACCAGCAGTTCCACCGCCAATAATGACTATCTGATGTTGTTTGTCCATGGTTTGGTTTATTGATTAGATTCTAAATATAAGCACCTCAACCATTTAAGTTTGTAACATTTGTTACATAAGAAGTAGCCAACCTAGGCCATACATAAAGATAGCATCTTAAATTTCAAACATAAACTGTAGTGATTTAAACATCTGGTTACCTCCAGGAGGTATAGCCTCCCTTGAGATCATAGATTTCAGTAAAGCCCATTTTAACTAATAAATTAGCTGCTTTCCCACTCCTATTGCCGGACCTACAATAAAGATACACTGGTTTGGTTGTATCTAATTTTTTAAAAGCGGTCTCCATAGCTGGTCTATTAAAAAAGTCAATGTTTTTGGCATTTGCAATCGCGCCTGACTTAAACTCAGAAGCTGTTCGAACATCTATAAGCTGCGTGCCTTTAGTCGCAATTCCTAATTTAAAAGCTTCTATTCCGAGTACCTTTATATGGTCTGAAGAAGCGCTTGATCCGAATAGTTTACTTAAGAATGACATAATAACTTTTTTATAATTGATGAAAAATATGTTGTACTAATCCTGTTGATAAGGTGTTAAAATAATTTAAAAAAAAGAGCAGCAGCAAAGCCACTGCTCTTGATTAACCAACCAAATTATAATCACAAGTCTGTCCATTTACTTGTTTGACCAAAATTAATTCAAAACAAAAGATTAAAAAGTAACCAATGTTACACAACTAAAAGGGTATAAGAGTCTCAGTCATTCTGGCTGTGTAAAAAAATTGTTTTTTTTAATTAAATTAGAGACACTTAACACCGCTATTCCATGTTTTTAAAAAGTCTAAAAAATATCATTTATATTTTAGTGCTCATCAGTGTAAATGGCTGCAATGAAAAAGCAGATCAAGCCCCTAAACCGCCAAATATTTTATTCATACTTTCAGATGACCACACCTCTAGTGCATGGGGAGTATATGGAGGTATTTTAGAAGAGTACGTGCAAAACACCCATATAAAAAGATTGGCCGCTCAAGGTGCCTTGTTGGAAAACAGTTTTTGTACCAACAGCATTTGTTCCCCCAGCAGGGCTTCTATACTCACCGGGCAGTACAGCCACAAAAATAAAGTATATACTTTAAATGAGCCGCTTCCTAGATCCCACCCTAATATTGCTAAAACATTACAAGCTGCGGGCTACCATACCGCCATTATTGGCAAATGGCATTTGAATGGAAAACCAGAAGGGTTTGATTTTTTTAAAGTTTTACCAGGACAAGGGAAATACTGGAATCCCGTGTTTAAAACAAATGACCAATGGGTAGACGGTCATGATGGGAGTCATGGCGTTCAAATAAAAGGATTTTCTACAGATATTATAGCAGATTTATCTATTTCACATCTAAAGGAACGGGACCCTGCTAAACCCTTCTTGCTGTTTACCCACTTTAAAGCCACGCATGAGCCCTTTGATTATCCCAAAGAATTTGCACCACTTTACAAGGATATAGACATCCCAGAACCAGCCTCTTTGTTAGACTTTAGCCCAAAAACATCGGGAAGAACTTTTAAGGGGCAAAAATTAGAAAAATTGGCCGAACGTTGGGAGCGAGCCACCAATGAACCAGACAGCTATTGGACTTCTTATCCGGGGCTTCCCTATGAATTAGAAGGTCTAGATAGTATAGAAAAAAGAAAACGCATTTACCAGAAACTGGTAAAGGACTTTATGCGCTCAGGAGCCGCAATAGATAAAAATATTGGAAAAATACTAGATTATCTTGATGAGAGTGGCTTGGCAGAAAACACTGTAGTTATTTACGCTGCAGATCAAGGATATTTTTTGGGAGAACACGGATTCTTTGACAAACGCTTAATCTATGAGGAGTCGCTTAGAATGCCTTTTGTGATCAGGTATCCTAAAGAGATTGAGGCAGGAGCAAGAATAAAAGAAATGATTCTCAATATAGATTTTGCGCCACTCATGGCAGACTATGCGGGTATAGAAAAACCCATATATATGCAGGGAAAAAGTTTCAGGGCACTATTAAATGGAAAAAAAACGCTGCCCTGGAGAAATGAAATATACTATAGGTACTGGTTGCACCATCCAGATAGACCTGCACACTTTGGCATTAGAAATGAACGCTACAAACTGGCTTATTTTTACGGAAAAGGGCTTAACAAAAAAGGAGTTCACCCAACCCACACCAAACCTGAATGGGAGTTTTATGACCTACAGGAAGACCCTAAGGAAAATTACAATGCTATTGCAAACCCCAAATACAAAGAGCTTATAAAAAATATGAAAACCGCCTTGATAAAACTTCGGGAACAATACGGAGATACAGATCCTGACCACCCAGAGTTACAATTAGCAATTAGTCAGGAGCCATAGGCTGGCCATAATGATCAATAGCTATTGAAAAAGGATCTAGGAACGCATTTAATAGTTGCGCAATAGTCCCTTTAGTGAGTACTGATTTTGGGTTTTCATTGTAGTTTGGTAAACCCAAAGAAAATAATGTAGTTTTATCCATTGGTTTTAAAGCATATCCCGAAGACAAAATGAGGCTTTTTAAAAAAGAATAATCTACCCACTCCCCTGAACCTTCCAGCCCATCTAAAGTTGGATAATACTTTTTAAGGCCATCTAAGAGCGTGTATTGAGAAATAAAAGTATGTGGATAAAACCAAGTTTGATTGGCCCACTTATATGGAATTCCTTGTCCTCTTAAAATGCCTGTTGTGCCTATTTTTTGAATGGCATAAAAAGCAGGGTCACCGGGCTTTACGTCTATGAATGGCATTAGGTAGACCTGCGCTGCCAACAAGGCCTCTTGAACCTCTCTTACAGCTACATCTTTAGGGGGAATACCCTGATTTAATGACAGAGCAGCCAAGGCTCCAGCCGCTTGTCCTATCCCTAAAACTACAGGCTGTAAACGGGTAGCACCGTTAACAATATTACTCACACTTATATTCTTTTCTGCAACTATAAAATAAGGCGTCTCTTTAGGGATTAAACTGCCTAATGGCACATTATAACTCGGTACTTTTATATTTATAAAATCTATTTTCGGTGCCTGGAGATTTTTATCATGATGGTGGTCTATAGGATAATCTCCCACTGCAATACCTGTTTTAAAAAGCTCATATGCATAGGGGTCTCTCACTTCATTAACTGTGAGTTGGACCACGCCACTTAATCTTCTAGACTCCCTGTGGTAAGGAATCCAAGGGAAAGCGTCCTCTGTGCCAAATTCATTGTGAACCACTAAATTTTTGAAGCCCAACTCATGTTGTATGTAATACACAAAATTTAAGCTGTGCTGCTTGGCCGCTGCCAGTCCTTTTTGAACCTCTTCTTTAGACAAATTAGGCCAATCTAAAAAATAATCATTCCCGCAATTGGGCCAATTGATCAAGTATTTATTTCCTGGCAATTTGGCATAATTAAGCATTTGTATTTGGTCTACCACCCCTTTTGGGGTGTCACTGCCCGGAAGCCTACAAGCACATTTAAACCTCCCAGAATTATAAGAAGGGGGTTTGGACAACAGTTCATTTGGTAAGGCATCTCTGCCCAAGTCTTTTAAAATGAGGGTGTAGGTAAGGTCTTGAATAATACTGTTGGCCCTTGGTGTGGCTTCTTTTTCTCCAGTGTCTGAAGTAGCGTCCATACCCACCTTAAAGGCAGCACCAACCAGAGGGAGTAGGTCTCCGTTTTCCGTAGCATCTATCACAACTGTTCCCCTCAGAGAGGTGATTTTCCCCGCAGAAACAAAATTAATCTCCCAAACATTTTCTCGTCTAGTAATGCCTTTAAATTCCGTGTTGTATTGAATGTTAAGTTGGGGGTGTTGGGCCATTGTTTTTAAAATGCTATCTCCCACTTTAGGTTCAAAATGGGTATTGCTTACCCAACCTGTGGCCACAGCCTTTGGACCACCGTAATGCTGGTATAATTTGTCCCTAAATTCTCCCCACAAACCAGAAGGCAATTGGTGGTTCCCATCTATAGCAGAAACACCTGCAGCGGTGAGCATACCCCCCAACCAGGGATTTTCAGATAGTAGGTGCACCTCTACACCCATTCTTGCTGCTTGTATGGCTGCAGCTGTGCCACCGGTACCAGCCCCAACTATAATAAGCGTTTTAGAGGGGGACTGTTTTAGTGTTTCCTGTGCACTCATTCTCGCGCAAAGACAGGTACCTAAAATACATACTATAGAAAACCATTTATGGTACAGCATATTAATAATCATTTAATTATATTTCTTCTAGGCAATTTGAAATTTCAAATAAGGCTCTTGGCACATGAAAACAGCCTTTCCATTTGCCCCCTTTTAAAGGCAATAGCACCTTACCTTCTCGGTTTAAATACCCGTACCACTCCCCTTTATTAATGGGATCTCTAAAGTGTGTCCAAGTGTATTGGTGTACCTTATTAAACCACTCTTTGGCTTTGGGGTTTTGGTTGTAAGCATAGGTTTTAGCCAATGCCACAAGCGTCTCTAAGTGAACCCACCAAAGTTTTTGATCCCACTCCAACTGCTGTGGTGGGTGGCCTTTTATGTCTAAAAAATAAAAGATCCCCCCATGGGTGGAATCCCATCCATTTTCTAACTGCTTAAACATAATAGCCTCTGCTTTTTCTACGAGCTTGGAATCCTGGAGTCTCATGCCTATGTTCATCATAAACCACATGGCTTCTATAGCGTGCCCTGGATTGAGTAACCTACCTTCAAAAGAGTCTACAATTGTTCCTTCTGGGCTTATATTTTCAAGTACCAAGCCTGTGGCAGTGTCGTAAAACTGCTCCATAACCAAAGGCACTAATGCGGCCACCAATTCATTTACCCGGGCTGCACCAAGTAAGTGTTCTAGCTCCAAAGCCAGATTACATAAAATCATGGGAAGTGCAAAATTCTGGAGAGGTCTGGTCTCTGGAATGGTTTTATTATAAGGCCCTTTCGGGTTGTCTTTACGTGCTAAAATACGTTCAAAAGTGTCTAGAGCCATACCTTTATAGGAGGAATTGGGATCTAATTTGTAATAAGCACCAAAAGCCATGGCGGCAAAACAATCAGAAAAGATGTTGTAAGGGGCCACCAGAGGAGCACCCTCTGAGTTTAAAGAAAAATACCAATCTCCTGAGGGAGCGCGACCGTATTGCTCTAAAAAATCAATGCCGTGTTTGGCTATCTCTTGCCAGCGATCTGCAATAGGTTTAGAGGGAGCAGTTCCTGATTTTGACAAGCTGGCAAACATCCAGGCTTGGCGTGCCTGCAGCCAAACAAACTTGTCTTTGTCATACACAGACCCCTCAAGATTAATACAAGTAAAGTATCCGCCAGAGGCGTAGTCAAGAGAATACTTTTCCCAAAAGGGAATGACCTCCTCCAAGAGCTCTTTCCTGTAAAGTGTAGCGTAAGAATGCATTATGGGTTTTGGGTATTTGAATTTAAGTAATAGTCTGTATAACGCTGGTACAAATGCCCTGCTTGTTTGTACGCAGATTGAGGGCTCATAAAATGAGAAAACTCAAAAGTTATGGCCTTTTCCATGCCAACTGCCGCTGCTTGTGCCAATTTATATTGAAGTTTGTCAAACTTAATGGGTAAGAATTTTATGGGCATATCCCGGTCAAAAGACTCTGTATTGGTCCAAGAAACGAGGCCGTATTGGTCTGCTAATTTTTTATTGACCTCTAAATAAGAGCGCAGCTGCTCATAAGCTACATGTCCGTCTTGAAAAGCCACAATGTCTACAGCGCCCTGAATGCCTTTGAAAATTTCATTCCACTCCTGAGCATGTGTTTCTAAAGAAACAGCCGTAGGTTTTTTCAATGCTGCAGCAGAAGCCATAACCGCCTTTTCTCCGTCTATCCATGGAGAAATAAGTACCGGCAAGCCCCCGCTCACTCGCTTACAATGCAAGCCCAAATCTCTAATAGCACTTATTGCCCCCTTTGTTTTTCTACTCAACTCCAAGGAGAGATACCAGCCTTTAAAAGACTCGTAATGGCCATATCTAGCATAAGCCTCCTCTATCAGGGGCATGTTCACTTCAATTTCTGCAGACATATCTCCAGTGTCCCAATAGGTGCCACTGTCGTAAATACCAAAATAAAAATGCATAGAAAAGCGATCTGAGAGCTCTAAAAAAAGCTTTACAAGATCTTGGCTGGGTGTAAAACAAGCATGGTGTTCTATGAGAAACGCAGAGGGATAGCTAAGAAACTTTCTATATCCCGCTCTAATGAGTACCACGGTGTCTATGCCCATTTTTTTCATATACTCAAAATCCTGTTCCCATTCTTTAGCACCCCAGTTCTGGTGGGGAATGTCATGGCTAATCTCATCTATAAACGTGGCAGTTATTTTCATATCATTCTCAATTAATCTTCTAAGGTATTCCACCAATATTTTTTAAGCAAATAACTACATCCTAAAAACACCGCAGACCATATCACCATTTGCGCGTTCTCTCTAATCATAAAATAAACAGGTATGAGCAGTTGCGCCATTTGCCATACCATTCCCACCAGCACATTTATGCCGTCTCTTTTAAAGTGTGTGTTGGGAACAAAAGATGGATCCTTGGCCATAACCGAGGTCTTTACTGGCCCCCAAAATCCCCAGGGCCTTGTTTGCTTGTAAAAGGCTGCTACAGCCTCTGGATTGGGCAAAGGAGTAGCATAGGTTCCTATCACACATCCCAATAGCGAAAAGGCAAAAATAAGGGGGAACACAAAAATGTCTACGTACTCTGGAAAGAAAAACAATTTAACCGTAGAGGCAATTAGGCCAAACAGCATGCCCCAAAAATAGCCCGCACCTGTAAAGCGCCACCACACCCACTTGAGTACATTAGCTGCTACATAACCTCCATAGAGTGCAGAACTAAGCCATAGAATAAGACTATTTAAAGATCCGGCATTTAAACCAAACACAATACCAACAAAAACCAAAGTTAAGGAAGAAAGAATACTGAGTCTCACTAGCCTTTTGTCTGAAGCTAAAGGGTTTATGTACTTCTTGTAAATGTCATTGACAATATAAGCAGGGGCAGCGTTTATAAATGCAGCAAAGGTGCCCATAAAAGCGGCCAAAAAACCAGCTAACATAATCCCTTTAAGTCCATCGGGTAAATGCGCATTCATTGTCATAGGTAGGATTTTCTCAAAGTCTATACTCGGACCCATGGCAGCTATCTCGGGCCCCAGATATACCAAGGCTAAAACCGTAAAACCAACTACCATAAAATATCTAGGTATATACAGTACCGCCACGGTTAAAAAACTCATCTTAGCTGCTTCTGAAGGTTTTTTAGCCGCCAAAATTCGCTGCATGTCATAGCTGGGTACAGGACCTGCAATTGAGGCTAAAATACCTTTGAGCACCATGAGCACAAAGAGCCCTCCAAAAAGTGTAAAGCCATCCGATGCTATTTTTTCATTCACCTGAGGAAAAGGAGTCTCGCTCCAATTTAAATCTAAATTCCAGCCAAATCTAAGGTCTTTCCAACCGTTTGGTATAACCGCGTTTAGCTGTTCTATACTCACAGAATTATAAGCGACTATTCCCACGCCTATGCACCCTATTGTCATGACTACAAACTGCATGACTTCAGTAGCTACTACAGAATGCATACCGCCCTTTACGGTATATAAAGACGTTAAAACACATATGATAAGGGCATAGCCTCTGGCCGATGTAAGCTCGTAACCCATAAATTGTGCACTGAGGTCCCAAGGCATGATTTCCGTAGCATATTTCCCAATGCCTTCAAAAAAGTAGGCAATAAAACCCAGCACACTAATCACAGCAAATACTACGATGATAATATGGGAAAGCTTGGCCCCTTTGCCTGAACCAAACCTAAAAGTGATCCATTCTGCACCAGTCATGACATTGGACCTTCTAATCCAAAGGGCCAAATACACAAACACAAATACCTGATTCCACACAGGCCAAAGCCAAGGCAACCAAGCACTTTTTAAACCGTAAACAAAAAGTATGCCAACGGTCCACATGGTGCCGGAAATGTCGAACATTCCGGAGGCATTACTCAACCCCAGGTAATACCAAGGCAAAGAATTGTCTCCCAAAAAGTAGGAAGATAAGTTCTTAGAAGCCTTATTAGAAAGGTAGAAGCCTAAAAATAAAACACCTACAATATAGGCTAAAACAATGCCTATATCTAAAGTAGATAAACTCATGAAATATTTAGTTTGGTTGGTACCACTAAAATAACAGAATTATGAATAGCAAAAATAAATTTTAGACCAGAGACTTAATTTATCCTACTAGTAACTTAAATAAAAAATAATTAAAGCTTACTTTAGGATTAAATTTACAACATATTATGATTGCCATTTTTCAAGAAAAACAACGTTTTAATCAATGGTGGGTGTGGGCAATTATTTACGTAGTAACCCTGCTACCCTTAGTAACCATATTTTACCAAAGCTACACCGGGCTGCCTTTTGGCAATAAGCCTATGAGCAACAAAGGACTCTCTCTGGTTTTTATACCCCTCTTAGGGCTGGCGCTATTTCTAAGAAGTTTGCGTTTAACAACCACCATAGATTCTGATAACATTGATTTATATTTTTCTCCACTTGTAAAAAAAAGCATACCATGGGCAGAAGTTGCTTCTGCAAAAGTGATAGACTACGGTTTTGTTGGTGGTTGGGGAATTAGGCTTTTTACCTCCTATGGTACCGTTTATAATATCAGGGGGCGTATGGGGCTGGCTTTAGAGTTAAAAAGCGGAAAAAAACTCCTGATTGGCACACAAAAGCCAACTGCTTTAAAGAATTTCCTTGCACAATTATGAAATATTTTACACTCATATATATTTGTGCCTTTGGACTGGTTTCAAATGCGCAAAACTATGAAGAAATAAAGCATTTACAGCTGTCTAATGGACAATTAGAAGGTGCTTTACGTTTACCAGATTCATTAATTTTCACCAGTCAGAAGTTGCCTCTTGCTCTAATTATAGCTGGATCTGGCCCTACAGATCGGAACGGTAATAACCCCCTAATGACTAATAATTCCCTAAAAATGCTGGCAGAGGGCTTGGCAAAAAATGGCATAGCCTCTTTGAGGTACGACAAGAGAGGCGTAGGAACAAGTAAAATAGATTCCCTTAATGAAAAAAACATTCGTTTTAAAGATTTTGTATCCGACGCATCTGCCTGGATAGCTTACCTAAATAAGGACCAAAGGTTTGGGTCTCTAGCTATCATTGGTCACAGTGAAGGGGCTTTAATTGGTATGTTAGCTTCTCAAATTAACGAAGTTCAAGCCTACGTATCATTAGCAGGAGTAGGCACCAAAGCGGCAGATGTTATCAGAGAACAATTGGCTGCCCAACCAGAATTTATCCAAAAAATTTCCGGAACCATACTAGATTCACTGGAAACTGGTAAAATAGTAGCAGAAGTTCCTCCAATGTTATACGCACTTTTCAGACCCTCTGTACAACCTTATTTAATTTCCTGGTTTGCTGTTAACCCTCAAGAAGAAATTCAGAAATTAAAAATTCCTGTACTAATTATTCAAGGAACCCAAGACATTCAAGTAGGCACAAAAGAAGCTGAATTATTACACAACGCTAAACCAGATGCCTCGAAAATATTAATTAATGGAATGAACCACATTTTAAAACCTGCTGGGTTGAAACGTTCTAAAAACATCGCTACTTATAACGATCCAAACATCGCTATTGATTCGCAACTCATTATAGAAATATCCCACTTTATAAATTCCCTTCAATAGTTAGCACCTTGGCATTAAAATTATATTAATGAGAAATAAAAAAGGACGTCTAACGACGTCCTTTTTTATTTTAGTCGGGATGACAGTATTTGAACTTAATAGTTAAATATTTGATAATCAATTACTTGATTATTAAAAATTTAATGTTCTATGTTAATTTGGTGACCACTACTCACCAAAATCTTGTTTTTATTAATCTCTAAACATAAAAATTAACAGGTGAAATTTAATTTTTTCTTAAAACTAATCACTATATTTGATTGTAATTAACAATATAACTTCATGAAAAAATCACTTTATATTTTACCTATTATTTGTATTTTGACTTCATGTAGTTCTACTAAGATGAATACCTCTAAGTCAAATAATGAAGTATCTAATGATGAATTATATTCCACTCAAACTATAAAATTTGATATAATCGATAATGATTGGGATTTTGCAAGAAAACTTCGTAACGATTGGAGTTTTCGTCAAGATTTTACATGGTTTGCACAAAACCAAGATATTGGTTGGTATTATAGAAATTACAACTACTTGGGAGGTTGGAGAAGTGGAGTATCACCATTTGACATGTACCTCAACGCACCTAAAATGTGGTTCGATTGGAATATGAATTATCCATTTTACATGTGGAATGGTTTTAGAAATCAAGATATGTTAGGGTTTGCTAATACCTGGAATAATGATCAATGGTATAGAAATTCTTGGGGGTGGAATAACTCATGGAATTTTAATAGTTTGAATGGATATTTAAGTGGTTATAGTTGGAATAGATGGAACAGATTACCTAATCATGATATTCCAAATTATCGAAGAAATGAATCAAATCAAGATATAGTAAGAAAAGAAGATATAGGAAGTTCTAGTTATGACAAGACAAAAATAGTGAGTAATGAATCTAATTTAAATAAAGTAAGGTCAGTAGATAGAGGAGTTTCAACTTATGACCAAACTAGAATATCAAATAATACCGGTCAAATTATTGAAGATTCACAACTTGACAAAGATGTTAAATTGTTAAGAGATTTTGGTATAAATGTACGTACAATTAAAAATGTAAATGAAGCGAGAAAATTAATACCTACTCCAAACACCCCTTACGGAGTTATTCAAAGACCAAATACAAAAACAACTAATCAAATCCAACCAAACCGTAGAGTAGTTTCTCCTACATCCACTCTACCAACAGAAATTACCACTAAACCTGTGGTTAACAACCCTCCTCCATCTCGTGTAAACAATAATTCGAGTAAAGGAAAAGACATAAAACAAGAATAAATAAAATCATATTAGAGAGTAATAACTAAATTCTTGATCACTTGATTATAATAATACCTCTATCCACAGCATTGATTGCCTTTTCCTCAAACGATTTAAGAGTAGTAATGTGCCGATGGTATTATTAACCCAATCCTGAGAGTTCTTATACTACAACCTCTTTAACATTCATGGTGATGTAAAATATGATAATCAAAAAAACCCTTGATTTACAAGGGTTTTTATTGCTTTTAAGTCGGGATGACAGTATTTGAACTTAATAGTTAAATGTTTGATAATCAGATACTTAATTATTAACAATTTAGTGTTTTATATCAATTTGGTGACCATTACTCACCAAAATATTATTATAAAATCCAACCTCTGTTAAATCTAACAGAAGTTAATTTGAACTTTTTTCTTCCAATTTTTATCGTTTTCTAAAACTTTCTATACTTATAAGTGTAACCTTCTCTCCATCATAGGGGAAAGAGGAGATCACCCAAGAGGGTCCTGTGGATAGTTATTGGGAAAGACATTGGTTAGTATTCTGTAAGATTGAAATAAAATCTAATAATAACGGAAGAGGTTTCACCGGTAGTTACCAAAAATGATTTTACTATAATTCTGATATGGGTGGTATAAACGAACTGGTCAGTTGAAGTGTAAGATTTATATTCTCGAGGGAGTAAAAATCCTTAAAGGGGTTTACTGTATTTAGTTTAAACTTAATTAGTGTTTAAAGTAATTAAAAGTTTGAAAAAAGAGTATCAGCCTCGAACTGATAAAGTAATAAAGTATTTCAAGTACGAGGTTATTACTATTTAATTAAAATCTGAAGAATTATGAAAGAAGAAATCAAGAGTAACATATCAGATAAAATATATCCAAATGAATTAGTAAGAGATTTAATGGATATTAATGATATAATACAAAACAAGAGAAGTGAATTAGAACAATTAAAAACAAGAGAAGAAGTAGTGAATGCAACTTCTAAAATAGTAAGGAGTTATTATGATAAAAGAAAGAATGAGTAAACAAGACTTAATGGATTTATATGGAGTAAATAGAGTGACAATAGAGGACTGGAGAAGGAATAAAGGATTAAAAATGATAGAAGTATCTTCCCACTCAAAATACATCACTAGAGAAGAGTTATTAAAGTGGGAAGATATCTTAAGAAACGATGTTTCTCATTAGTGGTTAATTAATTAATTAATGGGTATCAAAATGAAGAAGATTGAAGTATTGATATACTCTCTTGGTTAAATCTAATTATAATAATATATCAGTATATATAAAGTCCTTGTTTGTGTTGACACCCTTTCTCATGGTAACATCAGAAAGATATTAGATAAAAAAGTAAATTTATAAAATATGTAATCAGATTTAATTGATAATA
>Ga0102815_10002021_pt1 | contig 12510 bp, 8 predicted proteins | sample ColrivemetaGS759_FD_79113 | JGI IMG/M metagenome (GOLD analysis project Ga0102815, IMG submission 79113) | Estuarine microbial communities from the Columbia River estuary - Ebb tide ETM metaG S.759 | ecosystem: Environmental > Aquatic > Marine > Intertidal zone > Estuary | place: USA: Columbia...
ATCCCATGCCCGAGACACCCGACAAGAAATCCCCGCAAGACTTGCTCGATTGGCTCGGCATTTCGGATGCCCCGAATTGGGCCGTCGCCCAGTGGCTTGCCCGTGGTTTTGCCGCCAGCCTGTTCCTCCTTTTCGCCCTCTCCTATGCCGCAGCCTTTGGCATCGCTGGCAAGGTGGTGTTCGGTGGCGGTGAGGTAACCTTGGGCGCTGGTGGCCTCATCGCCGCCCTCCTCGGCGCGCCCTTTCTGATCTGGGGCACGATCCTCAAACACCAAACTGTGCGCACCCAGCAAGAGGGCCACATGACCGACCGCATCGCCAAAGCGGTCGAGATGCTGGGGACTGAGAAAACTGATCTGCGGCATGAGGCTGATGATGCTGGAAACTTACTGAGAGATAAAGATGGACGGTTGTTTGCCGTCGAGCGAACCCTCGCCAACCTCGAAGTCCGCATCGGCGCGATCTTGTCGCTGGAGCGTATCGCCCAAGACAGCACCACCTTCGACAAAGGCCGGGACCATGTGAGAGTGATGGAAATCCTCTGCACTTATATTCGAGAGAATGCGCCCAACTCTAAACCGCGGGAAACACCGAGGGCGGATATCGAGACTGCTTTGCAAGTGCTTGCACGGCGTACCGTTCAACAAAGGCAAATCGAGTTCGAATGGCGAAACCAAGAAAATACGCAAACCGATTCACCCTATATGCGCTCCAATATTCCTACTGAAAAAGCTGGATACTTGCCATGGTTGCAGCGCATTGACAGAAACCTAGGCTACAGACTTAACCTTAGCAGCGCCAACTTGTCTGGCTTGTTCGTAAAAGATGGTGACTTCTCGAACGCGCTCTTCAACGGAACGATATTTTCAAGATGCACCTTCACCGATACTAACTTCATCGGCGCAAATTTTTATCGCTCCGATTTCAAGGGAGCAAAATTTTTCGCATGCAACTTGGATGCTTGTAGGATTTCGAATACAGATCTATCTGGTTCAAGCTTTTACTCGGGTTCAATAAATTACGCCACTCTGACGAAGGTTGAATTAGACAATCAAACGATACTATTAACAAGCCTCCGTTTTACTTCGATCGAGAACTCGGATCTTTCCAAGTATTCCCTAACAATGGAACCCATTTCGGAATCCTTTGGCGACAGCAGTGTTCGATTGGGCCTGTTGAAAGATCAACCAATACACTGGCCAAGGTGGAAACTCGGGGCATCATCCCCTCTGCGTTTTCAAGAAGAGGTGCACAAATGGCGTGAGAATCCCGACAGCTATGTGCGTGCCCCACCCCCCAACGGCGACTAATTCGGCATCCCCAACCCTTACCCCAAAGTTAATCGTGCAAACTAACCCCTTGAAATCGCTTGTCCCTCATTTTGTCCCACCGTGGGACAGCGTGTGGGACACAGGCTTTTATAACGGCCAGACGATCAAAATCATCGGCACCGAAATCGCCACGATGATCACCTCCAAAATCAGCCCCAGCTTCCAATAATCCCCGAACTGAAACCCGCCCGGTCCCAAAATCAGCGTATTATTCTGGTGCCCGATCGGCGTCAAAAACGCACAGCTCGCCCCGATTGCCACCGCCATCAAAAACCCGTCCGCCTGCACCCCCAAAGTCGCCGCGATTCCCAGCGCAATCGGGGCCATCACCGCCGCCGTGGCCGCATTATTCATCACGTCCGACAAGAACATCGTGACCACCATAACCACCACCAGCGCCGCCACCGCATTTCCCTGCGCAAGGCTGCCCACCAGCACCCCCGCCAGCAAATCCGCAGCCCCCGTCGCCTGCATCGCGCCCGCCACCGGAATCAGCGCCGCCAGCAGCACCACCACCGGCCAATCAATCGCCGTATACACGTCCCGCAGAGGCAAAGTCCGGGTGATCATCGTCAGCAGGACGCCCAAGATGAACGCCGCCGCCGCCGGAAGCACCCCCAGCGCCGCCAGCCCGACAGCACCCGCCATGATCGCCGCCGCCGTCCACGCCTGCCCCCGATCCGGCACCGATAACGGCGCTGTATCGAGCGGCGCGCAGCCCATTTCGCGGGCAAAGTCTGCCAGCACTTCGGGCGCGCCCCGCAGCATGATCAGATCACCCGATTTCATCGCCAGCGTTCCCAGCCGCGCGCGCGGACGGTGCCCCTCTCGTGAGACGGCCAGCCGTGCGACACCAAACCGGGACCGGAGGAACAATTGCCGAGCCGAGCGATTGATCAGCGCCGATCCGGGCAGGATGGCGAATTCGCGCAAGATGAAATCCTCGTCTCCCTCCGCGAGTTCAGCGGGCGGCCCCAACCCCTCGAGTGCGACCCCGTGCTGGGCCGCGCTATCCGTCAACGCCTTGGCGTCGCCCTGCACGACCAGAATATCCGCGGCATGAATATGTCGCCCTCCATGAGGCGCATTCAGCCGAACCGTGCCGCGCACCAAGGCCACGATTTGCAGCGGTGTGCCCTCCATCGCGTCCTCGAATTTACGGATCGTCATGCCGACGGCTTTGCTTTTCTCGGGGACTTTGAGTTCGGTCAGGTAATCGCCTGTATGAAACGCCCCCTCACCTGTCGGTCGCCGCACGGGCACCAAGCGCCAGCCGATAAGCGCGACAAACCCAATGCCCGCCAAGGCCACCGGCAGCCCAACCCAGGCATAGTCAAACATCGCGAAAGGGCCGCCCGCCTCGTCCGGTCGAAACCCTGCGACGATCAGGTTGGGCGGCGTGCCGACCAAGGTGGTCATGCCACCCAAGATCGTGCCAAACGCCAGCGGCATCAACACCTGCCCCGGTGCCAAATCTAACCGGCTAGAGAGTTGGATCGCCAAAGGCATAAGCAGGGCCATCGCGCCGACATTGTTCATGAAAGCCGACAGAAACGCACCCAGCCCCATCAGGGCGGCAACGGCGGCGAGGCGCCCGGATTTGGCGGGCAAAACACTGCGCGCGAGGGCGTCGACAGCCCCCGTGCGTTGCAAGGCACGGCTGAGAATCAACACGGCGGCGACGGTGATAACGGCCGGGTGACCGAACCCCTCGAAGGCCAAGCTCGACGGCACGACCCCGGCGACAACACAGGCCATCAAAGCTGCCAGTGCCACAACATCATGCCGAAACCGCCCCCACAGGAAGGCCGCGATGGTCAGGGCAAGGATCGAGAAAATGATCAACTGATTTTGGGTCATTGGGGCTCCGGTCCGCTTTGTGAGCTTGAGTCTGGCGCATTTGGCTAGCGACGGAAAGCCCTTGCACCCGCACAGACATGCCACAGCGAAAACACACCCTGTTTCCCTTACGCAGGAGGCACGATATATGCGGGTCACGGCCATCAGCAGCGGAGCCCGCATGGACCTTGATCATACCGAGCCCAAGACGCGGGCGCAGAACCGCCTGCACGACCGCGCCCTGACGCGCTGGTTGTGGCGGACGTATGTGCGCCAATGGCTGCCGTATATCCTTTTGGCCATGTTGCTGATGGCGGTTGATGGCTCGATGGCAGGCGTCCTCAGCGCCATGCTGAAGCCGATGTTCGACGATGTGCTGGTCGCGGGTCGCTCGGATATGGTGTATTTTGTCGCCTTTGCGATTTCTGCGACATTTGTGATCCGCAGTATCTCGACGCTGATGCACCGAACGCTGATTGCCTATGTCTCGAATAAGGTGATGACGAAGATCCAACTGCATCTGACAGCCCATCTGATGCGGCTGGATCAGGGCTTTCACCACGAGCACCCGCCGGGGCATTTGATCGACCGCATTCGCGGCGATACCCAAGAGTTGGCCGCGATCTTTGAAAAGATCATTCCCGGTATCGCGCGCGACGGTGTCGCGATTATCGCGCTGTTTTGTGTGGCGCTGTATACGGATGTGCAATGGACACTCATCGCCTTGGTTGGGGTGCCGTTGCTGGTCCTTCCGGCGGCGATCCTGCAACGCTTTGTGCGCAAAATCGGCGTGTCTGCGCGCGATGCCTCGGCCGGGGCTTCAACGCGGTTGGATGAGATTTTCCACGGGGTCGTGACGATCCAGCGCATCGGGGTGGAGGACCGCGAAGAGGACCGGCTGAAAGGTGTGTTGAACAAATTCCTAAAGGCCCGCGTTCGGACAACCGCCGGACAGGCTGCGATGGGGTCGATGTCAGACATCGTCGCGGCGCTCGGGTTTGGGCTGGTGCTGATCTTCGCAGGCCGCCAGATCATCGCCGGAGAGCGCACGGTTGGCGAATTCATGACCTTTTTTGCCGCCCTCGCCTTTTTGTTCGAACCTTTGCGTAAACTGGGGGGCCTGAGCGGCACTTGGCAGACGGCATTGGCCAGTGTTGACCGCCTTCATCGCCTGCTGTTGGTCGAGCCTCGCATCACGCAGCCCGGGGGGGACTTGGCGCCGATGCCTCGCGCCGGGAACGAGGATCTGCGCTTTAAGAACGTCACATTCGCCTACGAGCAAGAGCCGGTTCTGCGCGCGCTGTCTTTGATTGCCGAGGCCGGGAAAACCACGGCTTTGGTAGGCCCATCCGGGGCGGGAAAATCCACGGTGTTTACGCTGTTGACCCGGTTGGCGGATCCGCAAAGCGGCAAAGTGACGATTGGTGGGCACGATATTCGTCAGATGGATCTGAAAGGGCTGCGGCAGTTGTTTTCGGTTGTCGCACAGGACAGCGCTTTGTTCGATGAATCGCTGCGCGATAACATCGTGATGGGGGACAAATCGGTCAGCGATGAGCGCCTTCAGGCGGCGATAAAAGCGGCCTATGTCGATGAATTTCTTGATCAATTACCGGATGGACTGGAAACGCGGGTTGGGCCACGGGGGTCGGCCCTATCTGGTGGCCAGCGCCAGCGCGTCGCGATTGCGCGCGCCTTGTTGCGTCAGTCGCCGGTGTTGTTGCTCGACGAAGCCACCTCGGCGCTGGATGCTAAATCCGAGGCCATGATCCAATCCGCGCTGGACAAATTGAGCGCCGGGCGCACGACGATTGTGATTGCGCACAGGTTGTCCACGGTGCGCAACGCCGACAAGATCGTTGTGATGGAAGCCGGGCAGATCGTTGAGCAAGGCACGCATGATGAATTGATGGCCAATGGCGGCAGCTACGCGACGCTGTATGCGATGCAATTCAACGCGAAATCAAACGAGGCGTAGGCCCTAGATCACCGGGCGGCTTTGCTGGCTTTGGCTGGCCGCGCGGACAGGTCCGCCGGGAATGTCACCCGAAACGCAGCACCGCCTTGGCCCGGCACATAGGCGATATCGCCGCCCAGATTGAGCATGATCTCGCGGCAAATCGCCAAGCCAAGCCCGGCCCCGCCCGCCTGATGCGTATCGGTCAATCGCGAGAATTTCTCGAAGATCAGCGCCTGGCTTTTCTTCTCGATCCCTGCGCCGTTATCGATGAAATCCACCGTCACGCGCCCGCCCTGACGACGCAGAAAAATCCGCATCTCAGGCGTCTCTGAGACGCAATATTTGCGCGCATTCGACAGGATATTGATGAACACCTGCGTCAGGCGTCCGATGTCGGTGTTGAGCGAGATGGGCTCGTCGAACCCAATACGGTGGATTGTGAACCGCCGCTCGGGCAACACTGAATTCGACGCCATGAGCGCACGATCCAAGAGGTCCGACAGCTTTCCGGGCTGTATATCAAGGTTGACCTGACCATTTTCTAACACGCTCAGATCGAGCAGATCATCGAGCAATCGGGTCAGGCGAATGCTTTCGTCATGGATGATACGGGCGTAGCGGGTTTGCTCTTCCCCGTGGACCTCATCATCCATCAAGATTTCCGAGAACGCCCGGATCGAGGTCATGGGCGTGCGCAATTCATGGCTGATCTGCGACAAAAAGCTGTCCTTTTGCACCGACAGTTTTTGCAGCATCTCATTGGCGTCGCGCAATTGCCGCGCGGTGCGGGCCAATTCCTCGGATTTGGCTTCGAGTTGGGCAGAATGCTCCATGATTTGCGCGGTTTCCGAGGCCACGGCCATCAAGTCATCGACGGTGACCAACCGCCCGCCAACGATCTGCGTAATCATCGCGTGGGCGGTCGCGGCCCCGACAGAACCGCCCAACTCACGCTCTAGTCGGTCAAGGAAATCCGGGGTTGGATCAGGCAGAAACCCGTCTTTGCCCTGCGCGCGCGCCTCGCGTTCAAAGAACAGTTGCGCCTCGACCGGGCCAAGAGTGCGCTGCGACATAACCAGCAAATCCTCGGCGTCATTTTCAGCCGCTTCACGGGCCCAGCCGCGCGCGCCTTGCAAGTCCTCGGGCCGGTCCAGATCGAAGGCATTAACGAATTGGGCGGATTGCACACGCTCAACGGGCGACGGGAAACTGACCAGCGATGCGGCGATAAACATCACCCCGTTCAACGACAGCGACCAAAACAGCGCGTGCAACAACGGGTCCATCCCGACGACGCCAAACAGCGCATGAGGCCGCAGCCAGTCCAAGCCGAACGGGCCATAGGTCATGAGGTCCGCGCCCAACACCACGCCGGGGCCAAACGAGGGCAAAAACGACGTATAGAGCCACGCCACGGCGCCAACTGTCAGACCCGCCGCTGCCCCGGTGCGGCTGGCGCCCCGCCAATAGAGCGCTCCAAGAAGGGCGGGCAACACTTGAGCCATGCCGACAAACGCGATCAAGCCGATTGAAGCCAAGGCACGCGACCCGCCAGAGACCGCGAAATACAGATATCCAAGCGCCAAGATCACGCCAATCGACAGCCGCCGCGCGGTCAGAACCAATCCGCGCATATCACCCGCCGCCCGCGACGGGTCGGTCACATGCCTACGCCGTGCCAGCCAGAGCGGCACAACGATGTGGTTGGACACCATCGTCGCCAGCGCAATCGAGGCGATGATTACCATCGAGGTCGCCGCCGAAAACCCGCCCAAAAACGCCAGCATCGCCAACCCGTTTTGGCCCAAGGAATGCGGTAGGGTCAGCACATAAAGGTCGGGGTTTGCATCGGCGGGGAGCAGTTCCATCCCGGCGACAGCGATGGGCAGGACAAAGAGGCTCATGGCCATCAAATAGAGCGGAAAGGCCCAAGAGGCGGTGCTGACGTGGCGCTCGTCGGCGTTTTCGACGACCATCACCTGAAACATGCGCGGCAGGGTGACAATCGCCACGCCCGCCAAAAACGTCAGCCCCATCCAGCGCCCCGGTTGCACCTGCCATTCGGGGCGATCCGCGGCAGCGATGCGGGCCATCATATCGCCGGGTCCATCCATGAGACCCCAGACAACCCACACCCCCACCGCGAACAGCGCCACGAGTTTGACCACGGCTTCGACGGCGATGGCGGTGACAACACCGTGGTGCTGTTCATTGGCATCCAGATTTCGCGTGCCAAAGAGGATCGTAAATAGTGCCAATCCGGCAGCGACCCACATGGCCAATTGCCGGGGTGCGAGGATTTGATCTTCGGTAAAGGCGCCAAATGACAGGGCAATGGATTGTAGCTGTAGCGCGATATAAGGCGTCGTCGCGGCCACGGCCAAGAGCGTCACGATCACCCCGACCATATTCGATTTGCCATAGCGCGCCGAGATCAGGTCAGCGATGGAGGTCACGCGTTGCGCTTTGCCGATCCGCACCAATTTGCGCAAGAACCACCACCAGCCGACGAAAATCAGCGTTGGGCCAAGGTAAATGGTGATGAACTCCAGCCCCGAGCGCGCGGCATAGCCGACCGCGCCGTAAAAGGTCCAAGCTGTGCAATAGACCGACAGCGACAGCGTGTAGACCAGAGGCGAGCGCAGAAACCGGGGGCGACGGCCAGAGGCTCGCAACGCCTCGGCGCGGCGTTCAGCCCATGAGGCGATCGCGAAGAGGAATATCACATACCCCAGCGCTGCCGGGATCAGAATATTCAGCGTCATTCGGGCGCATCCGAGTCAGGGGTCTCGCTGGGGCTTGGGTTAGACTCTGGGGCCGCGCTTTGTCTCACCGCATCACTTTGCCGGGGCGCTTCCCGGCTCATTGCGGCGCGCAAAGGGCGTGCCAGTAGGGCTGCGGCGATAATGAGGCCGAGCCAGAGTAAAAACAGATAGACCGCCTCGCCCGCCGTGCCCATTTGCCCGCCTTGGGTCCAAAGGACCGGCAGCAAAATCAATACGAATCCCAGAACCGGCAACACCCGCGCCCCGTCCATCAAACGGCGGCGGCGGTAGTTTTCGCGTTCCAAGAACAAAGGCGAGCGGCGTGTATTCATGCCCTATCCTTGCACAAGGTCACGCACCGCGTCCAATAAGTCCCGATTGGCGAAGGGTTTGGACATGAACAGCGACGCGCCGCATTCCATCGCCAGATCGCGCGACGAGCTTTGGCCTTTGGCCGTCAGCATAATGACCGGAAGCTCTTTCGCCTGCGGGTCCGCACGCAGCGTGCGCAGGATGTCAAATCCGCTCTGGCCCGGTAACATTACATCAAGGATCATCAGCGCCGGTTGCAGCGTGGCAATCGTGTGGTTCACCTGCTCGCCCGTTTCCAGAACGGTGACAGCCCAACCATCGCGGGACAGGATAAAGCGGATCGCCTCAGAGATATTGGGTTCGTCTTCGACGACCAAGACACGCCGACCATCGCCCCCGCGCGACGCATCCAAGCGCCCGTTCGCGGTGACCTCGCCCTGCGCCGCAAGCGATGCCTGCATGTCATCTTCCCCCATCGACCGTCCTCCCCCGGTCAGACCCGCCCCAAGTCGGGCGCATCTGACCCCGACTATTGCGGCAATTCACAGATGTGTCAAAGGCTGCCTTGGGTCATTGCCCCAAACAGGCCGGTTCATCCGGTGACAATCGAGGCTTCGCGTCGTGCCGGGCACTTGGTGCGCGGGCAAATCCGGCAACTGGTGCCGACCTCTAGTGCCTCCATTGCTGCCTCAGCGGGGGCTGCGGATAAAGCGGCCGAGGCGGGAGTCATCAACATGCTGGATTCCCAGACATAGGGGGCCTCGAAGCGTAGGGGATCACGCGCCGAGCACACAGCATGGGCCACGAATCGCATTGGCGGACGGCCCGCGAATTCGACAACCGCGCGCAGCGGACGATCCGGCTGCACCATCGCCTGATAAAGCGGCCACAGCGGGCAGGCTCCGCCGAATCGCGGCAGCGCGAATCCCTCGATCGGGCGGCGAAACAGCAAAGTCCCGGAGCCGTCGCACACGGCCAACCCGAAGCGCGGCAAGCCCTGCACCGAAGGCAGGACCGCAAGCCTGCGAAACAACTGCGCGAGGCTGACGCCGAACTGCCGCGCAAGGGCATCAGGCGCGAACCCTTCCCCCTTGCTGAACATCGCCACAAGCGGCGGCAACAACTGATCGAGCGGCATCGCCTGCGCATCGGAATGCGCCGCCTGAAGCCAGCCGACCGCCAATTCTCGGGCCGACGCCGACGCAAGTTCAGCCTGTGCCTCGGTCAATTGCGTCCAATCCGGCGCGGTATCCGCTTCCAGTGCGGCCACATGGAATTCCTGCCGATCCAGCCAGCTTTCCAACTCTTCTTGCGGTGCCGCGAGGCCGGTTTCCTCGCCTGAAGTATCCAAGAACGCCACCAGTGCCTCGGCAGCATGGGCCAAACGCACTGAATCCGTGTGGATATTGGTATGAAACCGCGAGCGCCACTCGGGCTCTAGATCGTCGGACTCGGCCAAAATCGCGGCGGTGGATTGCACCGAGGTCACTGCCGAGACGATTTCATGCAGCGCCGCAGACAGATTGGGGTCATGCGCCATCCGGTCAGATAGACGCTCAATGACGCGGTCTTGCCCTTCGGAATGCGCGTGGAGCTGGGTCAAAAGCGCCGCCCATCCAGGGAAACGGCCCAAAAACTCCTCGGAACGGTCGGTTTCCGGCTCGATGCCTGCGCTAGCGCGCGTGGCCGTGGCCCGCAACGCCTCGACCTGCGCATCGCCACTACGTTCATCAAGGGTCTCTGGCGGGATTTGCAGCGCCCCGGCAATGGCCTTGAGCAGCCGTGGCCCGGCGCGGCGGCGATTGTGTTCAATAAGGTTCAGATAAGACGGAGAAATCCCGGACATGCGTGCCAGATCGGCCTGCCCAAGCCGTCGTGCAGTGCGTAACGCGCGGATTCGCGTCCCCGAGAGCGCGGATTTGACCATGTCTTGCCTCCGGTTCTCTTGTGTTACACCATGCCCAAGATAGGCGCGCAAGCGTCACATCATACGGGGATCGCGCAAAACTGTGGGTCGAATGCCACTTTTCACAGGCCTGTGCCTGACGTATAACGCCCCGATCAAACTGCAGGGCGCTGGCTGGCCCCGGCTGGCCACCCAACGCGACGAGGAAGTCCATGAGCAAAGATCACACCACAGCGGATGTCGCCTTTATTCAGGCGCTGGCTGAGCTTCTGAACAGCAATGAATTGACTGAGATTTCGGTCAAGCGCGAATACGGCGAGAATGACACGCTGAATGTCAAAGTGTCGAAGCAAACGCAGATGGTCGCGGCGCCAATGATGGCTGCGCAGCCTGCGCCAATGGCCGCAGCCCCCGCCGCTGCAGCGCCTGCCGCCGCCAGTAATGATCCGTCCGATCATCCCGGCGTGGTTGCCTCGCCAATGGTCGGCACCGCATATCTGTCGCCTGAACCGGGCTCTGCCGCGTTTGTGGCAATCGGCCAGAAAGTGACGGCTGGACAGACCGTGTTGATCATCGAAGCGATGAAAACCATGAACCAGATCCCGGCGCCTGCTTCGGGCACCGTCAAGCGTATTCTCGTGGCCGACGGAACACCCGTCGAATACGGCGCCCCCCTGATGATCATCGAATAAGGCGCAGCGCATGTTCGAAAAGATCCTCATTGCCAATCGCGGCGAGATCGCGCTTCGGGTGATCCGTGCGTGTCGCGAAATGGGCATTCTGTCCGTCGCGGTGCATTCCACCGCAGATTCCGACGCAATGCATGTGCGCATGGCCGACGAAGCCATTTGCATCGGGCCCGCGTCCTCGACCGACAGCTATTTGTCGATGCCCGCCATCATTTCGGCCTGCGAAATTACCGGCGCACAGGCGATCCATCCGGGCTACGGGTTCTTGTCGGAAAACGCGACCTTCGTGCAGATGCTGGAAGATCACGACCTGACCTTTATCGGCCCCAGTGCTGAGCATATCCGCATGATGGGCGACAAGATCACCGCCAAAGAAACCGCGAAAGCCTTGGGAATCCCGGTGGTTCCCGGCTCAGAGGGTGGCGTGCCGGATCTGGAAACCGCGAAAACCGTGGCGGCCGGCATGGGCTATCCGGTGATCATCAAAGCGACGGCAGGCGGCGGTGGTCGCGGCATGAAAGTCGCCAAAACCGCGGCAGATCTTGAAACCGCATTTCGCACGGCGCGTTCAGAATCCAAAGCCGCGTTTGGCAATGACGAAGTCTATATCGAGAAATATCTCCAACGTCCGCGCCACATCGAGGTTCAAGTGTTCGGCGATGGCAAAGGCAATGCCGTGCATTTGGGCGAGCGCGATTGCTCCTTGCAGCGCCGCCACCAAAAGGTCTTCGAAGAGGCCCCCGGCCCCAGCATTACCCCCGAAATGCGCGCCAAAATCGGCGGAGTTTGCGCCGATGCCATTGCGAAAATGGGCTATTCCGGCGCGGGCACCATCGAATTCCTGTTCGAGGATGGCGAGTTCTTCTTTATCGAGATGAACACCCGTTTGCAGGTCGAACACCCGGTCACCGAGGCGATTTTCGGCGTGGATTTGGTGCGCGAACAGATCCGTGTAGCGCAAGGCATGCCGCTGTCCTTCACGCAAGACGAGCTCGAAGTGAATGGGCATGCGATCGAAGTGCGGATCAATGCTGAAAAGCTGCCGAATTTCTCGCCCTGCCCCGGCATGGTCAACACCTTCCACGCCCCCGGCGGGTTGGGCGTGCGGATGGATTCAGCCCTGTATGGCGGCTATAAAATTCCGCCCTATTACGACAGCTTGATCGGCAAACTGATCGTGCACGGTCGCGACCGTCCTGAGGCCTTGGCGCGCCTTCGGCGGGCATTGAGCGAATTGATCATCGACGGGATCGACACCACGTTGCCGTTGTTCTTTCAACTGCTCGATGAGCCGGATGTGCAATCCGGGAATTACAGCATTCACTGGCTGGAAAAATTCCTTGCTGAAAAGCTGACTTGATTGTCGTGCAAGGGGGCGGCTTGTGCCCCTTCGCGCTGCACTTGGCAGATCAATGGGCAACGATGGGGCGGTTATGCAACTGACGCCTGAACTGATCGTCAGAGCCTATGCTGGCGGCGTGTTCCCCATGGCCGAAACCGCCGACAGCACCGATATCCACTGGTTCGAGCCTCGCCGTCGCGGCATTTTGCCCTTGGACGCCTTTCATATCTCACGCTCTTTGCGCCGCAGCCGACGACGCGGCAAATTCCGGTTCTCATGTGATCGCAATTTTGAAGGGGTCATGGCAGCCTGCGCCAACCGCGAGGAGACCTGGATCAACGACGAGATATCGTCTGTCTTCAAAGC
>Ga0102815_10002024_pt1 | contig 12501 bp, 12 predicted proteins | sample ColrivemetaGS759_FD_79113 | JGI IMG/M metagenome (GOLD analysis project Ga0102815, IMG submission 79113) | Estuarine microbial communities from the Columbia River estuary - Ebb tide ETM metaG S.759 | ecosystem: Environmental > Aquatic > Marine > Intertidal zone > Estuary | place: USA: Columbia...
GATATGCACTGCGCTTACTGCTGCTTTACCGGGTCACCAGCCACAGCGCATGCAATATGCCAGGGACATAGAAAACCAGGCAAAGCAATATATTGATTACCAGGTCCTTGCCTGCCCCATTATTAAGAAACACCGCCAGTGGCGGCAGCAAAATAGCTATGATCACCAGGATTAATTTATTCATTATTGCTCTCCTTTATCCAACAGCCGTTGCGGGCTTATGCACCTGGCTTGAACCAGAACTCCACTTCATCGGTTTCCTGCTCAAACTCAGCGGAATGCGGGACGCCCGCCAGCACATGGTACCAATCACCCATGCCGTAGCGGGTAGTTTCGCCATTCACGGTAAGAATCAGTTCACCGCGGGTAATAACCCCGTAATTATCGGTGTCGTGGCTGTGCTCGGGAATCGACGTACCGGCGGGATAGGAGGCAAATAGCACATCGCTGTCCTTCGCCTCGAGTTTGTAGGCATCAAAACGCCCATCGTACAGTGGCAGCGTTTTGATTCTGTCCGGATACCGGCCCGCCATCAGCCCAGCGCTCCCGGATTGAGTTGCCAGACCGTGTAGTTCAGCACCGCGGCGAAACTTACCCACAGCAGGTAGGGCACCAGCAGCCAACCGGCCAGCGCACGAATACGCCAGAATGAGACCAGGGTAGCGGCGATCAATACCCATAGCAGCAGTATGTCGACAAAAGCCAGCGCCCCCAGGTGCCAGCCGAAAAACAGCCAGCTCCACAATGCATTCAGCACCAGCTGGGCCAGAAACAGGCACAGTGCCGTACGCGCCGCAGCAAACCCGTTAACACGCCAGACCAGCCAGGCCGCAATCGCAATACCGAGATAGAGCACTGTCCAGACGGGACCGAACAACCAGGGCGGCGGGGCCCACACCGGCAGCACCAATCCGGTGTAGAACGCGCCGGCCTCCACCGACGCCACCGCGCCAATAGCAGCTGCCGCGGTGGTGATAACAAGCCATCCGGCAAGACCGACTATCTGTTTAGTCAACTGGGGAGCCGCCATACATTCTGCCCTGTTTGATTACCTGCCTGAAATATACCCCCTGAGTTCAGCCATAGACCACCGAATTTGACAGAAATCCATATACTGTATATTTATACAGTATATGGATTACGCCGAACTTCACTGCCTCAGCTGTTACAGCTTCCTGCGCAGCGCCTCGCATCCCGCTGAACTGGTGGAGCGTGCGGCTGCGCTGGGCTATCGCGCACTGGCCATTACCGATGAGTGCTCCCTGGCCGGGGTCGTCAAAGCCCATGTGGCGGCCAAGGAGGCGGGCCTGCAGCTTATCGTGGGCAGCGAGTTCACCCTGGCCGAGGGTATCAGGCTGGTGGCGCTGGCGCCCTCCCGGGCCGCCTACAGTGAACTGTCCGGGCTGATCAGCATGGCCCGGCGGCGCAGCCCCAAGGGGGAGTACCACGCCACCCTGCGCGATGTGATTTTCCATCTCAAGCGCTGCCTGCTGATCTGGCTGCCCCGGGACGACACCGAGACCACCCGGGCCTGGGGCCTGCAATTGCAACGCCTGTGTAAGGGCAGGGTGTGGCTGGGGGTGAGCCACCTGCTGGGCAATGGCGAGGTAGAGCGCTACCTGGCCCTGTATCGACTGGCCCGGGCAGTGGACATCCCCATGGTGGCCTGCGGCGATGTACAAATGCACTGCGCCACCCGCAAGCCCCTGCATGATGTGTTGACTGCCCTGCGTTACAACAGCCCCATCCACCAGTTGGGTCGCAAACGCCTCGCCAACAGCCAGCAACATTTGCGTTCACTGGATAAATTACAGCACCTGTACCCCCCTGCCCTGCTGGCACAGACCCGGCGCATTGCCAGCCTGTGTAATTTCAGCCTGGACGAGTTGCGCTATGAGTACCCTGAAGAGGTGGTACCGGCAGGCTACACAGCCAATGCCTACCTGCGGGAACTGGTAGCCCAGGGCAGCCCGGTACGCTGGCCACAGGGAGTGCCCGCCGAGGTCCAGCAACGCATCGACCACGAGCTGGCTCTGATTGAAGAGCTTAACTACGAGTATTATTTTCTGACCGTATACGACATCGTGCGCTTTGCCCGCTCCCGCAGCATTCTCTGCCAGGGCCGCGGCTCCGCCGCCAACTCGGTAGTGTGCTATTGCCTGTTCATCACTGAAATCTCTCCGGAGCAGATCTCCCTGCTGTTCGAACGTTTTATTTCCAGGGAGCGGGATGAGCCACCGGATATCGACGTGGATTTCGAGCATGAGCGCCGCGAGGAGGTCATCCAGTACATCTACGAAAAATACAGCCGCAAACGTGCGGCACTGGCAGCCACGGTGATCACCTACCGCTCCCGCAGTGCGGTGCGCGATGTGGGCAAGGCACTGGGGCTGGATGCGGTGTTTGTGGATGACCTGGCCAAATCCATGGCCTGGTGGGATCGCACGGCAGACCTTGCCAGGCGCTTCGAGGAACACGGTGCGGCGACCCCGGGTATGTCAGGGCACAGCCAGCAGGCGGCGCTGTTTTACCAACTGGTACGGGAAATTCTCGGCTTCCCCCGCCACCTGTCCCAGCACGTGGGTGGCTTTGTCATTACCCGCAGCCCCATCTCCAGCCTGGTGCCGGTGGAAAATGCCAGTATGCCGGATCGCACTATCATTCAGTGGGACAAGGAGGATATCGCATCCCTGGGGCTGCTCAAGGTGGATATCCTGGCGCTGGGTATGTTGTCGGCGATCAGGAAAAGCCTGCAGCTGGTCAACCGCTACCAGCCAGCCATCAGGACCATCAGCGATATTCCCAAAGAGGACAGGGCCACCTATCGCATGCTGCAGGCCGCCGACACCGTGGGGGTATTCCAGATCGAGTCCCGGGCCCAGATGTCGATGCTGCCCCGGCTCAAACCGGCCTGTTTCTACGACCTGGTGATCGAGATTGCCATCGTCCGCCCCGGGCCTATCCAGGGCGACATGGTGCATCCCTACCTGCGCCGCAAACAGGGGCTGGAACAGGTCAGCTACCCCAGCGATGACATCAAGGCCGTGCTGGAGCGCACCCTGGGCGTCCCCATTTTCCAGGAGCAGGTGATCAAGCTGGCCATGGTGGCCGCAGGCTTCAGTGGCGGCGAGGCCGACCAGTTGCGCCGGGCCATCACCAACTGGGGCAAAAACAGCAAGCTGCTGGGCTTCGAACAGAAACTGACCAAGGGCATGATTGAGCGCGGTTATGACGAGGACTTTGCCCGCCGCCTGTTCGAGCAGATCAAGGGTTTTGGCGGTTATGGCTTCCCCGAATCCCACTCCGCCAGTTTCGCCCTGCTGGCCTATGTCTCCGCCTGGCTCAAATGCCACCATCCGGCGGCCTTCCTGACCGGCCTGCTCAACAGCCTGCCCATGGGGTTTTACAGCGCCTCCCAGTTAATCCAGGATGGCCGCCGCCACGGGGTTATGGTATTGCCCATCGATGTGAACTGCAGCGACTGGGACCACCAGTTGCTGGATAACCGCGCCAGGCCGGCTGTGCAGCCACCCATTCGCCTGGGCCTGCGCCTGGTGAAAGGGCTGAGCAAAGCCGGGGCCCGGCGCCTGGTGGAGGCCCGGCAACAGGCGCCTTTTCAGCAGATCAGTAACCTGCGCCAGCGGGCCGGGCTGGACAAGCGCGATATGGAAGCGCTGGCAGATGCCGATGCCCTGGCCTCGTTGAGCGGCCATCGCCACCAGTCCCAGTGGCAGATCATGGCACTGGAACAGGCCCGGCCGCTATTGCAGGCCGAACAGCGCGAGCCCGCCAGCTATTTCGACGATGAGGTACAGCTGCCCGCCCCGGCAGTGGCAGAGGAGGTACTGGCGGATTACCGCGCCACCGGCCTCACCCTGCGCGCCCACCCCATGAGCCTGCTGCGCGATCGCGCACCCTTCAACCGCTGCAAGCGTTACTCGGAGGTGGCGCATCTGGGCAACAACCGCTTCGTGCGTATCGCCGGGCTGGTGACCTGCCGGCAGCGCCCGGGCAGCGCCTCGGGGGTACTGTTCCTCACCCTGGAAGATGAAACCGGCAACAGCAATATCGTAGTGTGGCAGCGCACCCAGCAGCAGTTCCGCCAGGCACTGATGAGTGCGCAACTGCTACTGGTCACCGGTACGGTGGAAACCAAAGACAATGTCACCCATATCATCGCCGGGGGGCTGTTTGACTACAGCCACGAATTGCAGGCGCTGCGACTGGCATCAAGGGACTTTCATTAAGGGATTTCAGCGGCTCGACAACGCTATCTCCCCCTTAATGCGTCACATGGTCTATGCTGGTAACAACTGAACCTTAATCGTCCAGAGTATGTTCTATGAAAAAAATAAATACCATCGCCTCGCTGCTTGCAAGCCTGCTTGCCAGTGTCACCCTCACCAGCCAGGCCCAGGTCAACCCGACGGCGAAAGATATCGACATACTGTCCCGGGAGTACACCGGCAAGGTGTATTCACCCTACGCCGGCCGCGATTTCCCCAGCAATGTGTATTTCGGCGACACCCACCTGCATACCGATATCTCCATGGATGCCGGCGCCTTTGGCAATCGGCTGGGCCTGGACCCGGCCTACAAGTTCGCCCGGGGCGAGCAAGTGGAGTCCACCAACGCAGGACCGGTGCGCCTGTCGCGGCCGCTGGACTTCCTGGTGGTGGCCGATCACTCCGACAATATGGGCTTCTTCCCCGACATGATCGCCGGGGCGCCCTTTATCCTGGAAGACCCTACCGGCAAGGACTGGTACGACCGTATCAAGGCCGGCCAAGGTCCGGGGGTTGCCATCGAATTGATTGGCCTGTTCTCCCAGGACAAGTTCCCCCCTGCCCTGACTTACACCCCGGATTCAGCGCCCTACCGGGCGGCCTGGGACAAAACTGTGGCCGCCGCTGAGCGCTACAACCAGCCGGGCGTATTCACCGCCTTCATCGGCTACGAGTGGACCTCGCTGATTCACGGCAACAACCTGCACCGCGTGGTGGTGTACCGCGATGGCGGTGACAAGGGCGGGCAGATGGTGCCCTATACCACGGTCGCCCCCCAGGGCAGCACCAATCCCCGGGACCTGTGGAAATGGCTGGCCAGCTACGAGCAGAAAACCGGTGGAGAAGTGCTGGCAATCGCCCATAACGGCAACCTGTCCAACGGCATCATGTTCCCGATTTCAGAGCAGTACGACGGCAAGCAACTGGACGTTGAATACGTCACCCAACGCGCCAGGTGGGAACCCCTGTACGAGGCCACCCAGATCAAGGGCGATGGCGAAACCCACCCCTTCCTGTCACCCAATGACGAATTTGCCGCCTACGAAAACTGGGACGTGGGCAATCTCGATGTGTCCGAGGCCAAGACCGATGCCATGTTATCCGGTGAATACGCCCGTGAAGCCCTCAAACGCGGCCTGGAGCTGGAGGCGAAGCTCGGCACCAACCCCTATAAATTCGGCATGATCGGTTCCACCGACAGCCACACCTCACTGGCTACCACGGCGGAAAACAACTTCTTCGGCAAGCACGCGGGTGCTGAGCCCTCGCCGGAACGCATGACACATCCGTTTATGGCTAACGAGAACGGCGCCATCATGGGCTGGCAGCAGGTGGCCTCCGGCCTGGCCGCCGTGTGGGCCAAGGAGAATACCCGTGAGGCCTTGTTTGACGCCATGGAACGCAAGGAAGTCTACGCCACCACCGGCAGCCGGATGATGGTGCGTTTCTTCGGGGGCTGGGATTTCACCGCGAAGGACCTCAATAACCGTGAGCCGGCCTTTGCCGGCTATGAAAAAGGCGTACCCATGGGTGGCGACCTGCCAGACAACAAGACCGGCAACAAGGCCCCCAGCTTTATGGTCTTCGCCCTGCGCGATCCGATCGGCGGCAACCTGGACCGTATCCAGATCATCAAGGGCTGGTACGACGGTAACAAACAGCAGGAAAAGGTCTACGATGTGGCCTGGTCAGGCGATCGCAAGCCCGGCAAGGATGGCAAGGTGGGGCCGGTAGGTGACACCGTGGACGCCAAAACCGCTTCCTGGACCAACAGCATTGGTGCCTCGGAACTGGCCACGGCGTGGACCGACCCGGACTTCGACCCGCAACAGCGGGCCTTTTACTATGCCCGGGTACTGGAGATCCCCACCCCGCGCTGGTCTACCTATGACGCCTTCCGTTTCGGGGTAGCGATTCCCGATGGTGCGCCGGTCTCGACCCAGGACCGGGCCTACACCTCGCCAATCTGGTACAACCCCAAATAAGGGGAACGCTCAGTGCCGGGCGCGCTCGGCGTCCTCAAAGAAGGACCAGATGAACCCGGGCCCATCCAGTTGGTGGCTGGTGGGGCCGAGAATTCTCGGTAAGCTGAAAATGGGATGGGGGATGGTGTGCCCGCCCCCGTTGATCGTGACCAGGCTGACAGGAACACGACCGCTGGCAGACCAGTCGATGCTCTCAACCGAGGTAACATCGTCCGCGACCTGCGCAGGCCAGCTGCGATGGACACCCTGACCCTCGTAACCGGCCAGTCCGGCCCAGTACCGTGCAGTCTCCTCAGCCGAGAGCACCAGGCCACGGCTTGCATCACCCCCTATCTCCACCACCCCTCCGCCATAGGGATTGACCGGATCGGCGGTACCATTCATCACCAGGGCCGCCACCGCCTGGCCCGAGGGCTGGCAGTCAAAATTGTCGGCAACCGGCAGGTTGGCGGCCATTGCGGCAATACCCGCTACCAGTTCAGGTGCCTCGAGCCCGAGGCGATAGGCCATATGGCCACCATTAGAGAGGCCGGTGGCAAACACCCGCGCCGGATCAACACCCTGCTCAGCCACCAGCTGCTTCACCAATGCCCGCAGGAAACCCACGTCGTCGATATTTTCGGTATTGGCGCTGTAGTTGGCCCCGGCGCGGCAATCGTTCCAGTGATTCTCATAGCCGTTGGGATAGACTGCGATAAAACCGAAGCGCTCGGCGAGTACATCGAATCCGTAGCGACTGGCCGCCCGTATCCGCTGGGCGTCGCCGCGCGAGCCATGCATCACCAGCACCAGCGCTGGCGCGGGAGTTTTTGCAGCGGGCACATAGGCCAGCCAGTTGCGTTCGATACCCCCGTGCTCAAGGCTACCGCTCTCGAGCTTTCCAGGCAGCACCGGCGCGACCATGGGATCGGCCCGCAGGTACCACCACCAGGCCAGCACCGCGGCCAACAGCAGCAGCGCGACAAGGACCAACAGTATCTTGAAAAATTTTCTCACCCGACTACTCCAGCTCTACGGTGATGCATTACAGGGGTGAGCGCCCCTTGTTGGCGGCGATGCGCATACGCAGGGCGTTGAGCTTGATGAAGCCCTCGGCATCTTTCTGGTTGTAGGCGCCGGCGTCGTCTTCAAAGGTGGCGATGCTCGCGTCGAACAGGCTGTCGGCTGACTGACGGCCGACCACGGTCACATTACCCTTGTACAACTTGAGCCGGACCTTGCCATTAACCACCGTCTGGGAATCATTAATGGCGGCCTGCAGCATCTTGCGCTCCGGAGACCACCAGTAACCATTATAAATAAGGCTGGCATAGCGCGGCATCAGCTCATCCTTGAGGTGCATCACTTCCCGGTCCAGAGTCAGGGACTCAATGGCCCGGTGCGCCTTGAGCATCACGGTACCACCGGGGGTTTCGTAACAGCCCCGGGCTTTCATACCCACGTAACGGTTCTCCACAATATCCGCGCGGCCAATACCATTGGCACCGGCAACCTTGTTGAGGCGCTCAAGCACTGTAGCGGGACTCATCGCCTCGCCATCGATAGCCACAATGTCGCCGCCCTCGTAGTCCAGCTCGATATAGGCAGGCTCCTGCGGTGCGGCCTCGGGGCTGACACTCCAGCGCCACATATCTTCCTCAGGCTCCGACCAGGGATTTTCCAGGATGTCACCCTCGTAAGAGATGTGCAGTAAATTGGCGTCCATGGAATACGGGGATTTCTTCTTGGCGCTGGAGAAATCCACCGGGATGTCGTGTTCCTTGCAATAAGCCATCAGGGTCTCTCGCGAGGTCAGGTCCCACTCACGCCACGGCGCAATAACCTTGATACCCGGCTTTAATGCATAGGCGCCCAGTTCAAAACGCACCTGGTCGTTGCCCTTGCCGGTGGCACCGTGAGAGATGGCATCGGCGCCAGTCTCATTGGCTATTTCGATCAGGCGCTTGGCAATGAGGGGACGGGCAATCGAGGTACCCAGCAGGTATTCGCCCTCGTATATCGTATTGGCACGGAACATGGGGAACACGAAGTCGCGCACAAACTCCTCGCGCAGGTCGTCGATGTAGATCTCCTTGATGCCCATGGCCTTGGCCTTGGCACGCGCGGGCTCCACTTCCTCGCCCTGGCCGATATCGGCGGTAAAGGTGACCACTTCGCAGTTGTAGTTATCCTGCAGCCAACGCACGATTACCGAGGTATCCAGACCGCCGGAATAGGCCAGCACCACCTTGTTTACATCAGACATGTTTCACTCCAGGGAGACTCATTCAAAAAAGGCCGCCATTCTACTCCCGGCAGGCGGCAATTCCCAGCGACCAGGGGGCCGCGTGCGGTGCTAAATCGACCGATTGGACGCTTCGTATTCCCGCTGCGCCGGCTTTACGGTAGCATGCACCCCTGATTACCCGTTCTACAGGCCCTGCTGTCCCAAGTGACTGATCTGACTATTACCCGCCCGGATGACTGGCATGTGCATCTGCGCGACGGTGCCGCCCTGGCACAAACCTGCGCCGATATGGCTCGCTATTTCGGTCGCGTGATCGTCATGCCCAACCTGACACCGCCTGCCACCACCGTGGCGGCGGCTGGCGCCTATCGGCAGCGCATCCTCGATGCCATGGCCACATTGCCCCGCCAGTTTGAGCCCTTGATGACCCTGTACCTGACCGACCAGACCGATGCCGCCGAGATCGAACGGGCGGCCGCTTCGCCCTTTGTGCATGCGGTCAAGCTGTATCCAGCCGGGGCGACCACCAACTCCGACGCGGGGGTCGCCCAGCTGGAAGGTTTGTATAACACCCTGGCTGCGATGGAAAAGTTTGATGTGCCATTGCTGATTCACGGTGAAGTCACCGACCCGGAGATCGACATTTTTGACCGGGAAAAAGTGTTTATCGATCGCCACCTGGCGCCTGTTGCAGCGCGCTTTCCCGGGCTGCGCATCGTGCTGGAGCACATCACTACTGCCGATGCGGTTGAGTTCGTGCGCGGGGCCAGCAATCAGGTCGCGGCTACCATCACCGCCCATCACCTGCTGTTCAATCGCAACGATATGCTGGTAGGTGGTATTCGCCCCCATTATTTCTGCCTGCCCATTCTCAAGCGCAACAGCCACCAGGCCGCGCTGCTGGAAGCTGCGACCTCGGGAGAAGCAAAATTTTTCCTCGGTACCGACTCCGCTCCCCACAGCACCGCCAGCAAGGAAAACAGCTGCGGCTGCGCCGGGGTGTACAGCGCTCATGCCGCCATAGAGTTTTATGCTGAAATATTCGAGCAGTGCGGCGCGCTGGACAAACTCGAGGGCTTCGCCTCCTGGTTCGGCCCGGACTTCTACCGGCTGCCGCGCAACAGCGACACCATTACCCTGCGCCGCCAAAGCTGGCAGGTAGCGAAGCAGTTGCCCCTGGGCGATACCACCCTGACACCGTTGCGTGCAGGGGAAGCGGTTAACTGGCAGGTACTGGACACGGAGCTACAGCGCTCTTGAAGGAATCAGGCGAAAACCGTATCTGCGATAGATTTCGCGGATTCCTGCCCGTGGTTGTCGACGTGGAAACCGGCGGCTTTATCGCCAGCACCGATGCTGTGCTGGAAATCGCCGCCACCACCGTACGCATGGACGAGGACGGTTTACTGGCGGTGCATCGCACCTACGACTTCCATGTCATGCCCTTTGAAGGCGCCAACCTTGAACAATCAGCGCTGGATTTCACCGGCATCGACCCCTATCACCCGTTTCGGGAAGCCGTAACAGAGGAAGTTGCGCTGGCGGAGCTGTTCTCTGTGCTGCGCAAGGAAATCCGTGACCAGGGTTGCACCCGGGCCATCCTGGTGGGACACAACGCCCATTTCGACGCCGGTTTTATCAATGCTGCAGTCGAGCGCTGCGGAATCAAACGCAGCCCCTTCCACCCGTTCTCATTCTTCGATACCGCCACCCTGTCCGGGCTGGCTTTCGGCCAGACGGTACTGGCCAAAGCCTGCGCAGAAGCCGGCATTGCCTTTGATAATGGCGAGGCACATTCGGCCGCCTACGACGCCGAGCGCACCGCGGAACTGTTCTGCGATATCGTCAATCGCTGGAAGGAATGCGGCGGCTGGCTGCCGGACTTCAGCTGAGGTGAATTAATCATGCCTGGCAAGTCCCGAGTCCAGCAGGAGCGGCGGGCCCTGCGATTCGCCCTGTATGGCACCCTGCTGTTCGTGGCGCTGGCGCTGGGGTTTGCGCTGCTAACCAACTCCGACGCCATTTTGTTCGATGGTATCTACTCGCTGATCGCCTTCAGCATGTCACTGCTTACCCTGAAGGTCGCGCGCCTGGCAGAGCGTCCGGATGATGATGTGTTTCACTTCGGCTACACCTCCATGGAGCCGACCCTGAACCTGTTCAAGTCACTGCTGATCCTGGTGGCTTGTGTCTATGCAGGGGTTGAGGCCACCAAACGGCTGCTTGCCGGAGGCAACCCCGCAGAATACGGGCTGGCGGTTTTCTATGGTGCCGCCTCCACCATCGGCTGCTTCAGCGTTGCCTGGTTGATGGCGCGTGCCAGCCGGCAACACCGCTCGGACCTGGTCGCGGTGGAAGCAAAAACCTGGCTGGTCGACGGCATGCTGAGCTGCGCGGTATTTCTGGGTTTCGTCGGCGCCTGGTGGCTGGACAGCTCCCCGTGGCCGCACTATGCGCCACTGGTTGATCCCATCCTGCTAATCACCATCGTCGTGCTGGCGCTGCCGGTGCCGCTGGGGATTTTGCGGGACAGCCTGCGGGAAATCCTGTGGATGGCGCCCTCGGTGCCGCTGGTCGACGAAATGGAAAAGCACCTGCTGGACAGTCTGGCAGGGGTGGACTTCGATCATGTTGAGCTGCGCACCACCAAACGCGGGCGCAATACCTATGTGCTGGTCCATGTGGTGGTAAACGATAACTTCAGCATCGACTCAATTGCCGATCTCGACGCTATTCGCAATCGCAGCGAGGCCGCACTCAAGGCGTGGAAGCCGGAAATTGTGATCGATATGCTGTTCGTCAAAGACCCGCGACTGGCGTTATAAGCGCGGGGTACCGGCGCTAGTCTTCGCCACTGATCTGGTTGAGGATGCCATCGAGCTCCAGCATCAGCTCATCGATATTATCCAGACCCAGCAGTTCATACTTGAGTGCCTCTTCCAGCGGCAACACCTGGATAAGCGTGTAGGCCACCTGCCAGGCATCGTCATAATCAATCTGCAGGCCCATGGCCTGGATATGGGGATGGGTCTCCAGGCTGCGAAGTACATCCAGCAGCGATTGCCAGGCCGGCTCTATCGCCGCCGCTGGCAGGGCCTCGCGCATCGTCACCTCGCCCATCACCAGGCCATCGGCGCGCACTGCGGTGGAGGCCAGGTCAAAGCGCTGTCCTCCCTCGATAGTCACCCCCAGCAGTCCGTTGGGCAGCTGGTCCCAATCGACGATGCGCGCGGTGGTGCCGTAATCCCCGAGGTTGGGGGCCGCACTGCCGCGCTGGGCAACCTCGGCCCCACGGCGGATCCAGACCACGCCAAACTCGCTACCGGACTTCAGGGTATCGCGAACCAGGTCGAGGTAACGCCGCTCAAAAATCTGTAGCGGTACACGCCCCCGTGGGAGCAGCACGCCAGACAGGGGGAACAGGGGCAGCTCCATCAGATACCCCCACTGCCCGGATGGGCTGGACGGGTGCTGAGCTCCCACTCAGCCAGAATCACCAGCGCCTGTTCGCGACTGTCGCCACAGGCCAGCGGTTCTGCCTCGAAATCCGCGCAGCAACGTGGCCGGCGGGGGTCACCAAACAGGCCACAGCGCCTGTCCGGCGCCAGGTGTGCACAGGCAACGCCTGCCGGCTTACCCTGGGGCATGCCGTGGAAGGCCTGACGGATGGAAGGCTCGATACAGCAGGCGCCGCAGTTTGGCCGGCACTGCATTACTCGGCCTCCGGGCCCAGGGGCTTGAACATAATAATCAGCAGCGGCAACAGCAGCAGCGCGCCCAGCACCGCGGCGACCATGGCCAACACCGTCAGCAGGCCGAAGTAGATACTCGGCGTGAAATTCGACAGGGTCAGCACGGAGAAGCCAACCACGACAGTCACCGTGGTGTAATACATCGCCCTGCCAATACTGTGGTGGCAGCGATACATGCTGGCCAGGTAATTGCGATCGATACTGAATTCGTGAATATAGCGGTGCACGTAGTGGATGCAATCGTCGACGCC
>Ga0102815_10002025_pt1 | contig 12499 bp, 14 predicted proteins | sample ColrivemetaGS759_FD_79113 | JGI IMG/M metagenome (GOLD analysis project Ga0102815, IMG submission 79113) | Estuarine microbial communities from the Columbia River estuary - Ebb tide ETM metaG S.759 | ecosystem: Environmental > Aquatic > Marine > Intertidal zone > Estuary | place: USA: Columbia...
TAACAGATAAATTAGCAGCTCGTATAGCTGTTCAATCTTATGAAAAAGATGGTCAAATTTATAACCTTCACACTGGAAACAATATCGATGATAGAAGTACAGAAGATTACAGAATTTCTTTGAACTACGCTATTAATGATACAACCGAATTAGATATCATTCATCAATCCCATAGTGCTGATGATAATAGATCTCATTTTACTGCAAACCGTTGTGAAAGAGATAGATTTTATGGGTGTCTTCCATGGGAAGAAGGTCAGCTAAATGCTCCAGGTTATACATCTGGTTCTGTAGATGGTTTGTTTGGAATTCTTGCACAAACTAATAATAATTATGATGAGTTTGCAAACTCTATTTATCCATCATCAATCGATGAGGTTAATAGAGACTTTGACCCTCATACAAAGCAAACATTTGATTTAACACAAATAATACTAACTAAGCAGTTTGATAACTTTGAATTAAAAGTTAAAGCTTCAACATCTGATAGAGATTATTTAAGAACAGGTGATGTTGACGGTTCAGTTGCTTCAGAAGGATTTACTTCAGCAGTTATTAACACCATTATGAATGGTGGAGTGAATGCTGCTGTTGTGGCAGCTGCTTTAGCAGATCCAGTAAATCAAGGTGCAATTGATGCTGGTTTAGCAACTACAGCTCAAGTTCAGGCTGGCGCTCAAGCAGCTTATGATGCTGCTGTTGCAGCAGGCGGAACCGCTACAATCCCATTTTTTGATAACGACAATAATCAATTTACTATGCCTCTTGGTCTACCGTGTATGGATGGCGTATCAGAGTGGAGTGGCTCATACGAATGCTCTGATGTTGTAGAGACTACAGATCAAGTAGAAATTAACTTAGTTTCAGATTTTGACGGCCCAGTTAACTTTGTTGCTGGTCTTTTTGCTTGGGAATCAAATAACCATAATACTTTCTACACACATACTAATTCTTATAACGTTTTAAGAAGTTTTGATTTACATCCAATGTCAAATTACTTTGCTGTTGGAAATGGTTCGCTTCCAGAACTTCAAGGCCAAGGTTATGGTGGTCTTGGATTTTATAATGAATTTCTTGGATATGCGCTTAGTGGTTTTACTGAAACATATGATGTAGATAATCCAATTGCTGACGGAGGCGGTGGCCTTACTTGTGAACAATTAGCAGCCGCTGGATCTACTGCAGGTGTCCCTGGTGTAACCGCTGCAACACTTGGATGTGATCCCCTTTTATTAGATGATGGAAGCTTTACACAGTACATAGCTACTGTTGAGGCTTTAGTGCCTAATACATTTGTAAGAACTTTACCTATGCAATTAGGTGGATTAATTCAGGATAACCCTGTACTTCAAGAAAGTGTAGCTTTTTATGGTAATGTTTTTTATGACATTTCTGATGATACGAAATTAACCTTTGGTTACAGAGTTAATGAGGATAAGTACGATGACTATTCTATCAATGCGCTAGGAGATGGTACTAACCCTAATTATGTATACAGTCCTGTTTACGATCTATACACATTTGGTGGAACAGTTGAAGAATCAAACGCTGAATTTAGAACAAAAGGTAGTGATACCGCAGAAACATTTAAGATTGCAATTCAGCATAATTTAAATGATGACATGATGTTATATGCCTCAATGTCTACAGGTAATAAGCCTGGTGGATCAACACCAGATCAGTATGGTAATCCATCAGTATTTGCTCCAGAAACCGTTGATTCATTTGAATTAGGTCTTAGATCAATCTTAATGGATGGCAGATTACTAATGAACTTAACTGCTTTTTCAATGGAATTCAAAGATGCTCATACATCACAGGTCGTAGGTTCAGCTGCTATAACAAACAGCTTGGACTACACTCATAATGGTTTAGAAGGTCAAATGAAGTTTTTTGTAACTGAAGCCACTTCAATCGACTTTAACTTCTTAGCTCTTGATTCAACAATTGATGAAGGTGAGTCACTATTTAACCCGCTTAATCCAAATGGCGCTACTGAAATACTTGATTTTTTTGTTATAGGTGCTGGTGATTATGATGAGAATGGTGCTGTTATTGCAGGATCTGATACTGCTAGATGGATTGCAGCTTTAGAAGCTCAATATGCAGCTACAGGTGGACTTTCTCAAGCCTTGCTAGTCCCTCAACCTGATGGCATTCCTTGTGAATTTCTTGGAGCTGTTATTCAAACTGGTACTCCTCTAGATCTATGTAATGATGCTTTGCAGGCTACTGGAAATAGTTTTATTGGTGGTTCTGCTGCTTCATACGCTGCATTACTTACTGGTAATGAAGCTGCTGCAGGCTTATTGCCATTCTTGATGTTTGCCTTAACAGATGCTGGAATGATTGCTAACTATCAAGGTAGAAACCTAACTTCAGGAAGATGGGTTGCTGATAGTGATACATTTGCTGGGCTTCCATTACCATGGTTAGCAGCTGATTATCTTGTACCTTTAGGAGGAACAAGAACTCCTTTTACTTCAGAGCTTGATTACAACATTGCTGTAAATCATTCAATGGCTGTTATGTCAGGTATGCTAGACCTTAAGTTAACTTACTCTCACAAAGGAGATACTAATGGTGATTTATTTGAATCTCCATTAACCTATACTCCAGAACAAGACTATCTTGATTTATATGGTAACTGGACTCCAAATGATGGCGATTACTATGTAGGTTTTTATATTAAAAACTTAGAGGATAGTAGAAATCTTGCAGGATCTAGAACAACCTCAGAAATGGTTGGTGGACCTGCAAACCTATACTTCACTCAGCCTAGAACAGCTGGGTTAACCTTTGGTTTAAATTTCTAATATAGATATAAATTTAAAAAGCCCAGTTATACTGGGCTTTTTTTTATGTAAAAATAATTATGTTTTCATTACCATATAAATCAGACGTTATTCATGTTACTCAGGACATGTGTGATCATAATGGCCACATGAATGTCACTTATTATTACAAGCTGTTTGATAGTGTTTATACCTCAATGTATATCGAAAAATTAGGCTTCGATGATGAATATTTACAAAGCGGTTTTTCAACTTTTACTCTTGAAGATAGCATTAGATATTTAAAAGAATTTAAACTCAATGATCCAATTCATCCTTCTTTTTACTTAAATAATGTAAATAACAAGCTATTGCACTTTGTAGGAGTGTTACAAAATAAAGAAGGAGAGTTGGCAGCTATATTTGAGACTGTCTTAGGTCATATTAATCTTACTGCAAGAAAAGTAACTGAATTTGATCATAAAAGACTCAATGATCTCTTAGCTTACAAAGAATTAAATACACTTGAAGAACAACTTCCATTTGAGTTAAGGTTAAAAATAAAAGATTTGTAGATGGTTTATAGTTTTAAGTTTCTTATTTTACTTACTCTTTTTAATCCAATTCTCAACGCAGAAATATTAAGCGTAATGACATTAAATGTTGATAATCTTTTTGATACCTTTGATGATAATAAAAAAGATGACAAAGCATTTCTTCCTTTATCTGAAAAGAATACAAATACTCATATAAAACAGTGCGATAAAATAAAAGTTACTAAGTGGAGAAATGAGTGTTTATATCTTGACTGGAATAAAGAGATAAAAAATGCAAAGTTAGCCAATTTAGCTAAAAATATTTTATCTTATAAACAAAATGGAGCTGATATTGTTGCTCTTCAAGAGGTAGAAAATATTCAAATTCTCAATGAGCTATTTCTACTTTTGAAGCCTTATGGTTATAAAAATATCTCCTTACTAGAAAGTAAGGATAGAAGAGGTATCGATACAGCATTTATTTCAAAGTACGAAATAAGAAATCCAAAGCTTCATTACATAAAATTTTCAAAAAAAAATAGAAATTCGAGACCAATATTTGAAGTTGATATTGTTTTAAAAAATAATGTTATTAAATTCTATAATTTACATCTGCCCTCGAACTTTTATCCAGTTGATATGCGTATTGACTCATTAAATGCACTGAATGCATTAATACAGCAACATAATTATCCCTCTGTTGCGCTTGGAGATTTTAATATTTCATCCAAGGATGACAATAGGCTTAATCTTTATAAGAATCAGGAATCGCAATGGTATGTTGGGCATAGAGAGTACTGCCAAGAATGTAAAGGTACCTATTTTTACAATGGAGATAAAACATGGAGTTATCTAGATACTATCTTGGTCGCTAAGAATAGAAATTTAAACTTTATTAATACCAGCATTAATGTTTGGAGAACACCGTTTAATTCAAACATGAAATCAGGAAAACCAATAGATTTTAATCCCATAACCAAAAAAGGGGTATCAGATCATTTAGCAATGGTTGCTGAGCTAGAGCTTAATTAAGAATTAAACTTATAGTTCAAATAATGTGCTCTTATTAAAAGAGAGCCAAATAAAATAGTCGTTATTACCTCTAATATTGTAGAGAAAAATATTGCTGCAAATAGTCCGATCGTTCCTAAAGAACCCAATATTAAAGGTTGTATTTTATTATGATTTCTATAACCAGAAGGAAAGCTAATAAGACCAATAATAAAAACAATTGCTAACAATATAGGATGGATAAGTTTTTCTGAAATATATAAAAAACTTAGTGAGCTCAGGCTACTCCAAATTACAAATGCAAATAAAATACAATGAAATACACAAAGACCTGAGATAAGAATTCCCAATTTATCTTTCATGAATTGAACTGAAAGAGTTAGTCTCTCCAACCACCTCTATCGAATATTCTAAGATAGGTTAATTGATCATGCTCAGATAGATTTATCACTTTACAGTAATCGCCTGATTGAACTAAAACAACATCACCAGCAGTTAAATCATAAGAATCTTTATGTTCAACACCATACGATGGATCAGACCCATGACCCTCATCCGAGTTCATATATTCAACAACTTCCATCGAGCCTCTGCCGTTAGTAATAACATAAACAACATCTGAATCAATTAATTTATGACCTTGTGTAGATTTACCTGGGTGAATAACTGTTTTACTTGCAATTACTCTTTCGAGTAAATCATTAGTCCAAACAGCATAGTCTTCATTAACATTATGAGGTGATCCACCAACTCTGAAATTATTGTATTTTTTTGCCATAATTACTCGCTATAGTTTTTATAATTATAGTTATTTAATTAAAACATGCTAGTAAATAGTGTCTTGGCCTGTTGTTATTGAATGATATAAAATATAATTATTAAGCGCCTTTTGATATCAGCTTGCCGGCGCTTAAAAATAGGCTAAAGAGAACTTGTAACTATCTTCTCTCAGTTGATGTTTTAAATAAATATAGGAAACATTATGAGTAAAACATACACAAACCCAGAAACCATTGGACTTCATGCAGGATGGAGAAAAGACGAAAACACTAATTCAGTAGCAGTGCCTATTCATCAAACTACTAGCTTTCAGTTTGATGACACAGAACATGCAGCAAATTTATTTGCTTTATCCGAACTTGGTAATATCTACTCTAGAATAATGAACCCAACATGTGCTGTTCTTGAAGATAGAATTGCTGCTTTAGAGGGCGGCGTAGGTGCTTTAGCAGTTGCATCAGGTCAAGCTGCTTCAGCATACGCAATACAAAACATAGCTAAGAATGGAGATAATATTGTTGCTTCAGCACATCTTTATGGTGGAACATACAATCAATTTAAAAATGTTTTTTCAGATATGGGTATTGAAGTAAGGTTTGTTGACCCATCAGATCCTCAAAACTTTGCTAATGCAACAGATGATAAAACAAGAGCTTATTATGGAGAGGTCCTTCCTAACCCTAGTTTTGAAGTATTTCCAATATCTGAAGTTGCAGAAATAGGAAGGCCACTTGGTATTCCATTAATTGTTGATAATACAGCTGCTCCAGTTATATGTAAGCCCTTTGATCATGGTGCAGCGGTAATAATCCACTCAACAACTAAATTCATTGGCGGGCATGGAACATCTATTGGCGGGATTATTGTTGATAGTGGTAATTTTGATTGGGAAGCCTTCCCAGAAAGACAACCAGCATTAAATAATCCTGACCCTTCTTATGGAGGTGCTGTTTGGACTGAAGCAGTTAAGCCTTTAGGGCCAATAGCATACATACTTAAAGCTAGAACAACAATTCTAAGAGATATGGGTGCTGCTATGAGTCCATTTAATGCCTTTATGTTTATTCAAGGACTAGAAACATTAGCACTTAGAATGAGAGAGCATTCAAGTAATGCTGAAAAGGTCGCAGAATATCTTGCAAACCATGAATCTGTCGAAAGAGTTAGTTATCCATCTCACATGGACGGTTATGCCAAGGAAAGAGCAGATAAATACCTTACTAAGGGTAATGGAGGCCTTATGGGCTTTGAAATAAAAGGTGGAATAGAGGAAGGCAAGAAATTTATTAATGCTTTAGAGATGGTTTATCACGTTGCTAACATTGGTGACTCAAGGAGCTTAGCAATACATCCTGGCAGCACAACCCATAGCCAGCTTAATGAAGAAGAATTATTAGCAGCCGGTATTACACCTGGTTATGTACGACTATCCATTGGATTGGAGCATACTGATGATATAATTGCTGACTTTGAGCAAGCTTTAGCTAAGATATAGAATAATTTTGAGCCAAGAATTAATTACTTTTATAGTTCTTGGCTCAAAAGCTAGACTCAGAGGAACAAAGGTTCCCCTTGATAATAAATACGAAGAGTATGTTCATCTTAACTTTGAATCAAAGACTGATATCCAAAAAAAAATTGATGACACGATAACCCTTTGCAAGGGTGATTTAGTTGCTTTGCTTCCACCATCTTCTATTCCAAATATTCAAGCGAGAGAAGCATTAAAGAAAATTGCTTTAATCGGTTTGTCTTCATGGGGATGGTTTGATTTCAATTCAAATAGGAAAAACTTTCTTCAAAACATTAAAAAGATTAATACTTTAGTTAGAAGCATTCCAGACCTTGAGCAAGGAATTTATTTTTCTAAGAGCTTGTATTTCTCAGTCGGAGGTATTGGCTCTTTTGGATCATCTCCATTTTCAGAAATATCAAAAAGATTTTATTCAAGAATTGATCCACAAAAACCTTTACCAGCACTTATAATAAGAACAAAAAATCTTACGTTAGATTTATAAAAATGCATCTAAAAGTTAAAGCAACAAACTTAAGTTATAAAATTAATGAAAAGAAGTTATTCCAAAATATTTCTTTTGCACTTTTTTCAGGAAGAGCTATTCATATTCAGGGAGATAATGGCTCTGGCAAAACAACACTTTTAAAAATAGTTTGCGGCTTAACAAATCAAGTTAAAGGCGATGTGGAATTAAAAATTGATAAAAAAATATGCTATCTAGGCCATAAAAATGCCTTAAAACAGTACCTTACAGTTGAAGATAATTTATCCCTCCTTAATGTGGTCAATCATCCCAATCTTACCAAGTACCTAAATGAATTTGGGTTAAATGAAAATCTTGATACAAATCTATCGAGCCTTTCCTTTGGCCAGCAAAAGAAAATTGCTCTTCTGAGGGTATTTTTAAATGATTCAGACTTGCTTATATTAGATGAGCCATGTGTAGGCCTAGATCAACAATCCCAAGATCACTTATGCACCTTTATTAATAATGAATTAAGGCTGGGTAAATCAATATTGTTTTCTTCTCATATGCCATTAAATATAAACTCAGAAGTATTGAATATAAATAGTTAGAATGAATATAGTTAAATTAGAACTACTAAAGCTTAAAAGCAAGTCAAGAGGTTGGCTTGGTCCGATTTTAGTTTTTATTTTAATAATGGTTGCCTTTCCTTTGACTATTGAAGTTTCAAATAAAGAACTAGGGCAATCATTCTTTTCAGTCTTGTGGATTGCAATCCTTCTTGTGATGATGCTTGCAACAGAGGATATTTTTTTAGAAGATTTTAATGATGGCTCATTAGAGCAGTTTGCAATATCTGATATCAATTTATCTTATCTTGTAGGCGCTAAGATTTTTATATATTGGTTATTAATAGGAGTGCCGATATCTTTCCTTGGATCTGTTTTTTGTATGGGTTTAACAAATTCAATTTATCTTGCCAGCCATTTATTCCCAATTCTTCTAATTACTTCTTATATATTTATAAATGTTTTTAGTTTTGGTAATGCATTAAGCCTTACCAAAGGATCAGTTCTTGGTACTCTGATTACATTACCTTTATTACTTCCATTGCTAATTGTTCTAGGAAAGGCAGTTATATCAATAAATCTTAATTTAAATTATTTAGGTTTTGTAACTCTGCTTTTGGGTGTCTTATCGATTATAATATTTATTGCTCCATTGATTATTTCTTATATTATTAGAGCGCATTTAGAATAATTTTGGTCATAGAGAATATCTTATAGTGATAAAAAGGTTTATACATCAATTCGCATCGCCTAAAACTTATATGTATCAGGTAAGTAGAGCGTATCCATACATTTTTTATTTTTCATTGACTTTATATTTACTATCTATTTTTTGGGGTTTATTTTTAACCCCTGAAGACTTTGTTCAAGGTAATTCTTACAGGATTATCTACCTTCATGTCCCAGCATCTTTCATATCTCAATCTTTGTATATGGCAATGGCAATAGCAAGCGCTATTTTTCTTATATGGAAGGTTAAACTTTCTGTATATCTTGTTAGATCTATAGCTCCGATAGGTGCGATCACTACATTTATAGCATTAGTTTCTGGTTCTATATGGGGTCTGCCAACATGGGGTACTTGGTGGGTCTGGGATGCAAGAATTGTTTCCACATTAATATTATTTATTATGTACCTCGGCTTAATTTCTTTACATGATTCATTTTCTAATCATGAAAAAGCAGATAAGTTTCTTTCAGTTTTAGTTTTAGTTGGATCTGTAAATATACCAATTATTAAAATGTCTGTTGAGTGGTGGAGTACGCTTCATCAGCCAGCATCAATAACTATTTCGGATAAACCTGCTATTGATTTGATTATGCTATATCCATTATTTGGTTCAATAATAGGTTTTACTGGAATAGTTACATGCTTGGTTATACTTTCCTCAAAGTTACAGATACTCAAAAGAGAAAGAAATAAATCATGGATAAAAAGCTATGTTTAATAACGCATTTAACTCTCTATCAGAAGTATTTTTAATGCAAAGTCAAAATGGTCAAAACCATGGTATTTTTGTTTGGTCTGTGGTCGTAATCGTTTTTATAAGTATTCTAGCTACATTTATTTTTTATAAAAAAAATATAAAAAAAATTAGTAAGAAATTAAAATGAAAAAAATAAGAAAACAAAGGCTGATAACAGTTTTACTAATTTTAATCAGCTCAGCATTAGGTTCTTTTTTAGTTATTCGTGCTCTTGACTCTAATTTAGACTTTTTCTTTACACCTTCTGAGTTATTTAAAGAAGAATTACCTGATAATAAAAGAATTAAAGTTGGCGGAATGGTTTTAGACGGATCTGTAACAAGAGATAAAACAAATATTTCGTTTGTGATAACGGACTATGAAGGGTCTATAGATGTAGAGTTCGATGGCATAGTTCCAGATTTATTTAAAGAAGGAAGTGGTGTTGTTGTTTTAGGCTATCTGAAAGATAAAACTGTAATAGCAGAGGATGTCCTAGCAAAACATGATGAAAATTATATGCCTCCAAGCATTGATCTAAAAAATTAGATGTTAATAGAGATTGCTCATTTTCTTTCTATTTTAGCAACTGGATTGTTTTTCTTATGTTTTATTTTTTCATTTTTTTTAAACTCAAAAGATATATATATTATTAATCTAGTTTCAAGAATATATACCCATAGCTTTCTTATATTTCTCTCTTCATTCTTAATTTATATATGGTTAGCAATAACTGACAATTTTTCTGTTTTATATATTGCACAACACTCTAATATTAATCTTCCAGTTTTTTATAAAGTTTCATCTATCTGGAGTGCGCATGAGGGCTCGATGTTTCTTTGGATTATTTTCTTAACATTCTGGGGCGCTATATATAATCTAGCTACTTCTAATAATCAACTTTTAAAGGCTAGAACGCTTGGAGTTATATCATTAACTTCTGTTGGCTTCTTATTATTTTTGCTTTTGACATCAAATCCATTTGAAACTATTTTACCTTTACCCCCAGAAAATGGCGCTGATATAAATCCAGTTTTACAAGATCCACTTTTGGCTATTCATCCTCCAATGCTATATATGGGTTATGTAGGATTTGTAATAGCCTTTGGTCAGGCTATAGCATTTTTATTTGAAGGAAATCCAGAAATTAAATGGGAAAAGCAAGTAAGATCTTGGTCAGTTGCTTCATGGTCTTTTCTTACATTAGGAATTGCATTAGGCAGTTGGTGGGCTTATTACGAACTTGGCTGGGGAGGTTACTGGTTCTGGGATCCTGTTGAGAATGTTGCTTTAATGCCATGGCTGGCAGCTACTGCATTTATTCATTCGCTAAGCGCATCTTCAAAATCATTTATTTTAAGAATTTGGACACTCCTATTATCTATTCTAGTCTTTTCTTTAAGCCTATTCGGGGCTTTTATAGTAAGGTCTGGAATCATTGATAGTGTTCATTCATTTGCAAATGATCCAGAAAGAGGGCTATATCTTTTATCATTTATCGGACTTCTTGTAATGACTTCTTTATTATTGTTCTCATATAGATTTAATCATCTTCTTTCAAATAAAAAAATTGTCTCTTTATCAAAAGAATCATTCATATCTATTAATAATATTTTCTTCGGCACCTTAATTTTTTCTACAATGCTAGGAGTCTTATATCCTTTAATATATGAATTTATATATGATCAAAAGATTAGTGTTGGCGCTCCATTCTATAATGCAATCTTTGTTCCAATAACCCTAATTGCATGTATTTTTTTATACTTTTCAATTGATTCAAAATGGCAACAAAGTTTCAATTTTAAATCTCTCTATCAACCATTATTTTTATCAATAACGGCTTCTTCAGTTATAGTTGCGCTAGCATTTTATAAGTTTTTGATAGTAAATTTCTTGACATTGGCATCATTGCTAATAGGGTCAATAATAATCATTCGATATTTAATTGTGATTTATTTTTACTTTGTATATAGAAAGTTTGCCAACTTCTTCAGCATTATTGCGCATTGTGGTCTAGGCCTTTTAATAATATCGATAGCTTTAAATAACAATCTAAGTTCTGAAAGAGCTTTAAATATTAAAATCAATGAAACAGCGGTCTATAAAGACTATCAAATAAATTTTAAAAATCTGAGGGTGGTTCCTGGACCTAATTTTGACTCTGTAAAAGCAGATTTTGTAATAACCAATCCAAATGGAAAAGTCTTTACGTTGACTCCAGAAAAAAGAAAATATTTTGCAAGAGGACAAGTAACCACCGAAACGGCTATTCATGCATCTGCTTTAAAAGATATTTATATGACAGTAGGCGATCAGCTTGATGATGGAAGTTGGATTGTAAATATTCAATTTAATGTCTTTATTAGATGGATATGGTTTTCTGCAATAATGATGGTATTAGCAGGACTATTGCTGACCCATTCTTTATCGAGATCTAGATCATGACGGTGCTCATTAGATTTATAATAATTGTAATTACATTGATGTTTTTTTCGTTTTTTTATTTATATATTAATGATGATAAATATTATCCAGGAGCAGATTTCACCATCTCTGATATGCCAGATTTTGAAATTAAGGATTTATATTCAGAAAGGCTATTTAATATAAAAGACTTAGAAGGTAATTATTTAATTAATGTTTGGGCAAGTTGGTGTATAACATGTCGAGTTGAGCATAGCTTTCTAGCTAAACTGGACTCAAAAGATATACCAATTATTGGCTTAAATTATAAAGATGAAGCTCAAGATGCTATTAATTGGATAACTAGATTTGGCGACCCATATAAATATATTATCCATGATTACAAAGGAGAGCTTGCTCTCGACCTTGGTGTTACAGGAGCTCCAGAAACATTCTTATTAATTGATGGCAAAATTATCGTTCATTACAGAGGTGAAGTGAATGATATGATTTGGGATGATGTTTTCATGCCTATTATCAAGAAGGAGAGTCTTTTTGATGCTAACTAAGTTTTTTTTATTCTCTACAGTAATATTTTCTAGTTTTATTATAAGTGAATCACTTTATAAGTTTGATAGTGTTGAAGATGAAAAAAGATTTTATTCTTTAATAAAAGAAATACGTTGTCCAAAATGTACAAGTGGCTCTCTAGCAAGTTCAAATGCGCCAGTATCTGAAGACATAAAATCAAAAATAATTGAGCTAATCAAAGAAGGTAAATCAGATCAAGAGATAAAACAATTCTTATCTGATAGATTCGGAAATCAGGTTTTATATAATCCAGGTTTTAGTAAAGATACCTATTTCCTGTGGTTTGCGCCTGGTTTATTTTTAATATTAATACTTCTTATTTTCTTTTTTAGAAAAAGAACATAATGTTGATAGTTTATTTATTAGCTTTCATTGCATTACTACCCA
>Ga0102815_10002027_pt1 | contig 12487 bp, 14 predicted proteins | sample ColrivemetaGS759_FD_79113 | JGI IMG/M metagenome (GOLD analysis project Ga0102815, IMG submission 79113) | Estuarine microbial communities from the Columbia River estuary - Ebb tide ETM metaG S.759 | ecosystem: Environmental > Aquatic > Marine > Intertidal zone > Estuary | place: USA: Columbia...
AGTTGTTTGTGCAGAAGAACAGCCTGGGTGAGGAGCTGTATGCATCGTTTAAATCCTGGGACCGTGGTGACATCATCGGTGCCCGTGGCAGGCTGTTCAAAACCAAGACCGGTGAGCTGTCGGTATGGGTTGAGGAGCTTCGCCCGCTGACCAAGTCTTTGCGCCCACTGCCGGAAAAGTTTCACGGTTTGAGCGATCAGGAAACCCGCTATCGCCAGCGCTATGTGGACCTGATCATCAACGACTCGACCCGGGAAGCATTCAAGATTCGCAGCAAGACCCTGGCGGCGATTCGCAGTCAGCTGGACGGGTTGTCTTTCATGGAGGTCGAAACCCCCATGATGCACCCGATTCCCGGTGGTGCCGTGGCTCGACCCTTTGTCACCCATCACAACACCCTTGATATGAGGTTGTACCTGCGTATCGCTCCGGAACTGTATTTGAAGCGATTGATCGTAGGCGGCCTGGGTCGTGTCTACGAGATTAATCGCAGCTTCCGCAACGAGGGTATCTCCACCCAGCATAATCCTGAATTCACGATGCTGGAGTTGTACCAGGCATTTGCGGATTACGAGGACATCATGGATCTGACCGAGAACCTGATTCGTAATACCGCCCAGGCGGTACTTGGGAAGCAGGTGCTTGATTACCAGGGTGTGGACGTAGACCTGGCCAAGCCGTTCGAACGGATTACCGTCGAGGCGTCTGTGCTGAAATATAACCCGGACCTGGATCCCAAGCGGCTACGTGAGGTCGAGTACCTGCGTGAGGTTTGCAAAAAACTGAAAGTGCATGTGAAAGACAGTTTCGGCGCGGGTAAGCTGCTGATCGAGATATTCGATGCGACAGTGGAAAGCGAGTTGATGCAACCCACGTTCATTACCGCGTATCCCACCGAGGTGTCACCGCTGTCCCGCTGCAATGACAACGATTCGTTTATTACCGATCGTTTTGAATTGTTCATGACCGGCAGAGAGTTGGCTAACGGATTCTCTGAGTTGAATGATCCCGAGGAGCAGGCCGAACGCTTCCGTGACCAGGTTGTGGCCAAGGATGCAGGAGACGATGAGGCCATGTTCTTTGATGACGATTATATTCGTGCACTGGAATATGGATTGCCGCCTACAGGCGGGCTGGGAATTGGTATTGATCGCCTGGTGATGCTGTACACCAACTCGGCGTCAATTCGCGACGTGTTGTTGTTCCCGTTGATGCGCCCCGAGGCCTAGTCGGTTTCGGGCAGCGAATAAGGCAGGGGCCGGGTTTCGACCCGGCTTTCGCCTATATTCATCGGCGAGCCTGCCTGGGCCGCATCGAGTTGCAGGACTGCCAGGGCACAAAACCCGTCTCCCAGGGCTGCGCTTAGCAGTACCTGGCCTATTCCCCGCTCATCGACTTCCACGCTAGTGCCTGAATTGGGTGCACTTCCATTGCCTTCCAGCCGAAACAAACGCCGCTTGATACGCCCCAGGTGCTGGGTTCTGGCGACGATTTCTTGTCCGGTGTAGCAGCCCTTGCGAAAGCTGACCGCATCCAGGGCGTCCAGGTTGAGCATCTGGGGGATGTATTGGCCACTGCTTTGCTCATCAAGTTCTGGCAGGCCCGCATCGATTTGCCATCGCCTGGCCAGGTTGGCATCGAATTGAGTTAATTCCAGTCCAGGTTCCGGTTCATCCAGCAGGCGCCAGGCCAGCGCGGGTTCCGCACTGGCAACCCAGGTCAGGCCGTGTTGATCACTACTGACCTGGTCCTGTTGGTTTAGTTGGTCGGGTAACTGGTTCCCGCAGATCAGCAGTTCATCGCTTTGCGCCTGCTCAAGGGTTACCCGGGAGCGCATGACGAACATTCGCAGCCGGGTCATTACCGGCTGTAACAGTTCCCTGGGCAGCACCATTAACAAACCATTTTGCTGGGGAAGGAGGGTCAGTAGCGCGATGGAGCGCCCCTGGGGCGTGCAGTAAGCGGCCCGGACAGCCCTGTCGGGTGCCAGTGATAGTACGTTATTGGTCAGCTGGCCCTGGAGGAAGTCCTGGGCATCCTCTCCGGTGACGCGTATGACGCCGTAATCTGGTCTAGTCATCCATAGCATGGCCAGAGTGTACTCCGGGTGTGAAATTAATGCCGCGAGTGTATAGGTTTTCGGGGTGCAAAGGCAGTGGTGATCTGGCAGAATGCCCGACATGTCGGAAAAGCACGAAGCAGAACCCAAACTCCCACCCGAACAGCCAGAAGTGACTGATCGGGAAGGTGAAACTGCCACCACTGGTGAGCAGGGGATGGCCAAGGAAATTGGCGGCAGATCCGGACCTGAACCTACCCGTTTCGGCGATTGGGAAAAGAACGGTCGCTGCATCGACTTCTGACGTAGAGTAACCACAGAATTTAAAGTCTTCGGGGGTGGGTTGTTTCCCGCTAACGAGGCTGTATTGATTGACTCGGTAAAGGACTAGGCATCAATGACGACGAAAAACCGTCCACTGTCTCCGCATCTGCAGGTGTATCGCTGGCAGATCACCATGGTCATGTCCATTGCCCATCGCGCCACCGGTGTCGCGCTGGCGTTGGGCAGTTTGTTGCTGGTGTACTGGCTGGTCAGTCTTGCCAGTGGCCCTGAAGCCTATGCCACGGCCATGGAATGCCTGGCTTCAGCCCCGGCGGTTGCGGTCCTGGCCGGTGCCTCCTTCGCTTTCTTTTACCACCTTTGTAACGGTATCCGTCACCTGGTGTGGGACACGGGGCGGGGTTTTGAAATCTCTCAACTCTACGCATCAGGCTATGCGGCCATTATTGCCAGCATCGTCCTGACCGCAGGGTTCTGGCTGCTGATTATCTAGGGGGATTGAAGATGAGTCTGAAAAGTCCGCTTGGAAAAGTGCTTGGGACCGGTTCCGCCAAGAATGGAACAGGTCACTGGTGGTCGCAGCGCGTCACTGCCGTGGGCCTGGTGTTCCTGGGATTATGGTTTGCGGCCGAACTGATCTGCCTGGAAAGTTTTGATTACCAGAGCATGACTGAATTTTTGTCCTCGCCCTATAACGCGGTCCTGTTGATCCTGCTGATTGGTACCCTGATGTATCACTCGCTGCTGGGTGTCCAGGTTGTTATCGAGGATTATGTGCATCATGGCAGCCTCAAGGTTGTTTCATTGATGCTGATCAAATTTGCCCACGTGCTGGCCGGTGCGTTGGGCGTATTCTCTGTACTCAGAGTGGGATTTGGAGCATAACGATGTCGCAGGCCTACGAGTTTATTGACCACACCTACGATGTCGTTGTGGTGGGAGCCGGCGGCGCCGGATTGCGGGCAACCTTCGGGCTGGCCGAAAGCGGGCTGTCTACTGCCTGCATCACCAAGGTCTTTCCTACCCGCAGCCATACGGTTGCCGCCCAGGGCGGTATCAGTGCCGCGCTGGGTAACATGGGCGAGGATGACTGGCGCTGGCATATGTACGACACCGTCAAGGGGTCGGACTGGCTGGGTGACCAGGATGCTATCGAGTACATGTGCAAGGAAGCCCCTGATGCGGTGATCGAACTGGAACACTACGGTGTGCCGTTCTCCCGTACCGAGGAGGGCAAGATTTACCAGCGTCCGTTTGGCGGTATGACTACCCGCTATGGCGAGGGACCTGCGGCCCAGAGAACTTGTGCCGCGGCTGATCGTACCGGTCATGCCATGCTGCATACCCTGTACCAGCAGAGCCTGAAACACGACGCGACGTTTTTCATTGAATACTTCGCTATGGATCTGATCATGGAGGATGGCGAGTGCCGTGGTGTTATCGCCATGTGTATGGAAGACGGTTCATTGCATCGTTTCCGTGCCCACCGTGTGATTCTTGCTACCGGCGGTTATGGCAGGGCGTTCTTCTCCTGTACCTCTGCACACACCTGCACCGGTGACGGCAACGGTATGGTTCAGCGTGCCGGGTTGCCGCTGCAGGACATGGAGTTCGTGCAATTTCATCCCACCGGAATTTACGGTGCGGGCTGCCTGATTACCGAGGGTGTGCGAGGCGAGGGTGGTTACCTGACCAACTCCAATGGCGAGCGCTTCATGGAGCGTTATGCACCCAATGCGAAAGACCTGGCCTCACGAGACGTGGTCAGTCGTTCCATGACCATCGAGATTAATGAAGGCCGTGGTGTTGGCGCCGAGGCGGATCACATTCACCTGCATCTTGAGCACCTGGGTGCTGAGGTGATTCATGAGCGCCTGCCCGGTATCGCAGAAAGCGCACGAATTTTTGCCGGGGTAGATGTGACCCGTGAACCGATTCCGGTGTTGCCTACCGTGCATTACAACATGGGCGGCATTCCCACCAATTACCACGGTGAAGTGGTTACCTTGAAAGACGGTAATCCCGATCACGTGGTGCCTGGCCTGATGGCTATCGGTGAGGCGGCTTGTGTGTCGGTGCACGGTGCCAATCGCCTGGGCTCGAACTCATTGCTTGACCTGGTAGTGTTCGGTCGGGCCGCAGCCAAGCGCTGCGCCAGCGAGGTCAAAACTGATACTCGGCACAGAGCGCTTAAAGAGGATGCTGGTGACTTTGCCCTGGCTCGCCTGGACAAGTTGCGTTATGCCAAGGGTGAACTCTCCACCGCACAGATTCGCTTGAATATGCAGCGCACCATGCAGAATCACGCAGCGGTGTTCCGTACCGGTGAAGTGCTGGATGCCGGTGTTGAGAAGATGCAGGAAGTATTCGCCTCCTTCGAGCAGGTCGGTATTTCCGATCGTTCGCTGGTCTGGAATACCGACCTGATGGAGACCATGGAACTGGATAACCTGATGGGGCAGGCCATGAGCACGATTTGCTCTGCCGCCAACCGTAAGGAAAGCCGAGGGGCCCATGCGCGGGATGATTACCCGGATCGCGATGATGCGAACTGGATGAAGCATACCCTGGCGTGGGTGAACAGTGATGGCAAGGTGCAGATCGATTATCGGCCTGTGCACATGACTACGATGACCGATGAGGTTGACGTGGTTCCGCCGAAGAAACGAGTTTACTGATTGCGATCCGGAGAGTACGCGTAATGGCCGAATTTCGATTACCTCCCAATTCCCGTATTACCAAGGGTAAGGTGTTCAAAGCCCCCGAGGGCGCCAGGAATGTGAGGAGTTTCGTCGTGTACCGGTATGACCCGGACAGTGGCGAGAATCCGCGCCTGGACACCTATGAGGTGGACATGGATGGCTGCGGTCCGATGGTGTTGGACGCACTTATCAAGATCAAGAACGAGGTGGACTCCACCTTGACCTTCAGGCGTTCATGTCGCGAGGGTATCTGTGGTTCCTGCGCGATGAATATTGATGGCACGAACACCCTGGCTTGTACCAAGGCGACCTCTGATGTGAGCAAGGATGTGAAAATCTATCCGCTTCCTCACATGCCGGTGGTCAAGGACCTGGTGCCGGACCTGACTCAGTTTTATGCCCAGTACGCATCGATCAAGCCCTGGCTGCAATCCAGTACGCCGCCACCGCCGGATCATGAACGGCTTCAGACCAAGGAAGACCAGGCAAAGATCGACGAGCCGTCGGCCTGCATTCTTTGCGCCTGCTGCTCAACCAGTTGCCCAAGTTACTGGTGGAACAGTGACCGTTACCTGGGTCCGGCTGCCTTGTTGCAGGCGTACCGCTGGATCGTGGATAGCCGGGACGATGCCACCGGTCAGCGACTGGATGACCTGGAAGATCCGTTCCGGCTCTACCGTTGCCATACGATCATGAATTGCACCCGCACCTGCCCCAAGGGATTGAATCCTGCCAAGGCAATTGCGGAAGTGAAGAAAATGCTGTCCGACCGGCAGCACTAGGTCGGCTCGGTATCAGCATGAAAGAATTATCCCGTTTAAAGTGGCGTTGCCGCCGCGGTATGCGGGAACTGGACTTCCTCCTCGGGCGTTACCTGGAGGAAGACTATCCCAGGGTGTCTGCCCAAGAGCAGGAGGCGTTCAAGGCGTTCCTTGAGTTGCCTGATCCTATGATCTTTTCCTGGGTTACGGGCAGGGAGCAACCACCCCAGGGATTGGTCAGTGAAATCGTCGGCAAACTATTGCAGCAACCTGATCGTTGATCTACGACCGGGCACCTGGGCAGGGCTCTACCTGCCAGTCTTGAGTGGCTGCATGTTGCTTGCGGTATACCTCTCGGGTCTTGAACCACTTTTAAAGATTTTCTTGTCTCTGGGGTTGACCGCCTGGGGTCTCATGGCCTGGGCGAAGCGCCCCGGTGGAATTCGCACCGTGATCTGGCAGGCTAGCGGAGATTGGCGTCTGCTGAGCGGTTCAGGGGGCTGGATGACTGCCCACCTGCTGCATGCCTGGACCGCCGGCCCGGCCTTTACGGTTCTATTCTGGCGGGATGAGTCCGGTGGCAGGCAACTCGCCCTGGTCACTCCCGGGGCGGCTTCCGAGGCCAGTCGGAGGCGCCTGTCCTGTCACCTGCGTTGGCGGCCAAATGCTGCCTGACAGGCTGTTAATAGCAGTAAAATCAAGGCGTGACGCCGTTCTCCTGCTAGAATCCCTCGTATTCTACTAAGGACAACATTCGGGACCAGGTGAAAAAAAACCCCAAAACGCAGAACTTTCCTCGTTACCTTCGGTCTATCCCAGTGATGACGCGGACCGGCTGGCTGTAAGGGTTGTCTATGGCTGGCAGGGCAGATGATTGGCAACTGGTGCAACGGGTTCAAGGCGGCGACAAGACTGCGTTCGACGTTTTGGTGCTCAAGTATCAGCACAAGATTGTGAAGTTGGTTATGCGTTACGTACAGGACCCATCTGAATCGCAGGACGTGGCCCAGGAGGCTTTCATCAAGGCCTACAAGGCCTTGCCCAATTTTCGGGGAGAAAGCGCGTTTTATACCTGGTTGTACCGGATAGCCATCAACACCGCGAAGAATTACCTGGTCGCCCGTAAGCGCAGACCGTTGGATTATGACGTGGACCTGCAAGATCCGACCCAGTACGAAATGCAGGCCCGGGTAAGTGATATCGCAACGCCTGAGGGACATGCCCTGGGTGAGGAAGTGCGAGAGGTTGTTGCAGAAGCCGTAGAGAAATTGCCAGAGGATTTGCGGATGGCAATTGTCCTTCGTGAGATCGAGGGAATGAGCTACGAGGAGATTGCCCAGGCCATGGATTGCCCGGTCGGTACGGTTAGATCGAGGATTTTCAGGGCTCGTGAGGCGATTGATAGTCGTCTCAGGCCATTGTTGGATTAGGAATTGGTCATGTCAGACAGTGTGAATAAACAGCTTTCGTCGTGCCTGGATGGTGAGTTACCTTCGGAAGAGGCAGCCATGCTGATGAAGAGGATCGGACGAGATTCCCGGTCCAGGGATGCGCTGAATCGCTATACCGTGATGGGCGAGGCCATGCGGGACGGGCTAGTGCCCGGATTGTTGGACGGCGATTTTGCCCGGCGTGTGTCCGACGAGATTTCAACGGAACAATTTTCCCAATCAGACCAATCAATATGGCGTGGCAAGATTCAACGATTGGTGGCCGGTGCCGGTGTGGCCGCCGCCGTCGCTGCGGTCGCCCTTGTGTCTTTACAAACCGCCATTGTTGACACTGCCCCGACGGGTTTAAGCGCCCAAAGTGACGTGGATGCAATCAGTTACACCGTGCCGGAGCCTCCGGATCGGCTGAACTCATATTTGGTTCGTCATGGAAGCCAGGCTGCCATGGCCCGAAATAGTAGTTGGACCCGGGTGGTTACCGATGAAGCCAGCGATGTCGCAGGACAAGCTGAGGACGGGCCGCAGATCGATGATTTGGATGCGGTACCTGAGCCAGATGCTGTCGACGCGAAGAAGGTAACTCCCTGATGCACCAGTTTTGGCTGCTGTGTGTTTGCTTGTTGATTGCCCTGCCGACTGGTCTGCGTGCCGAGGATGCTTCCCGGGACTGGATGGAGCGCATGGCTGTGGCGGTGGACAGCACCAGTTACCAGGGTTCCTACATCCGAATACACGGGGATGAGATGGAAACCCTGGAAATCTTCCACCGTGTGGATGATTCCGGAGACGTGAGCCTGCGCCTGATCTCCCTGGATGGCGCAGGTAGAGAAATTGTCAGTGATAGCCAGGGCGTCAAATGCTACATGCCGGACAAGAAGTCAGTGCTGGTGGAAAGAGCTGATCCGAATGCGCCCCTGAGGTCACATATCGGGCGGTTCTCGGGCCAGTTTTCAGCGAATTACCGGGTGTTGGATTGCGACCGCTGCAAGTCTGCGGACGGACGGATGGAATTGGATGCCGAGGGATGTGGAAGTTGCATGCCGGGTAAAAACGCCGAGCAACGCATGCTTTCCATGGATACCGTCATGCTGGCGATCACGCCGGTGGATGCCTATCGATTCGGTTACCGTCTCTGGCTGGACCGCGAATCCGCGTTCCCCATTCAGACCCAGGTTCTAAATGAGAAGGGTGAGGTTATCGAGCAGGTTCGTTTTACCCGCCTGGTGACCGGTAAGGGCGTGGCATCCAGTTCGGTGCAGACCGCGATTGATGCTTCTGAATACGAGTGGATCTACAGCGAGCAGAAGCATATGCCGGAAACCGGGGTCTCTCGTTGGCGGGCAGCCGAATTGCCACCCGGTTTCATGCTCACCCGGGTCTCCCATGACGGAGACGAGGGTAAGGCCCAGTCCGACGAACACCTGGTGTTTAGTGACGGAATGGCCAGCGTGTCGGTATTTGTTGAGCAAGGCGAGAATCCGGGGGTCAAGCTGGGTCTTTCCAGGCTTGGTGGCGCCAATGCCTATTCTGCCCACATAAATGGGTATTACGTCACTGCCATGGGCGAGGTCCCGCCGGCAGCGGTTGAAATGATTGCCCACCATATGGAGCCTTTGGCGGACGTCGAAATCCCGGCGCAAGTGAAATGATTGTTGAGCGCGGAAAGGTAAGTCATCTCGAAAATGGCGTTGCCTGGGTGGACTGCCAGTCCCGTTCTGCCTGTGAGCGTTGCGCACGCGGACAGGGTTGCGGCGGCGGGGTGCTTGGTGCACTGCTGGGAGACCGACTGCACCAGGTCCAGGCATCGGCAGGAGACCATGAATTGAAAGTGGGCGACCAGGTGGAGTTGGGTATTGCCGAGATCAGCCTGGTAAGCGGCGCATTCCTGGTCTATCTGCTGCCCCTGGCCGGCCTGTTCGCCGGTGCCCTGGGAAGTGGGTACCTGGTCGGTTTCGACAACGACACCATGACAGTCATGAGTGGTGCCGCGGGATTGGTTGCCGGGAGCCTCTTGTCCCGTCGACTTCATGTGAAGGACCATAAGCGTTTCCAGCCCGAAATCCTGGCTAATCTGGGGCCCTGTAAAGCCTCCCGGGATGTTGGGCAGGCTATGGAGGGTGGCGCGTGAGCCTGTCGCTGACGCTGTATTCCCGGCCCGGTTGTCACTTGTGCGAGATAATGCTGGAGGAATTACAGCCATTTCTCGAGAAATATCCCCTGGAACTGCAACTGGTCGACATCGATGCGGATGACGAGTTACTCAGGCGCTATGCGATCAAGATCCCTGTGCTCGCCCTGGATGGGGAGACACTTTGTCAATATCAGCTGGATCCCGAAGTGCTTACCCAGGCGCTTAAAGCGAATTCCGCGGCTTGAATTGTCAGGCCTGCTATCGGAGCCGGCCATCCCTGACGTATAATTGATCGTTTGTATTCTTAGCTTGGCGCCTTGATGAAGCATATTCGTAACTTTTCCATTATTGCCCATATTGACCATGGCAAATCCACCCTGGCCGATAGATTTATCCAGATCTGTGGTGGCCTGACCGAGCGTGAGATGGGTAACCAGAATCAGGTGCTCGATTCCATGGATATCGAGCGCGAACGCGGCATTACCATCAAGGCCCAAAGCGTCACCCTGCAGTTTCCCTCTGAGGACGGAAACACCTACCAGCTCAATTTCATTGATACACCCGGGCACGTGGATTTCTCCTATGAGGTGTCGCGCTCGCTGGCCGCCTGTGAGGGTGCGTTGCTGATTGTTGATGCGGCACAGGGCGTGGAAGCCCAGAGCGTGGCGAATTGTTACACAGCCCTGGAGATGGGCCTGGAAGTGGTTCCTGTGCTGAACAAGATCGACCTTCCCTCGGCGGAACCCGAACGGGTTTGTGCCGAGATTGAGGAGATCATCGGCATAGAAGCTGAGAATGCGCTAAAGGTTAGCGCCAAGACCGGCGCCGGGGTCAGGGAAATTCTCGAAGAACTGGTGCGCCGGGTCCCTCCGCCCCAGGGTGACGAGGATGCGCCCTTGCAGGCCCTGATCATTGACTCCTGGTTTGATAACTATGTGGGGGTAGTGTCCCTGGTGCGGGTGGTCAACGGCACGATGGTCAAGGGACAGAAAGCGCGGATCATGAGTACCGGTCGCAGTTACCAGATTGACCGGGTGGGTCGCTTCACGCCCAAGATGGAAGACGATGATGTTTTGCACACCGGCGACGTGGGTTACATGATTGCCGGCGTCAAGGAAATCGACGGCGCGCCCGTGGGGGACACGATTACCAACGAGCGTAATCCCTGTGAAACGGCATTACCGGATTTCAAGCATGTTCAGCCCCGGGTGTTTGCCGGGTTGTTCCCGATCAGTTCCGATGACTATGAGGCCCTGCGCGAGGCCTTGCGTAAGCTCAGGCTCAATGACGCCGCGCTACACTTCGAGCCAGAGACCTCCACCGCCCTTGGGTTTGGTTTCCGCTGCGGTTTCCTGGGAATGTTGCACATGGAAATTGTCCAGGAACGGCTTGAGCGTGAATACGATCTTGATCTGATTAGCACTGCCCCGACAGTGGTTTACGAGGTGAAAACTGTTCGTGGAGAAGTGGTCTCCATTGATAACCCTTCCAAGTTGCCGCCCGTCGGTGAAATCTCAGAAGTGCGTGAACCTATCATTACAGCAAATATTCTGATGCCCCAGGAACATGTGGGATCGGTGATTAACCTGTGCATTGAAAAGCGCGGGGTGCAGAAAAAAATGTTGTACCTGGGGAAGCAGGTATCCATTGAGTATGAAATGCCTATGTCCGAGGTGGTGCTGGATTTCTTTGACCGCCTGAAGTCCGTGAGTCGTGGATACGCGTCATTTGATTACCACTTTAACCGCTTTCAGGCGGCCCCCCTGGTCAAGCTTGATTTGTTAATTAACAAGGAGCGGGTGGACGCGCTTTCCACCATCGTGCACCGGGATGCCGCGTATGCGCGAGGTAGGGACCTGGTTGAAAAAATGCGCGAGCTCATTCCCCGACAAATGTTTGAGGTTGCCATCCAGGCGGCCATTGGCGTGCATGTCATTGCCCGTTCTTCGGTGAAGGCTCTGCGCAAGAATGTGACCGCCAAGTGTTATGGCGGCGACGTTTCCCGCAAACGCAAATTGCTGGAGAAGCAAAAGGCCGGCAAGAAGCGTATGAAGCAGGTGGGTAATGTGGAAATTCCCCAGGAAGCATTCCTGGCCGTATTGAAAGTGGACAAGTAGTATCGGCCGGCAAGAATAGTCGGGTTCGGGACAGGGCGCGGTCAGAAAATTTTGACCGGATTGGATGAATAACAAATACTCTGGGTACTTATGCAAACAGACTTCGCCATGATACTCCTGATAGCAGTCCTGGTTAGCGGTGGGATTTGGCTGTTAGACAGCCTGTTTTTCCGCAAGCATCGTGAAGCCCGGGGCGGTTCACCATCTGCCGAGCCGGTGTTGGTGGAGTATGCCCGGTCATTTTTCCCGATCATCCTGCTGGTGCTGGTGGTTCGCTCCTTTGGGTACGAGCCTTTTCGGATTCCATCCAGTTCCATGATGCCCACCCTGTTGGTAGGGGATTTCATATTCGTTAATAAATACACCTACGGTTTGCGGGTGCCCGTCCTGAACAAGAAGTTCCTGGATGTGGGTGAGCCCAAGCGCGGCGATGTGATTGTTTTTCGCAAGCCCCAGGAACCCAGTATTAACTACATCAAGCGACTGGTCGGCCTGCCCGGTGACGTGATTTCCTACCGCTTCAAGCAGGTATACATAAACGACGTGGCAGTGGACCTTAAAGGCAGTGGCGATACCCAGCGTATCCAGTGCGGGCGCGATGCCGGGGGACGTCCCATGCATTTCACGGCCACCACGGTTACCGAAACCCTTGATGGGGTGAGTCACGAGATTTATCTCAGCAAGAAAAGGGATTTTCCCAGTTCTTACCTGGACCAGGTGGTACCCCAGGGTCACTTCTTTGTGATGGGGGATAACCGGGACTGCAGCCAGGACAGCCGCATCATAGGATTTATTCCGGAAGAAAACCTGGTGGGTAAGGCCGTGGCTATCTGGATGAATTGGGACTGGACAGAATCCTCAGTTCTCTGGGGACGGATTGGTACCTCGATTAAGTAATGGCAGGAGAAGTAGGGTGATGTACAAAAAACAACGCGGAATGACCACCATTGGAATGATCCTGGCGGCCGCCATTGCCGGACTGAT
>Ga0102815_10002035_pt1 | contig 12460 bp, 10 predicted proteins | sample ColrivemetaGS759_FD_79113 | JGI IMG/M metagenome (GOLD analysis project Ga0102815, IMG submission 79113) | Estuarine microbial communities from the Columbia River estuary - Ebb tide ETM metaG S.759 | ecosystem: Environmental > Aquatic > Marine > Intertidal zone > Estuary | place: USA: Columbia...
ACATTGTAGAATAGCCTTTGACAAAGCTAGAGTAGATTCGCTCGGGCTCACCGACTACTTCGATTCTTTCGAAGCGATTCATTATCTCTTCCCAGACTATGCGCAGCTGCATCTCGGCAAGGCGATTACCCATGCAACGATGTAAACCGAAGCCGAACGAGAGATGCTGGCGCGCATTGGGGCGATCGACAATCATACGCTCAGGATTCTCAATAACCTCGTCGTCTTGATTACCCGACGCGTACCACATGATTACCTTCTCACCCTTTTTAATTTTTTGCCCGTTTAACTCGGTATCAACTTTTGCCGTGCGTCGCATGTAGGCGAGCGGCGTCTGCCAGCGAATGATTTCAGAGACCATATTGGGAATTAGTGAGTGATCGGCACGAAGTTTGTCGTATTCTTCGGGGAATTGATTTAGCGCAAGTACGCCACCTGTAATGGAATTTCGGGTAGTGTCATTGCCACCAACAATCAGCAGCAAGATGTTGCCGAGGTATTCCATCGGCGGCATATTTTTTGTAGCTTCGCCATGTGACAGCATCGAGATGAGGTCATTCCCAGGTTCCGCATTCACACGCTCGTTCCATAGCCGTGTAAACGTGGCAAGACAGTCCTGCATCGCCTCCCATCGCTCCTCATTGCTACTGATGATGCCGCCACCCGGAATCGCGGTCGCAGCGTCAGACCAAAAGGTCAGTTTGTGGCGGTCTTCGAATGGAAAGTCGAACAGCGTCGCAAGCATCTGGGTTGTCAGCTCTATTGAGACTCGCTCGACCCAGTCGAACTCTTCGCCAATCGGGAGATCATCGAGTATGGCAGCGGCGCGCTGCCGAATGAGTCCTTCTAGGGATTTCAGATTAGTGGGCGCGACAACGCCCTGCACAACCCGGCGCTGTTCATCATGCTTGGGTGGATCCATCGAGATAAACGAGGGAACCGTGAACTCTTCGAAGGAGTCCACAATACCGATCGTTGGTTCCGAAGAGTAGATATGCGGCGACGTATCTACCGTCATAATGTCTTTATACTTCATTACAGACCAATAAGGGCCTGTGGCCGATTCAGCGCAATAATGCACGGGGGCCTCTTCTCGTAGACGCTTCAGAAAAGGCAGAAACTCATTCTCTTGCCAGATGCCGGGGTGTGCGAGGTCGATTTTATCGATAGGCATTGCATAGGGATCTTTGCCGACCATGCTCCACTTACTCTCGGGGCGGCGGTCTAATTCAGACGTGGCAGGGGTATCGCTCATAATAATCTCTCTCAACTCTCACTGGCCTGCGTCTTGTTGGCAGGTCATATTACGCAGTTTACTTTAGTCGTGGCATCTGGCGGAATAGCATTCCGTGATAGCCATTCGGATAGAGAACCGGATTAAAACTGAAATTCTGGCGTGGTTACCGACAGACCGTCGAGCTCCGCGCTAAGGGTGATTTGACAGCAGAGACGCGAGTTTTCACGGCGATCACTGCTTAGGCCCAGCATCGCATCTTCGTTAGGGTCTATTGCGGCCAATTTGTCGACCCACGCCTCGTCTACGTATACATGACAGGTCGCGCAGGAACACGAACCTCCGCAATCGGCATCGATACCCACTACTCCATTAGAGACCGCCGCCTGCATGACCGAGACGCCCGTGGCAGCCTCAACCGATTGTTCACGTCCTGCATGATCCTTGAATAAAACCTTTACCATTTATCTCATTCCTACCGTCTTAAACTACTGTTCTGAATACTGTTCTAAATACTGCTCATAAGTACTGCGTTAAGTGCTGCTTAAAAAGCCTGCTAATGGCGCTGTCGCAAGGCAGCCTGAATCAAACACTTTTAGTCGACCGCGCAACACGAACGCTACCTTAGCAAGGTTTACCCCTAAGAATAAAGTTTACAATACACACATGAACAAAGTTCGCCATTTTTGAAAAACCAGTTACTCTTCTCTGCACCGATTACCTATTCTCAGCTTTTAAAAACAGGCAAATCCAAATGAGCGACACTACCCAGAGCCCAATCAGCTACATGCCTGTCCTGATCAGCGCCTGCCTGCTGCTTATGCTTTCATTCGGCCTGCGGTCTGGCTTTGGCCTATTCTTGCAACCAATGAGTGAGGCCAACGGCTGGGGACGCGATGTTTTAGCACTCGCACTGGCGATACAAAACTTATCATGGGGCATAAGCGCAGTAATCGCCGGGGGCTTCGTCAACCGCTTCGGCACCACCAAGGTCTTGCTTGGCGGTATCGTCTTGTATGGTTTAGGCACGCTAGGTATGGCGTCCAGCACCACCGCTCTTAGCGCTAACCTGACCGCCGGCGTGATTATAGGCGCCGGAATTGCTGGCACCTCGTTCGGCATCGTTCTGCCCGCAATCGCCCGCGCAGTCCCTGCCGAGAAACAGGGCTGGGCGCTGGGGATTGGCACCGCTGCAGGCAGCGCGGGCCAGTTCTTAATTGTGCCAGCAGCGCAAGTGTTCATCGATTGGCTGGGCTGGCTGGGGGCTTTACAGCTAATGGGCTTGCTGGGATTCGGCATGGCTGTCTTTGTGATCCCCCTCGCCCGCTACGGCAACGAAGCAGGCGCAGCGCCAGCGGGAACAGCAGAGATCAGTCTTTGGCAGCTAACTCGCAGGGCACTCGCTGTCCGCTCTTATGTTCTTTTACTCGTCGGCTTCTATGTGTGCGGCTATCACCTCGCCTTCATTACAGTGCATATGCCAGGCTATGTCGTCGACCTTGGCTTTACCCCGCAGGTAGGGGCGTGGAGCATCGGCACGATTGGATTGTGTAATATTTTCGGCGCCTACTATTCGGGCGTTGCAAGTGGCAAACGCCCAAAACACACTATGCTGTCTGCTATATATGTTGCACGTGCGATTGCTATTTTGGCTTTCCTCTTGCTACCGCCGTCGCTGTTTAGCATCTTAGGCTTTAGCGCAGCGATGGGCTTTTTATGGCTTTCCACAATCCCTCCGACTTCGGGTCTTGTCGCACAATTTTTTGGTGTAAGGCATATGCCCTATCTATACGGACTCGTGTTTCTCAGCCACCAGTTAGGCAGCTTCAGCGGGGTCTGGCTGGGTGGTTATCTATACGAAACCACCGGCAACTACGACGGCATCTGGCTGTCGGGCGCTGCGCTCGGTCTGCTCGCTGCTTTACTCCACTGGCCCATCAAAGAGCAGAGTTACGAAGCGAGTTTAAGCGCTGCATCAGCCTCACACTGAACGGGCGCTGGCCGCGAGGGCTAGCGCCTAATCTGGCTTGACAACCAGTACATCACACACCAGCTCATCCAAAAGCCGTTCGGCAGTGCTGCCCACAAACACCCTATCTATCGCAGAGCGAGAGATGGCGCCCATGACCACCACCGCCGCATCGACCTCCTCGATCAGCGCAGGCAGCGAATCGTTTATAACCACATCAGTCCAGTGACAGTGGGCTGGGTCTATACCATTCATTGCTCCAAGTTCGGCAAGCTTTGCGGATTCGCTCACCGCATCAACTCTAACAGGATAAAGGCCAGACAGAGGAGGTAGCCAATCGTAATGATAGAGATGTGCCTCACCGCCAAATCGAACACGCAATTCCAGCATATGGGCCACGAGCTTTTGGTCTAAGTTTTCTGGCTTGTCGCGCAGGTGGTCGGGGTCAACGGCCGCGACGAATATGGGCGGTTCTGACCAAGGAAGCCCCTTCACCAGAAGTAAAGGTACCGGGCAATGCCTAACAAGCTCCCAGTCTTCATTCGAAAGAAAAATGCGCGCGAGGCGATTGTGGTGGGAGGTGCTCTTTATAACGAAAGACGGCTGGGTAGCAGCGATGCGCTCGACCAGCGACCTGTGTGCAGGGCTTCCCCAAAGAGCAACCACGTTGACACTTAAGCCTGCATCGCGCGCTAGCTGGGCGAGCTCTTCGGCCTTTTTTTTATTCACCTTGCTGTGCTCTTCGCGCAGTGATTTTGCGACAACTGGATCATAGAAATACCCATCCTCCAAATAGTGAACATATTCAGAATAGACAATCTCGAGTTCCGCGTGACTCACAAGCGCCATCGCAATGGCTTTTTCTACAACGGCTCTATTATCGATTTCGGGGTCGATGACAACGACGATCGTGTTGGATTCAAACATGCAGCCTCCTGAAAATTCCTTAATGAATTTCGCTTAAAGTATGGATGCGTGAAAAAGCGCTAACTTGATCAAAATCAAATCAGGCTCCTGTTATTAATCTAGGCGACCATTAAACTAGGAAACATGGGCCTCAATCGATGCGCAAAGCGATCTAGTCATCGCCGCTAGACGTTTCCACTAAAAATTCAATTAGCAGAAGCCCTATGCCCGAAGGACCCGAAATACGCCGAGCAGCTGACAAAATAGCCAAAGTGCTCGAAGGCAAGACCGTCAACAGTATAGAATTCGCCTTCCCACACTTAAAACCATTCGAATCTGATCTGCAGTCGAGAGAGGTAACTGCACTCGAAACGCGTGGCAAAGCGCTCCTGATCCATTTCGATAACGGGCTCAGCATTTACTCTCACAACCAACTTTACGGGCGCTGGTATATTGTGAAGCATGGAACACTGCCTAAGACGAATCGCTCACTTAGGCTTGCATTGCACACAGCTACCCACAGCGCACTGCTCTACAGCGCCTCGGAAATTGATGTGTTAGACGCCGATGGCATTGCGCAGCATCCGTTTCTCACCAAAATCGGCCCAGACATTTTGTCGCCGGTGCTTACTTGGCAAGAGATCGCATCGCGGCTCTCGTCGCCTAAGTTTATAAAACGCTCTGTCGGCATTCTGTATCTCGATCAGGCATTTCTCGCAGGTGTTGGTAATTATCTTCGCTCCGAGATTCTGTTTGATGCCAACATAAACCCGCGCGCGCGGCCCTGCGACTTGGCCAAAAAACAAATTAACGATCTCGCCCGAAGCACTCTCAAAATTAGCCAGCAAGCGTATGCAACGGGCGGCATAACCAATGCGCCCGCACTGGTCAAAAAACTCAAGCAGCAGGGGCTCCGGCGGGGACAGTATCGCCACACGGTTTTCTCGCGAGAGAATCAAGACTGTTACACCTGCGGAGAAACCATTCTCAAAGAGGCGATTTCGTCGCGCCGTCTTTACTGGTGTCCGCTTTGCCAATATTAAACAAAAGGCTCAGCACAGGATTCAAATGCCATGAACGACACTGCAACAACGCAACTTGATAGCAAGCACCTACCCGCCTGGCTATTGGGCGAATTGCGTTCCGATCAAGCGGGCGAAACCGGCGCGGTCGCCATTTACCGCGGAATACTTTGGGCGAGCAAGGATGCGTCAATCAGGCGCTTCGCTGAACATCATTTGCTGACAGAGCAGGATCACCTTCAGAAAATAGACTCTGTTATTCCTGCTAAGTCGCGCAGCCGCCTGCTGCCATTGTGGCGCGCAGCTGGCTTTGTCACTGGCGCTCTGCCAAGCTTATTAGGCCCGCGAGCGATTTATGCCACCATCGCAGCTGTTGAAACGTTTGTTGATGAGCATTATTTGCAACAAATAGAGCGCCTAGACCGAGAGAATCTTTTTCCAGAGCTCAGAGACCTACTCGCAAACTGCCGTGAGGATGAAATTGAGCACAAGCAAGAAGCCGAGCTAGCCTTGGGCTCAGCCAATCATTTTGGCCTGCGCGTCTGGTGCAAGATTGTTGATTTTGGATCACGCGCCGCCGTGGCGATAGAGCGGCTCTAACTCCAGAGTTCCACCAAACAACGCATTCCTCTATCTAATCCTGCTATCCAACCCTCCTATCGAACTCTTCTTGTCAACCCTTATATCCAGCCCTTCTATCGAAGTCTGCCAGCGCACTCTGCTCGCGGGTTGCGCTTTTGCCGAGCCTGCCTGCGTACTTCACTTCCTATAATTTTCGTGGAATCATCTAGAAATTATTTTCCTGCACTCGAACGGAGACTGCCCAATGAATCTTGCACAGAAACCTGATTACGCTCGCGGGTTATTCGCGCGGCTGCTTACCCCTCTGCTTTCCCTTCTGCTTGCATTTATTACCTTGCCCGCGTTCGCCGCGAGCGCAGGATTCGAATTCACCGCGCTAGACCGTTATGTGCAAGCACCCGATGGCAACTACCGCTACGAAGTCGTCGAGGTCGTCTCTGGCGAGGTTCGGGGCGAGGCTTATAAGACCTATATCGTCGAGATGGTCAGCCAGCAGTGGCTCACCGAGGCCGAGGTGAATCTGCCGCTGTGGGTGCATGAGCTCGTGATTACCGTGCCCGCCGACGTAACTAGCGACATCGGTTTTCTTTACCTTACCGGTGGCAGCAACGAGGGGAATCGCCGCGGCGCCGCACCCGAAAGCGACATTAAGCGCGCGCTGCAAACCGGTACCGTAGTGTCAACACTCTACGGCGTACCGAGCCAGCCCCTCGTGTTCGCCGATGACGATGGGCGCAGGCGCAGCGAAGACGGCATCATCGCCTACACCTGGGATAAGTATCTGCGCACCGGCGATGATAAGTGGCCCCTGCGTCTACCTATGACCAAAGCCGCCGTGCGCGCAATGGATACCATCACCGACCTGATGCAGACCGAGGCGCGCCCCGCAGCCACAGTCGACCAGTTTGTCGTGGCCGGCGGTTCGAAGCGCGGCTGGACAACATGGACTACTGCCGCAGTCGATCCCCGTGTCATCGCTATCATGCCAATTGTGATCGACGTGCTCAATCTTGAACAAAGCTTCAAGCATCACTTCAGCGTCTACGGCGCCTACTCTCTGGCCGTGAGTGACTACGTGCTAAACGGCAATATCGCCTGGATGGGCACCCCCGAATTCGCCGAGCTGATGAAAATCGTCGAGCCCTTTGAGTACCGCGACCGCCTCACCTTGCCGAAGTTTTTGCTCAACTCCACCGGAGACGAGTTCTTCATCCCCGACTCCTGGCGCTTCTATTGGGATGAACTGGTTGGTGAGAAACACCTGCGCTATGTTCCCAACTCCAACCACAGCATGGCGGACACCGACGTTATGGACAGCGTCGATGCGTGGTATCACGCCGTGGTGAAAAACGTGCAGATGCCGCGTTACAACTGGGAGGTCGCTGGCGACGGAACAATAACAGTCTTCACACTCGACGAACCCCTTGAGGTACTTTTGTGGCAGGCGAGCAACCCGAGCGAGCGCAACTTTATGCAGGCGCAAATCGGCCGCGCCTACACCTCGACTGCCCTGAGCGAAAAAGAACCCGGCGTTTATCAGATAAAGCTCGACCCGCCCGAGACGGGCTTTACCGCCTACTATGTCGAGCTAGCATTCCCTAGCGGCACAGTTGAGCCACTAAAATTCAGCACAGGCGTCAAGGTAGTGCCAGAGGTTATTGAGCACGAGTGGAAGATGGCGCCGGCGAGTGCGAGGCAGTGAGCCGAGAGTGAATCAGAATGAATTTTGACCCAACCACCTTGCCTATACTCGTCTTCATACTTGCCACGCTTATGTCGCTGGCACAGCCATTAAACAATGCAGTAACACGGATGAACGAAAGCGCAGCCGACGCGTATTCGCTAAACGCGGTCAAGCTCCCCGACGTGCTTGCCTCTGCCCTTGTTAAGACCGCTGAGTACCGAAACCCTCGGCCGGGTGCGCTGCAGGAATGGCTTTTTTACACGCATCCCTCAGTCGAAAGGCGCGTAAAAATGGCGATGGACTGGAAGGCTGAGCATTAGCGAAATTTCGGTCTAAACTACGCGCGTACTGTGAGAAATTCAAAACAGAAGGGATGGTTACAGGGGAGAGTTTAGCGGAAGAGGCAGACACATACTTTCTTACCGTTAGAAACTAAAAAGCATGCCAGAGCTAACCCCAGTCAACACCAAAAGGCGCATCAATAATTTTCAGCAAATACCACTGCTTAATCTTTAGATTAGCGGGCGAGGCTTATCTGTCCGACACGCTACTTGCCCATGAACTAATCAAGATTACTAAATGGCGGAACTTCGAACGAACGAAGCACCATTCCTTCAAAGCCCTCAAGCATACCTTTCAATGAACCAACTGCCCCCTGCACATAACCCGCGGTTTCGACTAATTTCGCGTGGTTGAGGACGGCTGTAATTTTTGCTAAATCATAGCCAAATTCAGACGCTATAATAGCCATCGTGATTGGGACGCAAAGTAGGTCACTTTTAACTGCACTTAACACTCCAGAGAGAAGTCGTTTGGGTTCTGCCCTTGGCGAATAAAAACAGCGACACGATACCCTATGAATAAAGCTATAAAAAATCCGAGCTATCATGTGGTAACTCGGATTTTTAACTGTCATGTGCAAGCCAGTCGCACGTTAATTACGATCCAATTAGAAGAGGTTAAACCTAGCACTTAATCGAATTGCACGGGGTGATTGGAAAGCGAGTGGCAAACCATAATTGGGCTCCACAGAACCGCCGTCAGTGTCGCCATTCTCATTGAATCGGCTGATACGCGCAGAATTCAATACATTAAATACATCCATACTCAGCAACACAGTGCGCCCCGATACTTCAAGGTCGTATTGCAGATTCAGATCAAGGTTAGTCAATGTATTAGTGCGCCCTAAGCTACCGCGGCCAACTTTTCTTCCTTGGCAGAAGTGAGAAGAGGCTCCATAGTCGCTAGCAAATGAATCAGTTGGGTGAACTCCAAAGCAGCTAATTGGCCTGCCTGATTGCGCCAATAAATTAGCACCCAATCTGAGGCCATTGTTAAATTGATAGCTACCCCAAGCCTTCAGAGTATGCGCTCGATCGTTCGGAAGCCTGCCGTAAGAGTTATCAACGAGACCCGGTTGGTCGAAATTTTGAGTAATTCCAGCATCATCCTGAGCATTGTCCGACTTAACATAACCCTCATGATTACCTACGCTTTCCGACCAAGTGTAGGACATATCAGCAGACCAACGGCCGTCGAACGGACGCGAAAGTGTGAATTCTAAGGCCTTGTATTCTCGTTCTGCCTCGGGATACCCAAGTTGTGCAGCTGTAAGATTGATTTGCTCATCCGTTTCAGGAATATAGATATTCATCGGTACGCCTGGGTTAGTCAGCACGTATTGATGGAAGCCACTGAACACATCCTCTACTGTCCCTGAGCCTGACCAGGACCCTGTAGAATTGTAATAATCGATCACTGCTGCATCAATCGCTACATCTTCTATCGTCGTGCCTAGCGCCCGGTAAATACCTTTAACACCTAGCTGAAGACCTGAATCTAGCGTGGTCTGATAGCCTAATATATATTCTTCTTGGTACATAGCCTCGAGGTTTTTGTCTGTAGTGGATCGCGTGTCTGGCACAGTGCCGTCGCCATAAACTACTGTGTCATACGGCGTACCACCTAAACCTTGCGGCACGAACTGAGAATCTTTACTTACACCGTCCCAATCATAAAATTCATGAATATAGGTCTCATTACCTGCCATACGAATGTTTGTATTTGCTGCAATGGGTAAGTAATACTCGCCAAAACTACCAAAGACTTTGGAGGTGCCGTCGCCGGTTAGGTCGTATACCGCAGAAAGACGCGGTGCCCATTGATCTTCTACTTCAACAAAAATGCCTCCACTTGCATTCTTATTGGTGAAAGATTCATTACGAATTCCAAGCTCAAGAGTCAGCTGGTTAGTTACATCCCAGACGTCCTGAAGATAAAACGCCTCTGAATTGGTTTCAAAAGCACCACCTACACTGTAGGTGCGCTTACGGACGTTAGCACCCTGAGGGCACTCAATTGCTGTACATCCGTTATATACATTCTCAGGATCTAAGAGCCAATAAACACCTCCTGAGTTTACCGTCGCCTCATTGGCAAAAGCATCTTCGTTATCTATACCAAAACTGATTTCATGGTCATTGAACCCTGTCCAGACAATGTCCGCCCGCGTCATTTCTCGAAGGTCATCCCCGTTTGACACAGTGAAATTCGACCAGTCTCCGCGCGCTTGAAATCCCCCTAGGTACTCATAAACTACAGGAACAGCAGCGCTCGCAGGCGCAGTAGTCCGATCTGCCTCATTTTCACCGTACGATAGCGAAACCTGAAGATCGTCACCAAAGTTACCTGTGTAGGAAGCAATCCAGTTTTTGCCTCCACTTTCGTAGAGCGTGTCACCGACGAGGTCTCCTCGCTCGAACGTGTCACCATCGAAGCCATAAACGGTTTCCACTGTAGTGCGTTTATCGGAAAATTCTGTGTACTCAACGTGATGGTTAGGAGTGATGTAGCCGTCGAGCTTGTAACCATAGAAGCCTTCGTCTAAAACCGAGTCATAATCGCGCCCAGATTGAATGCCTGCATATCGTGAATCGTTTTGCTTATCGTTATAAAGAGCATAGAAAAAAAGCTTATCTTTGATAATTGGACCTGACAGGTATACCTCACCATTGGTTCTTTCGTTCACGTCTAAATCATTAGCAGATGCATAAGTGTTTGGGCTCGTATCTAAGTCTTCGTTGTAATAAAGATTGATTCCCATATCCCATTCATTGGTGCCGCTTTTCGTCGTAGCGTTCATTACGCCGCCAAGTGAACGCCCGTATTTAGCTGAGTAGCCGCCTGTTTTGACTTGTATGGTGTCATAAAATTCGAAAGGCACACTGGAAAAGCCAACCCCAGTTCGAAAATTCGTAGTATTTAGTCCGTTTATAAACGCTGTATTTTCAGCAACTGAAGCGCCACCGAAAGAAGCAAGATTACCAAACCGACTGTCGCCAGCATTCGCGCCAGGCGCGAGCAAGGCGACCGAAGTCAGATCACGAGCGATAGGGAGACCAAGAATTTCCTCTGTTGAAATGACCAAACCTGACTCTGCAATAGCCGTATCAACTCGACTTTGACGTCGGCCGCTTGTTACGATCTCGTTAATTACCGCGCTCGAGACGCCCATTGTAATCGCTCGTGTAGAGCCGAGTGATACTGATACTTCTTGCGTGTCTACTACATTTCCATTTTGCAGTACGCGCACTTCATAAGACCCAGGGGTTAAGCCACTTACTCTGAAGCCCCCGTCATTATCAACGGCTTCGGTTCGTACAGTGCCGCGGTCCGTGCTTACTACTTGAACGGTCGTACTAGAGCTTGATCCAATGACCGACCCGCGAACGGACCCATCAGTATCTTGACCAAATAAAGATGGACTTGCACCCAATATTGTCGCAGAAATGGCTAAACTGAGTAACGCCTTCTTGGAGTTATACTTTGAAAAAGCAGAGCTTTTAGCTGACATATATATTCCCCTCTTTTTAGGTTTTTATTATTTTTCACTGAACAATTTTTAAGAATCTAAACCAACAACATTCGATCTCATAAACAAGTCCGCGCTTTCATGGTTTTTCTCTATTTTTGTGATAATCAATGCTTATCACTCGATAGGTTAGTAGATACCGGCAAAAAAGGGAATCTTTAAGTGCAAAAAAAGGGGCGCAGAGTGGAGTCTGAGCATGATCATTTTTAGATTTTATGGGCGGGGCGCAAGCAGACTAAAAGTTCTAATACCTACTTAAGGTGGGCACTCTATCGCTAAACGGCGATAATTTCCGTGAACATCTTTTCAACTGTTTTAGGCACGCTCTACCAATAATTTTTTCTACTTTTGGGGGTATATAAAGCAAAAGATTAATGTGCAAGCTCTATGATGGTCTGATAAATGGCGGAAGAGGCAGGAGTCGAACTAGAATACTAAATTACTGTTTTAATTATATATAATTTTAAAACTTATAATTAGTGTTACTAAGAGTGTTACTAAAGTTAAGAATCTCATTGCCTATTTACGCCACTAAAATCGAAACCCTCATAAACTTTTGTCGCTTACTAACACCCATCCCCCACTTCGCTAAAGATTGCGGCGTTTATACCACCCCAACCCACGGAAATACTACCAACCGGGGCTTCTCAACACACCCCGGGGGCGTGACATAGTCCTTAATATTGTTATAGTTACTCCAAATACTTGCAAAAGCTCAAAAATAAAAAGGTGCTAACCCTTGAAACGGCTTTATCAACTGTTACCTCTACTACTCGTATTTTCAGCAATCACCGCGCAAGCGCAGGATAAAGACAATGAAGTCATCGTCAGAGATTTCATTTCAGCATGGACGCGCCTAAATCCATCAGAGCTAGCGAGCTATTTTTCAGAGGAAGGCGTGTATCACAACATGCCCAATGAAGCAGTTGTAGGCCGCAGCGACATCGAGCAATTCATTAGGGGTTTCATACGCCCGTGGGAAAGCACCGAATGGGAAGTAATTAGTCTGCTTGCAGATGGCGATATTGTTATGGTCGAGCGTCTCGATAGAACGGTTGTCGCCGGTAGTCCGGTGAATTTACCGTGCTTTGGTTACTTCGAGTTAACTAATGGCGAAATCACACTGTGGCGGGACTACTTCGATTTGACGACTTACACAACCGCACTCACTGCGGCATTGGCTAAATAACTG
>Ga0102815_10002038_pt1 | contig 12454 bp, 10 predicted proteins | sample ColrivemetaGS759_FD_79113 | JGI IMG/M metagenome (GOLD analysis project Ga0102815, IMG submission 79113) | Estuarine microbial communities from the Columbia River estuary - Ebb tide ETM metaG S.759 | ecosystem: Environmental > Aquatic > Marine > Intertidal zone > Estuary | place: USA: Columbia...
AGGTCACGAGCGACGTCTTCGAGATCGTGATCGCCGCCCGCATCTCCACCTCCTCTGACGTGAACCAGCGCCTTGAGTTCGAGTCCCGGCGCGAGCAGGAGGAGTACTTCCGGTCCGGTGAGCACCTCGTCCGGGTCGTGCGGTCCGTCGTCTGGCGGCGGCCAGTGGACGACGATGTGGTGATCGTCCCCCTCGTTCGATGGGAGGTCCTCGACAACGCCCCGCTCCAGGTGCTCGACTTCCCGGACGAGGATTGAGCGCAGATATGGCAGCCAAGAGGGAGCCGATTGATCCGCTGCGGGTCGAGGTCTTTCATCACCTGTTCGCGGCCGCCGCGGAGGAGATGGGGGTGGCGCTCCAGCGCTCGGCGTTCTCAGTGAACATCAAGGAGCGGCTCGACTTCTCCTGCGCGATCTTCGGGAGCGACGGGCGGGCTGTCGCCCAGGCGGCGCACCTGCCTGTGCACCTGGGGGCGACGCCGCTCTCCGTCGAGGCCGTGATCGCGACCCATGATCTCCGGCCGGGGGATATCGCCTTCCAGAACGACCCGTTTGGCGGCGGGACACACCTGCCAGACATCACCTCGGTGGCGCCGGTCTTCGCTCCCGGCGCGAGCGGCCCCGGGGACCGACCGGCCTTCTACTGCGTCTCGCGCGCGCACCACGCGGACGTCGGCGGCGCCTTCCCGGGCTCCATGGCGCCCGCCAGGGACGTGCACGGCGAAGGGCTGCGTCTGCCGCCTGTGCGCATGGTCCGTGGGGGGGAGATGGACGAGGACCTGCTGCGGGTGTTCCTCGCGAACATGCGGGTCCCGGCCGAGCGGCGCGCGGACCTCTTCGCGCAGATCGCGGCGAGCCACGCGGGTCAGGCGAGGCTGTTGGCGTTGATGGCCGAGCACGGCCCTGAGGAGCTCGGCGCGAGGGGGCAGGATCTGATCGGCTGGACCGCCGACCTCACCGCGCGGCGGATCGCAGAGCTCCCGGAGGGGAGCTGGTCGTTCGAGGACGTCCTCGAAGGGGGGGCCGATGGCACGGGGGCGCTCCTCCCTGTCCGGCTCACGGTCACGAGCAGCGGGTCGGGGCTGACCTTCGACTTTCGGGACAGCGCGCCCCAGGCCCTCGACGGATCACCGGTGAATACCACCCGCGCGGTGGCCGTCTCCGCGGTCGTCTACGGCATTCGCCTGCTCATGCCCGGCGGCACGCCGACCAACGCAGGGCTGCTTGAGGGGGTCGAGGTGCTCACGAGGCCAGGCACGGTGGTGGACGCGACGTACCCCGCGCCTGTGGCCGCGGGGAACGTCGAGACGAGCCAGCGGCTGGTGGACATCATCCTGGGCGCCTTCGGCAAGATGCTGCCCGGGGAGGTCCCGGCGGCGAGCGCGGGCACCATGAACAACCTCTCGTTCGGGGGAGCCCAGCTCGGCGGTGAGGGCGGGTCATTCACGCACTACGAGACCCACGGCGGAGGGGCGGGCGCGGGGCCGAGGTTGGACGGCGCCCATGCCGTCCAGACCCACATGACCAACACGCGCAACACGCCGGTGGAGGCCCTCGAGAATGAGCTGCCCTTGCGGGTTCTGCGGCAGACGGTTCGCCGCGGGACCGGGGGCGCGGGGGCCCGCCAGGGGGGGGACGGGCTGGTGCGCCGCTTGAGCTTCCTGACGGATGTCCGGTTGTCCTGGCTTGCCGAGCGCCAGCGGCGAGGTCCGTTCGGGGTCGATGGCGGCGCCAGCGGCGCTCCGGGGGAGGCCTGGGTGCGGCGTCCCGGCTCCGAGTCCGACGAGCGCCTGACGCCGAAGGCCGCGCTGGACCTCCAGGCGGGGTCTGAGGTGGAGATCCGGACCCCGGGGGGCGGTGGGCACGGCGAGGCCCACCGGTCGCCCTCAACCACCCATCCCTAGGGGGGGCCGGCCGGCCTGCGGCCGGTTCAGCGGTTCGTGGGAGCAGTCGTGAAGGCGGGCTCGCTATCATCTCGGCCGACCACGCGCGGCATCTCGCCGTTTGCGCGTCGGCAGCCATCGTTCCTCCCAGCCCGGTCTCTGACCCGACGACTCATGCCTTCTCTCAGTGTCTTTGGAGCCCAGTGGGGCGACGAGGGTAAGGGAAAGATCATCGATCTACTCAGTGACCGCGTCGACGTCGTGGTCCGCTACCAAGGTGGCGCGAACGCGGGCCACACCGTGGTCGTGGACGGGGTCAAGTGGGTCCTGCACCTCATCCCATCCGGCATCCTCCACGAGGGCAAGGTCAACATCATCGCCACCGGCGTTGCGATCGACCCCATCAAGCTCCTGGAGGAGATCGACGGCCTCGAGGAGCGCGGCGTCAGCGTCGGGCCCGAACGGCTGCGGATCGCCGCTAACGCCCACGTGATCTTCGAGCAGCACAAGCGCATCGACGGGTTGTCGGAGCGCTGGAAGGGCGACGGCCGGATTGGCACCACCGGCCGCGGGATCGGCCCGGCCTACTCGGACAAGGCCTCTCGGACGGGCCTCCGGATCTGTGACTTGCTGGACGCCGAGCACTGCGCAGAGCGACTGCGGGCGAATCTGGCGGAGAAGAACGCTGTGATCGGCAAGGTCCACGGTGAGGAGTTGCTCGACGTGGAGGCCATCGTGAAGCGCTACGTCGAGGTCGGGGCCCGCCTGGCTCCTTTCGTCGCGGACACCGGCGCTGAGCTACGGCGCGCCCATCGCGAAGGGCGCCGGATCCTCTTCGAGGGGGCCCAGGGCGTGATGCTCGACATCGACCACGGCACCTACCCGTTCGTGACCTCGTCGAACACCGGCCCCGGCGGCATCCCCTCCGGCGCGGGCGTGCCGCCGCAAGCGGTGGGCCGCTCCATCGGGATCGCGAAGGCGTACTGCACCCGCGTGGGTGAGGGGCCGTTCCCGAGCGAGATGTTCGGTGAGGCGGCGGACCGACTGCGGGCCGCGGGTCACGAGTACGGCACCACCACAGGGCGGCCTCGCCGGGCGGGCTACTTCGACGCGGTCGCGGTGCGCTATTGCCTCGACCTCGCCGGCGCCGCGGGCTGGATCATGACCAAGCTCGACGTGCTCTCTGGCCTCGGAGACCTCGAGGTCGTCACGGCCTACCGCATCGGCGGCGAGGTCTTCAGCGAGTACCCCGCGCACCTGCCAACGTTGGACGGGGTCGAACTCATCACCGAGACCCTCCCGGGTTGGACTGAGGATGCCGCGTCCGCGCGATCCTTCGAGGATCTCCCCGCGGCTGCCCGCAGGTATGTGGAGCGGGTCGAGGAGCTGGTGGCGACGCCCATTGTCATGGTCTCGGTGGGGGCGGAGCGAGAGGCCGTGATCGACCGTGAGCCGATCTTCGGTGCTGACTGGTCCGCGTCGGACCCGACCCCGGAGGGTGCGCTGTCGTGAGCCCGTGGAGCGGAGGGCAAGACGGGGCCACCGAGCCGCCGCCGCCGACGCCGGAGGCCCTCGCGTTTCGCGAGTCGCTGGGCGGGGTCTTCCCTGACCACGTTGCCATCATCATGGACGGCAACGGCCGCTGGGCCCAAGAGCGCGGCTGGATCCGCGTCCGGGGCCATAAGGAGGGGACCGAGTCCGTGCGGGCGATCACGACGGTCGCCGCGGAGCTAGGCTGCAAGAGCCTGACGCTCTATGCCTTCTCTCGGGAGAACTGGAAGCGCCCTGACTTCGAGGTCTCGACGCTCATGCGCCTGCTGCGGCTCTACCTCCGGCGGGAGCTGCGCACCCTGATGGACAACGGCATCCGCCTCGTCGCTATCGGCCGCCTCACCGATCTCCCCGCGTACGCCCAGCGTGCCCTCCAGGAGACGATGGAACGGACAGCGGGGAACACCGGCATGGTCCTCCGGCTCGCGCTCTCCTACGGGGGCCGCACCGAGGTCGCCGATGCGCTGCGAATGTTCAGCGAGGACGTGGCGGCCGGGCGGCGCCGACCGGAAGACGTGGATGAGGAGACCCTCCGCGAGTACCTCTACGATCCAGGGACGGGGGACCCCGACCTGATCATTCGGACGGCCGGCGAGATGCGGCTCTCCAACTTTCTGCTCTGGCAGGCGTCGTACGCCGAGTTCTACGTCACCGAGGATTGTTGGCCCGACTTCCGTCGCCCGCAGTTCGAGGACGCGCTCCGCGCCTTCGCCGCGCGGAAGCGAAAGTTCGGTGCGCTCCCCGCTGACGCCGATGACCCGGTGGACCTGGAGGGGATCGAAGCCGAGCTCGAGCTCAACGCGGCGCCCGAACCTACCGAGGGGGGATCGTGAGCGCACCAGGTGCTGATGCAGCCGCCGCGAAGCGGGCGAAGCTGATCCTGCGGACCAAGGTCGGGTCCACGCTGGCGCTCTCTGTCGCGGGCCTCCTCTGGGCGGCGTCGCTGCCCGCGGGGGTGTTGATCACGCTCGGGTTTGCCACCGTCCTCTCCCTGTGGTCGATCCTCGAGGCCGCGCGAATGAAGATCTTCGGGGGCACGCCTGCCGCCCTTGGAGCGGTCGCGGCGGTGGCCTTCGGAGCCTGGAAGATTCACGCGGAGCTCATTGCGCCGGATGTGCTGGGGCTCCCGTCGGCGGAGCAGGTGCTCACGAGAGAGCTTGGGCTGGCCTTTGTCTTCAGCGGCGTCGTCGCGATCATGGCCCGGGGCCTCGTCGGACTCAGTCGAGGAAAGCTGTCGTGGCGCCTCGGCGACCAACCGCGCTTCGTCGCGCTCGTCTTCCTGGTGGCCCTACCCCTGCTGGCGCTCGTGCCGATCCGCCTCGCCGGTGGCGCCGGCGGCCTCGCGATTTACCTCGTGCTGGCCAAGATCGGGGACATCGCCGGCTACTACGTCGGGAGCACCATGGGCAAGCGCCACCCCTTCCCGAAGCTGAGCCCTGGCAAGACCGTGGCGGGCTGCGTGGCCTCGCTGCTGGTCGGCATCGGCGCGGGGGCGGGCTTCGTCCTCTCCGGTGCGCTGGAGGGCGCGCGCTTCGGGATCATGTCCGGTGTCGTGCTCGGGTTGGTGGTGAACGTCACCGCCCAGGCCGGAGATCTCATGGAGAGCGGCTTCAAGCGCCGGGCCCAGGTCAAGGACTCCGGTACCACCTTCGGCCCCTCCGGCGGCATGCTGGACCTCGTCGACAGCCTCCTGCTCTCGGCGCCGCTCGTCGCCTTCCTCTGGCCGCTCTTGTTCGAGCTGCCCTCCTGACCACTCTCGCACCTTGCCCGAACTCACGATTCCGCTGCGCTCCCACGAGGAGGCGATCCTTGTCCTCGGTCCCTACGACCGCTACGCGCGCCTGCTCCGGCAGGACCTCGATATCGAGATCTATGCTCGCGCTGGGAACCTCCGCCTCAAGGGGGCGGACAGCGGTATTCGCGCCGCCTCCGAGCGGATCGAGCACCTGCTCGGGAAGGCGCGGAAGGGGCGTGACATGAGCGTGCGAGAGATCGAGGGCATCCTCCTCGACCGGACGCCGGTGACCACCGAGAACGCGACCGTGGGGGGCGAGCGTCGTGGCGCCAAGGACGCCGGCGGCTCCGGCTCATCGGCCTCGGGGTCCCGCTGGGGCGGGGCCAAGCGGCCCGCAGTGGTCCGCTTTCGGCCGCGCCCCGTGGAGCCTCGCAGCGAGAACCAACGGCGTTACTTCGAGGCTATCGAGAAGAACGACCTGGTGTTCGGGCTGGGGCCCGCAGGGACGGGGAAGACTTACCTCGCCGTCGCCGCCGCGGTCCAGCGTCTTCGGCGCGGCAAGGTCCGGCGGCTGATCATCACGCGCCCGGTGGTCGAGGCGGGGGAGCACCTTGGCTTCCTGCCTGGCGATCTGCAGCAGAAGCTCAATCCGTACCTGCGGCCGATCTACGACGCCCTGCGCGACATGATCGAGCCCGACGATCTGGCTCGGATGGAGGAGGCTGGCATCATCGAGATCGCGCCGCTCGCGTACATGCGCGGGCGAACGCTCTCGAACGCCTTCGTCATCCTTGATGAGGGGCAGAACACGACCGCGTCGCAGATGAAGATGTTCCTGACCCGCCTGGGTGAGGGCTCGAGCATGGTGGTGACCGGTGACCCGTCGCAGAACGACCTGCCGCGCAATCAGCGCAGCGGGCTGGTCGATGGTGCCCGGCGGCTCCGGGGCTTCGAGGGGGTCGGCTTCATCGAGTTCGAGGCCGCCGACGTGGTGCGCCACCCGCTGGTGGCCCAGATCGTCCGCGCGTACGACCGCGACGGGCGAGACCGGAACGGCGCGGCTGCCGAGCCCTCGACCGAAGAGGCTGAGGAGTGACCGGAGGGTCCGTCACCTGGACGGTCTCCAACTTGCCCGGCGACCTCGATGAGGTCGAGGCGCGAGCAGCCCTCGTGGCGGCGCTGGAGCACGGAAAGGCGCCAGAGCTCCGCGTGGACGTGATCCTTGTCGACGATGCCGCCCTCGCGCGGCTTCACGGGCAATACCTCGGGGACCCAACGCGGACCGATGTGATCACCTTTGATCTGCGCGAGGACGGCGCGCCGGATGAGCACGGACCGGACGGGGAGATCTATGTGAGCGTCGAGCGAGCCCGCGAGATCGCCGCCGTACGCGGCGTCGGGGCGGCGAGAGAGCAGGCGCTCTATGTGGTCCATGGCGCGCTTCACCTCGTCGGCTTCGACGACCATGACCCCGAAGAACGAGCCTCGATGCGCGCCGCGGAGGCCGCGGTCATGAGCGGCCTCGGCTACGCCGACGACCTCGGCGAGCACGAAGTCTGAGGCCCTCTTGGGCGCGATCGGAGGGACGCGGGGCGCCCTCGCGCGAGTTTTCGATCCAAAAAAAGGTCCGTCTTCCTGCGGGCTCTTCGCCCGCAAATAACTGCCGCAGCAGGGCGCTAAGGGGCGATTGGAGGCTCTCTTGCGTAGGTGTACGTTGCGCTTGAATGACGCGCCGCGGGGCGACGAGGGAGGAACTGTTGAACGGGCTGGTCTCGTATCGGTACCTACTAGTCACAGAGGACACTTCGAGCCATCGCTCGGCGCCCCGGCGGACCGCCTGGTGACCTCCTGGAACCTGCACCTCACTCGACTTGACGCCCCAAACCGACCCCACCTCCAAGCCCGAGACGCCCACTGGGGCGTCGAGCAGCAGCGCTTCTTCAGCGGAAGCCGAAGCGGACCTGGTCGTCGAACCCGTGGACGTCCTCTGGGCGGCCTTCCGGTCCGAACCGGGCGATGAGACGCGCAACGCGCTCGTCGAGCACTATCAGCCGCTCATCAAGCAGATCGTCCGGCGCTTCGGCGCACGCCTTCCGCGGACGGTGGATCGCGGTGACCTGCTCACCGCGGGCAACGTTGGCCTCATCAGCGCGGTGCGCGGGTTCGACCCCGAACGAGGAGTCCGCTTCGAGTCGTACTGCGAGCTGCGCGTCAAGGGCGCGCTCCTGGATGAGCTCCGTTCACAGGACTGGCTCCCGCGCCCCTGGCGCCAGAAGATCGAGCAGCAGAAGCGGACCGTGGAGCAGCTGCGGCGAGAGTGGGGGAGGAACCCCAACGACAGCGAGGTCGCCTCGGCCATGGGGTTCGATCTCGACGTGTACCACCAGACGTTCGGCGTCGGCCTCCCCGGTACGCCGAGCGGCTCCATGCCGGCTGACGACGGCGGCGAGGACGGCGGCGGCGCCAGCCCCCTCGACATCGTCCAGGATCATGGCGTGGACGCGCCGGGCGAGCGCCTCTCGAGGGACGAGCTGATGAAGCTGGTCTCTCAGCGGATGTCGGACCAGGAGCGTCGCATCATCTATCTGAAGTACTGGGAGGAGCTGCCGATGCGCGAGATCGGTGACCTCACCGGGCTCTCCGAGTCACGGGTCTGCAAGATCCACACGCGGCTGATCGAGCGTCTGCAGGATCGTTTCCGCGCGCACGAGGCCGACACGCTCGTCTAGGCGAGCGTCCGGCCCGTTAGGAAGCAGGGCCCGCTGGGGCCTGGGGCCTGGGGCCTGGGGCCTGGGACCTGAGCCCAGGCGAGCTCCGCTCCGCTGGAGTGCCCGGCCAGGCGGCCCGCCGGGCCGGCTCCAAAGAGAGAGGGCCCGGCGCCTCTCGGCACCGAGCCCTCCCAGGACTCCCGATCTCGAGCCAAGAAGGCTCTCCGGGAACGCAAATCGGCCGCGATCAGATCACGTCCGACCCCCTTGCGTCCCGAACGGCGGAAACCGCCGGACCGAGGTGCGATGGCGGCGGAAGGGTCCCTAACCTCCCGACGTCGCACGATTCCTTAACCTCGACACCCGAGCACGCCGTCCCCACGACGACCCGGGATCCGCTCCTCCTCTCGAGAGACGTTCGTGTCCCCACACGACCGCCTCCCACACCACATCTCCCCTGGCCGAAGCCGTGGGGGGACGCGAGTTCTGCAGGTCCAGCAGCGCCGTGGCGGCCGCGCTTGAACGAAGTCTGGCCGCCCGGCCCTGAGGCCTGGTGCGGTTGGATCGTTGTGGCAGCGGTGCGAAGCATGGGAGCTGGTGGATCGGGCGGATCCATCGCAAGTCCCACCCCGGCGAGAAAGGAAACCGTCCCGGAGCCGGCCGAAGCCGACCCCGGTCCGGAGGGCAGATGAGGAACGGTTGTTCCTATCCGACCCACGGTCCTCAGTCCGAGGCGGAACCTTTGAGGGTCCCGCGGCGCTCCTCGGACGACGATCCCAATGGGTCGGGCGGTCGACATTCGGAAACTCGGCTGCCCGCGAGGGGCCCGTGGCTTTGCGTCCCGGACTTGCGTCCGGTTTGCCTTTGTCGTGTCGCCGTTGGAGCGCCACAGAATACCCAGGAAATCGCAATGGGCAAACGGGGGCACTTGTTTGGGCCTGGAAACGTTTTCCAGTCGTCCCCATGTCCCCGGATAGCATGGGGTTAGAGACCTAACACCACCGCTCCCCGGCCCGGGGATTGGGGCCTCCATGCTCCCGCAGCACAATCTGGCGCTCGCCCTCACCCCAGGCCGCGCCTCCTCTCCCAGCCGCCCCCCCTTCCACGTGATCTCCCTCCTCATCCTGAGCCTCGCGCCCACCGCCTCTGCGGGTCTCCTCGCCCTGCCCTGTCCGATGGTCCCGGTCGCCCTCACGGTGGCGCCCTCGGCGTTGGCGCGGTCGTTCACGCGGGCCCAGGAGGCAGCCCCCGGCGTGGCGCCCAGGGAGGACCAAGACGTTCCTATTGAGGGGACTGAGCGACCCCGACTGGTGGTCCTGCTGTCTGTGGATCAGATGATCCCCGAGCAGTTGAGCCGACTGAGCCCCGCCTTCACCGGGGGCTTCGCGCGGCTCCTGCGGGAGGGAGCGGTCTTCGACGCGGCCACCTTGGACTACGCCCGGACGGAGACCGGCGCGGGGCACACGACCTTCTCGACGGGCTGCCTCCCCAGGAGCCACGGCATCGTCGGCAACGGGTTCTTCGACCGGGAGGCCGGGAAGTTCCGCTACTGCGTCGAAGACCTTGACGCCGCCTCGATGACCTCCGCGGGCCGCGTCGAGGCTCCGACGGAGGGGGCGGGCGCGGGCCAGGGGCAACGCTCTCCGCTGAACCTCGCGCGGCCGACCCTCGGCGAGTACCTCCAGGCCCAGATCCCCGGCGCGAAGGTGGCGTCGGTCTCGGCGAAGGACCGCGCGGCGATCGGCATGGGCGGTCGCTCGGACGGCGCGGTGCTGTGGTGGGACAAGCTCGGTGCGGGCTTCGTCACCTCGACCTGGTATGCAGACGCGCTGCCGGAGTGGGTCAATGAATGGAACGCGACCTGGCTGGAGCGCGCCGGCGGTTGGGAGTGGGCGTCACGGCTCCCCGACGGCGTTGAGGCGCTCGGGACCGCCCCTGACGTGCGGCCAGGCGAGCGCCCCTTCGGCTCCCGAGGCATTCAGCTGCCTTATACCCTCGGGGACGCCTCGAGCGCCGCGCGGCTCGCGGGTGAGGTCTACCAGACCCCGCTCGTGGACCAGTTCACGGTCGAGATGGGTCGCACCGCCCTGCGGGAGCTCGACCTCGGCACAGACGAGGCGACCGACCTGCTCGCCATGAGCTTCTCCGGGTGTGATGTGGTTGGACACGCGTTCGGGCCCTACAGCCAGGAGGTCACCGACCTCCTGTTGCGCCTTGACCTCGAGCTCGGGTCCTTCTTCGCCGAGCTCGATGAGCGAGTCGGGGCCGGGCGCTGGGTCGTGGCCCTCAGCGCCGATCACGGGGTCCTCCCCCTGCCCGAGTACGTGGCCGAACAGGGTCAGCCTTCCCGTCGGGTCCCCCTGGTGGAGGCGGGGAGCTTCACCGCGAAGGTGAGCCTCGCGCTCGGAGAGCTGCTCGGGCACCGGGTGCGGGTCTACCGCCGCGACGGGGGCCTCGTCATGGACCGGCGTGATCTGGCCGCCGCCGAGATCACCGTTGAGGATGCCTGCGACCGGCTGATCGAGGTCGCCCGGGCGGCGGCGACCACCACGGACTGGGTCCTGAGCGCCCACGACTATCGGGCGGTCGCCGCCCTCACGGACGAGGCGAAGGGCGTCGACCTGCTCATGCGCAATACCTACTTCCCCGGCCGGACCCCTGACGTGGTGCTACTCAACGGGCGGGGAGTCCTCGTCCCCAGCGGGCTCGGCACCTCCCACGGCTCGCACCACATGTACGACCGGCGAGTGCCGTTGGTCTTCATGGGAGCGGGGGTGTCGGCCGCCATCCGCAGCGACCGTGTCGGGACGGAGGACGTCGTGCCCACGCTGCTCTCCATCCTCGGGTGTGCGCCGGTGGAGGGGCTGGACGGCGTGGATCTCAGCGTTCGCTGAGGCCTCCTCGCCGGAGCCCATGCCTGGCCGAGGTCGGGCCCCGGGGACGACAGCTGTCCGCGCCCGTCGATTGACGCCTCGCCCCCGGAGCTCGGCCACTATCCAGCAAAGCCCGGCGCCCGGTCGGCTGTGCTTGGTCGATGAGCGAGGTCTGTGAGCCCCTCGTCGCCCGGTCGGCTCAGACCGCCGCGTGGACGGCCATGAGCTCGTCGAGCACGGCGGGCATGTGATCGAGCAAGACCATGTTGGGTCCGTCCGACGGTGAGCTGTCGGGGTCGGGGTGGGTCTCCAGGAAGAGCCCGTGGACCTCTCCGGTGGCGACCGCGGCGCGCGCGAGGAGGGGCACGAGCGTCCGGTCACCGCCCGTGCGATCGCCGAGGGCGCCGGGGCGCTGGACGCTGTGGGTGGCGTCGAAGATGACGGGGTGACCCGTCTCGCCGAGGTCACGCAGGCCCGTCATGTCGACGACGAGGCGGCCGTACCCGAACGACGTGCCGCGCTCGGTGACCATGACGCCCTCGCCGCCTGAGTCGGTGAGCTTCTTGACCACGTTGGCCATGTCCCACGGCGCGAGGAACTGGCCCTTCTTCACGTTGACCGGCTTACCCGTGCGCGCGGCGGCCACCAGCAGGTCGGTCTGACGGCAGAGGAAGGCGGGGATCTGGAGGACGTCCACCACCTCGGCGACCGCGGCGCACTGTTCGGGCAGGTGGACATCGGTCACCACCGGGACGCCCACCTCGGTCCGGATCTCGGCGAGCCACTCGAGCCCCTCCTCCATTCCGGGTCCACGGCCGCCGCCAATGCTCGAGCGGTTCGCCTTGTCGAAGCTCGCCTTGAACACGAACGGTAGGCCTCGCTCGCTCATCAGGTCCCGGAGGGTGCCTGCGATGTCGAGGGCGAGTTGGCGTGACTGGAGCACGCACGGGCCGGCGAGGAAGAAGAGGGGGCCGTTTCCGATCGGCTGGCCGCCGATCTCGAACGCTTGGGGTGCGGGGCGGGACATGCGACGAACCATAGCGACCGGCAGGTGGAGAGGGGGAGGGGATTCACGGCCCCGGGGGCATGCCCTGCTGGAGTACCCTTCCCGGCGTGGAACGGACGACCTTGATCACCGGCGGCAGCGGATTCCTCGGGGCGCATGTGGTCGCCGCGGCGGTGGCTCGCAGTCAGGTTGAGGGCACGCTCGCCGAGCCGCAGGGCCCGCTGGTGGTGGCCCAGTCCCGGAGCTCGGCGCTCCTCGCGCCTCGCTTCTGCTCGCCGCGTGACGCGGCGCAGTGGATCGAGGCGGATCTCCCGGGCGACCTCGAGGCCCTCCTGGATCGGGTCCAGCCCACCGAGATCATCCATTGCGCAGCCCTCAGCCGCGCGGCGGATTGTGAGGCTGACCCTGCCCGTGCCCGGGCGGTCAACGTGGACGTGCCCGGCCAGCTCGCCGGCTGGGCCGCGACCCACGGAGCCCGCCTCGTGCACGTCAGCACGGACCTGGTCTTCGGCGCCTCCGACGCGCCCGAGGGGGGCTTCAGCGAGGCCGCCGTCCCGGCACCGGTCTCCGAGTATGGGCGCACGAAGCTCGAAGGAGAGCGCGCCGTCCTGGCGGCGCTGCCCGCGGCGACCGTAGCGCGGCTGCCCCTGCTCTACGGCGACTCCGCTGGTCGCGGCCTCGGCGCGAGCGACTCGGTCC
>Ga0102815_10002039_pt1 | contig 12453 bp, 6 predicted proteins | sample ColrivemetaGS759_FD_79113 | JGI IMG/M metagenome (GOLD analysis project Ga0102815, IMG submission 79113) | Estuarine microbial communities from the Columbia River estuary - Ebb tide ETM metaG S.759 | ecosystem: Environmental > Aquatic > Marine > Intertidal zone > Estuary | place: USA: Columbia...
CACCTGGCGGAACATCGAGATCGCCTTCGTCACGTCGAACGCTGCGACGGCTTGCGGGGTCGTGACGAGGACGGCTCCGGAGAGCGGGACGACCTGGGCGAGGGAGAGCTGGGCGTCTCCCGTACCGGGCGGCATGTCCACGAGCAGGTAGTCGAGCTCGCCCCAGACGACGTCGGTCAGCATCTGCTGGATGAAGCTGTGCACCATCGGACCGCGCCAGATCACGGGCTGGTCGTCGGGCACCAGGTAGCCGATGGACATGGTCTTCACGCCGCGCCGCTCCTTGGGAACGAGCTTGGTCTTGCCGTCGATTTCGGCCTGATCGGGCTGACCGCCGAGGCCCATCATCATGGGCACGTCGGGGCCGTGGACGTCGCAGTCCAGGAGCCCAACGCGCGCCCCTGTCTGGGCGAGGGCGCAGGCGAGGTTGACCGTGACGGTGCTCTTGCCGACGCCGCCCTTGCCGGACGAGACGGCCACGATGTGGCGCACGTCCTTGGCCGCGTCCCGCGGCGGACCGCTTGGCCCCTTCACCTCTGCGGTCATCTCGATCTCCAACGACGTCACCCCGTCGAGGGCCTCGATCAGGCCACGGGCCTGGTCGCGCATCTGGTCCTTCACGGGGCAGGCGGGGGTGGTCAGGTTGATCACCACATCCACGCCGCCGGCGTCGCTGATCTCGCAGCGGGTGATGAAGCCAAGTTCGACGATGTCCTTGCCGAGGTCAGGGTCGATGACGCCGCGGAGGGCTTGGAGGACGGCGTCGCGGGTGGGGGCGGGGTGGGACACGGGGGCTCGGGGCGGGGGGAGAGGCGGCGGTCGCGCGGGTTGCGGCGCACCAGCCTAGGCCCGTCGCCAGGAATCTCAACGCGGCATCCGCCGCCTTGGGCGGATCGCCTCGAGATCCCACCCCGGGCCCGGCCGCCGCGGGATATCTTGCCTCTCCTTCGCCCCCGCTGCTCGCTCTCCCATGACTCCCAGCCCTCTCTCCTGCCCCCGCCCCGCCGTCTGCCTCCTCTCCGGGGGGATGGACTCCGCCGTGGTCCTCGCGGAGGCGAAGGCCATGGGGTTCGAGGCCCACGCTCTGTCATTCCGCTACGGCCAGCGGCACTCCTGCGAGCTTGACGCCGCGGCGCGCGTGGCCGAGACCCTCGGCGCCCGGGACCACCGGACCGTGGCGGTGGACCTCTCTGCCCTGGGGGGGTCGTCCCTGACCGACGACATCGTCGTCCCCAAGGACCGGGACCACGACGAGATCGGCCAGGGCGTGCCGAGCACGTACGTGCCGGCGCGCAACACGGTGTTCCTGTCGGTGGCGCTCGGCTGGGCCGAGGTCCTGGGGGCGACCGACCTCTTCGTCGGTGTGAACGCCGTGGATTACTCGGGGTACCCCGACTGCCGCCCGGAGTTCCTCGCGGCGTTCGAGGCGCTGGCGACCCTCGCCACCGCGGCTGGCGCGGAGGAGGGGCACCGCTTCAAGGTACACGCGCCGCTCATGGAGCTCTCCAAGGCGGGCATTGTCCATCGAGCGGCCGAGCTTGGGGTTGACCTCGGGCAGACCCACACCTGCTACGACCCCGTGGAGGCGCCTGGCGCGAGGCCCCTCGCGTGCGGCCGGTGCGACGCCTGCCAGCTGCGCCTCGCGGGGTTCGCCGAGGCGGGTGAAGCCGATCCCATCCCCTACGCCTGACGCCTGCACTCCAACCGGGGTCCGAGCCCCGCGACCCATGAGCGAACCCAAGAGCGACCCGCGGTCCGTGCCCGAAGCGGTACCGGCTGATGACCCGCGCCTCTCCGCGCTGGCCTCCTTGATCGCGATCGTCGACCGGCTACGCGCCCCGGATGGCTGCCCCTGGGATCTGGAGCAGACCGAGGCGTCCATGGCGCCGTACGCCGTGGAGGAGGCCCATGAGCTGGCGGAGGCCATCGCTGAGTCCAGCGCAGAGGCGGCGGCGTCCGAGGCTGGAGACTGCCTCACCGTCCTCATGCTGATCTGCAGGATCGCGGAGCAGAGCGAGCGGTTTGACCTCGGGGCGGCTGCGCGGTCCGCCACGGAGAAGCTGGTGCGGCGGCACCCGCACGTCTTCGGGACCGCGACGGCTGGCTCGGCGGGGGAGGTCCTCGAGTCGTGGGAGGACATCAAGCGCCGCGAGCGAGCGGACGCGAAGGAGGACACGAGCGCCCTGGCTGGCGTTCCCAAGGGGCTCTCTTCCCTGCACCGGGCCAGTCGCGTGTGCCAGAAGGCCGTCGCCGCCGGCTTTCACTGGGAGGACGCGCGGGGAGCGCTGGGCAAGGTGGAGGAGGAGCTCGAGGAGCTCATCGAGGTCCTGCCGGAGGCGTCCCTGAAGAGCAGCGCGCGGCCGCAGCTGGACCCCGAGGTCCGGGAGCGGGTGGAGCATGAGCTGGGAGACCTCCTGATGGCCTCCGCGTTCCTGGGCGGCTACCTCCAGCTGGACCCCGAGGCCATGTGCCGCTCCGCGCTCGGCCGCTTCGAGGCCCGCTTCCGCAACATGGAGGGCCAGTTCGACGGTCCGCTCAACGAGCGCAGCCTGGCGGAGATGATGGCGGCCTGGGTGCGGGCCAAGGCGGAGCTGGGCGGGCAGGAGTGAGGGGCGCCCCAGGGCTCGACGCTGGAACCTGAGGGCTGGCGCGGGCAGGGTAGGCTGGGCCCGCGACGCCTCGGGATCTCACGCCGGGCGCGGTCACGGCCAGAGCCATCATGAAGCGACCCCTCCTCCGCGCCCTCTCCTCACGATCCCTGCAGCGCGCCGCTTCTCAGCGCACCGTCCCTCAGCGGACCATCCCTCGGCGGACCTGGCGTGGAGCCCTCTTCAGGGGGCTGCCCCTCGTGCTCCCCATGGCGCTTGGCGCCTGCCAGGTCATCGGCGTCGAGGCGCCGCCGGAGCGGAACACCTTCCAGAGCGACTGGGCGGAGCACCCCGACCGCGTCTGGATCGGGCGAGACCACTGGGCCAACCGGCTCCAGGACTGGCAGCTGGAGTCCGGCGGGGCCGTCTGCCTCGAGGCCCGGCCGCGGTTCGGCATCCGGACGCTCCATCTCCTGACCCACTGGCTGGAGGCGAGGTCAGAGGGGTCGTTCCGGGCCACGGTACGGATCAGCGCGGACCCGGGCGATCGGGCGCAGAGCGCCGCTGGCTTCCTGCTGGGAGCGGGCAGCGCCGACGTGGATCACCGGCTCACCTCGCAGGTTCACGGCAGCCCCGCCGAGGACGGCGGATTCCTGCTGCTGGTGAACGGAGACGGCGGCCTCTCCGTGATCGACTTCGAGCAGTCGGTGGACGGTGGCGGGCTGTGGTCCATGAAGACCAACCACGGGCTGTCCGCGCTGGCGGCGGTGGAGGGGGTGCGCTACGAGGGCGAGGGCTTCGCCGGCGGCGGGCCACGACCGGTCGAGCTGGAGGTGACGGGCGCGTCGTTCGATGGTCGCCGCACGGTGACCGCGGCGGTCCGTGAGACCGCGACGGGGGCGGTCCTCTCGATCGCCACCTGGGACAATGCACCGGAAGGGCTCTTCGACGGCGCGGTGGCGCTCGTCTCGCACCTTGGGCCCGCCGGATCGGACCGGGGCTATCGCTTCGAAGACTGGTCCCTGGACGGCGAGCTGGTGCGGGCGGACACGACCCGCGGGTTCGGACCGATCGCCTTCGTGCACTACGCTCTCGACGAGGTGGGGGGGCCGACCAACGCCCGCCTTGAGTTGACGGCGCAGTCGGTCCCGCTCGGGGCCGCGGACACCCTGGTGGCGAGCCTCGAGCTCGCGGACGAGGAGGGGGAGTTCATCCAGGTGGCGACCGCGCCCTTCGTCCGGGGGAGCGCGACGTTCCACTTCGCGGTCGACGGGGTCGACGCAACCCGCGACACACCGTTCCAGGTGCGCTACATCCCTCGCCGTATCGACGCCGCGGGGGAGGCGACGCCGGACCTCGCGGCGGAGGCGGTCTACGGGGGCGTGGTGGCAGCTCGGCCCTCCGAGGACGCCATGACCATCGCCGTAGTGAACTGTCAGAAGTCGTTCACCGGCGACCTCCGTTGGAATGAGAGCGGGCTTTGGTTTCCGCACGCAGAGGTCGCACAGCACGTTGCCGCCCACGAGCCTCACCTGCTCTACTTCGCAGGGGACCAGATCTATGAGGGAGATCTCACGCCGGCGATCACGCGGCCGATCGAGGACGCGCTGCTCGACTATCTCCACAAGTGGTACCGCCACGGGTGGTCCTTCGGCGAGCTGACGCGCCGCCTTCCCTCCGTCGTGGTGCCGGATGACCACGACGTGTATCACGGGAACGTCTGGGGGAACGCCGGGGTGCGAGAGCCGAACCCCGGCGACCTCACCATTCAGGATCGCGGGGGCTACAAGATGCCGCCGGAGTTTGTGAACGCCGTCCACCGCACCCAGGTGGAGCACCTGCCGGCGCCGCGCGGCGAGGTGGCCCTCGAGGGTGGGATCACCACGTACCACACGACCCTGAACTGGGGCGGTGGGAGCTTCGCCGTGCTCGCGGACCGGATGTACAAGTCGCCGCCTTCGGTGGTGGTCCCGGAGGGCCGCATCCGCAACGGCTGGTCCCTGGATCCAGACTTTGACCCGGCCGCAGAGGCGGACGTGGAGGGGGCGGTCCTGCTCGGGACCTCACAGCTCGGGATGCTTGAGGAGTGGGGCTCTGCGTGGCCGTCGGGAGCCTGGTTCAAGGCCTGCCTCTCGCAGACCCCCTTCGCCAACGTGGCCACCATCCCCGAGTCCGCGACCTCCGGCAGCGTGATCCCCTCGCTCAAGGTCCCGGCGCCCGGTGAGTACATCCCCGGGGACAAGCGGGCCGCGGACATGGACTCCAACGGGTGGCCGCAGTCGGGACGTGACGCCGCCGTGCGGCTGCTCCGCGCGGCGGGCGCCTTTCACCTCACGGGGGACCAGCACCTGGGCTCGACCCTGCGCTACGGAGTCGATGACTTCGACGACGCGGGGTTCGTGCTCTCGTCCCCGGCGGTGGCCAACACCTGGCCGCGTCGCTGGTTCCCGGACCCGACGCAGCGGGAGGCTGGCGGCGCCGCGGACCCCGGGGGCCCGGGCTACACCGGGCGCTTCTTCGATGGCTTCGGCAACCGCATGACCGTGCTCGCCGTCGCGAACCCCCGGTCGGAGGGCGTCGAACCCACGCGCCTCAATGATCGCGCGCCGGGGTACGGGATCGCGAGGGTGGACCGCAGCGCGGCGACCGTTCAGGTGGAGGCGTGGCCGCGTCACGTGGACCCGGACCTGGAGGGTGCGCGTCCCTACCCGGGTTGGCCCGTTCGCTTCAAGCTGTCCGAGGCCGACGGCCGGGCTCCCCAGGGCTGGCTGCCCGAGCTGCGCCTCACCGCTCCCACGGTGCTGCAAGTGGAACGGGAAGGGGACGACCCCGAGGTCCTCTACACCCGGCTGGTCTCCTCCGGTCCGGTCCGGCTCCCGGTGTTCGACAGGGGCGCGAGCTATACGGTCAGAGCCGCCCTGCCCGGTCGAGAGGGGGGGGCTTCCTGGCCATGGTCCCGCGCCACCCTGCGCCCGGCGCCGCCGGGTGAGGGCGTCGTGCTGGAGGTGGATCTGGGGGTCCTGAGCGGCGGGAAGTGAGGCACCAAGGGGCCATGGTCACCAGGGGACGGTGAGAAGTTTCGCGAAGGGCTGGACACCATCGCCCCAGTCGCTATTCTTCCGGCCACAAGCGGGGATGTAGCTCAATTGGTTAGAGTGCCGGCCTGTCACGCCGGAGGTTGCGGGTTCAAGTCCCGTCATCCTCGCCATCCCGCCCATCGCCCCTCCAATCCGCGGAGAGGCCCGAGTCCCGCCCCGACCGTCCCATGGACTGCGGGGCGGCCTTCGTTTGGCCCTCCGGCGGGCCCTCCGTCTGGTCCTCCGAGCGGGCCCACCGCTGGTTCCCCGGGCCCGTCGCCCGGCTGAACTTCCTGCCGGGGACCCTCGCTGGGCGGGCCATGGCGGCGGCGGTCACGCGACCTTGTGTTCACGCTCGCGCCCCGACGCCCAGACGCTCGCATGCAGGGGGGGCGAAGTCGTATGGTCCGCCCATGGACCAGCGGATCGAAGACCTCCCCCCTCCCACGCTGGTGCAGACGGAGGCGGACCTCAGCCGCCTCCTCGACGCCGTCGATGGGGACGACGCCATCGCCGTGGATACGGAGGCGGACTCCTTCTTCAGCTACCGGGACAAGGTCTGCCTCATCCAGGTCACGGCTGGAGGTGAGGACTGGCTTGTGGACCCCTTCGCCGACCTGGACCTCGGGCGGTTCGCGCCCGTCTTCGAGGACCCGGACACCGTCAAGATCTTCCATGACGCCGAGTACGACGTGCTCATCCTGGGCCGCGAGTACGGGTTTCGCTTCGAGGCGCTCTTCGATACGCGCGTCGCCGCAGCCGTCCTGGGGAGCCAGACCCCCGGCCTCGCGTCCGTGCTCGAAGGTGAGTTCGGCGTTCGGCTCGACAAGTCGCAGCAGCGCTCCAACTGGGCCCAGCGTCCGCTGAGCCCCAAGCAGATCGCCTATGCACGGCTCGACACGCGCTTCCTGCTCCCCCTCATGGATCGTCAGCGTGCGGCCCTGGAGGAGCGCGGCAGGACGATGATCGTCGATTCGGAGTGTCGACGCCTGGAGAGCCTCGAGGCGCCGCCGGCCGAGTCCAATCCCGACGACTTCGTCAAGATCAAGGGCGCCCGGACACTGGACCCGGCGGGGGCCAGCGCGCTCCGTGAGCTCTTCATCATGCGTGACAAGCTCGCGGAGAAGCACGACAGCCCCCCGTTCCGGATCCTCGGGAACAAGTCACTGATCGAGCTCGCAGGGCGCCGGCCGCGATCCGAGCGGGAGCTGCTCCGCGTGGAGGGGATCACAAGCCGCGTGTTAACGCGGCTCGGCGATCGACTCCAGCGGGCGCTGGAGCGAGCGGAGCGCAATGGACCGATCGAGCGGCTCCCTGCGACGCCGCGCCGTGGGGAGCAGGTCGACCTCGATGAACTCGGCGTTGAGCTCCACGAGCGCCTCAAGCGTTTGCGTCGGGACGTCTCGACCGAGCGGCAGATCGAGTCGGCTTATCTTCTGCACCGGAGCACTCTCCAGCATCTCGCGGCGGCGGCGCCAGCGGACAGGCAGGCGCTGGAGGCGCTGGAGCTGCTCGAACCGTGGCAGCTGGAGTGGTTCGCCGACGACATTGTCGAGGTGGTCCGCCGCTTCAAGGACGACGCCTCGAAGGGCGTGATCCCGGCTCGCCGGCGTGGGCGGCGGCGGGGCGGCCGCGGTCGCCGCTGAGCTCGCTAGAGGGCGGCCCGCCGAACCCTCGCGGGGTCTCATCTGGCAAGCGGCGCCGGGTCTCATCTGGCAAGCGGCCCAGCCGACTCGGAGAGCCGACACGCCCGCAGGGGCCGCAATAAGAAGGACCCCGCGATGACAAGTCATCGCGGGGTCCCTTGAACATGGTGGAGACGAGGGGAGTCGAACCCCTGACCTTCGCATTGCGAACGCGACACTCTACCAACTGAGCTACGTCCCCTTTCGAGCCGCGGATGATACGGACCAGGGCGATCGACACCAGTCCTCAAATGCCGGTTCTCTACGCCACCGTGCACTTCAACTGGCCGCAGGGGCGATCGTGGACGGACAGACGCCGACCGCTGGCCCCCGGACGGGCTATTCTCCAGTGATGGGAATGCTCCTTGGAAGGTGGTGGAGGGGGGGCGCGACGACGTCTCTGGTCCTCGCGATCGCTGCGTGGCTCACACCTGCTCAGGGGGCACACCCCTGGAGCCAGGCCTCCAGCTCACAGGCGCCCGAGGGGGCCTGGGCGGCGCGGGTGGAGCTTGGGCTCTCCAACGCCCTCGATCTGAGCACTGCCCGGACCTCGCCCGTGGGCAAGGGACCCGTCGGCCCGACCCTGTCGTTAGCGCCCACCAAGATCGCGACGCGGGACCCGATCCAGGGGGCCACGGGCCTCCGGTTCGATGGCCCGCACGTCGTGACGCGCCTGGAGTCGAGCGAGACGCTCATCCCGTTGGAGCGCGTCGCCAGGGTCTCGGCTGCCACGGGGGAAGGCCGTGATCTGCGGCTGGAGGTCGGTGCCGAGTTCATCGTCGAGCCTGCGGAGGGTGACTTCTGGTGCTACCTGCGGGTGCTCGACGTCGCCGTCGACCGCGTGCACCTCGAGGTGGCGAGCGCGCCGGGGACCGTCCCGATGTTCCGCCGCTCGCCCGCGGGACTGCGGGTGAGCTCGACGGGCGGGGCCTTTCGACTCCGCTGGGACCGCTTGAGCGCGGAGACGGACGCCACGTACCGGGTTCGCCGGCGGGTGACGGCCGCGGCCCCCGCTGTCGAGGCGCGGGACGGAGTGAAGAAGGCCATCTCGCCCCCGTCCGCGGCCGAGGAGTGGGAGACGCTGGCGATCGTCCAGGGGAGCGAGTTCACCGAGAAGAACGCTCCATGGGGCGAGGTCTTTCACTACGAGGTGGCTCGCTGCGACGGAGACGGCCGCCTCCTCCCGGGGTCCCTCGGTCGTGTGATCCAGACCGCGCGCGTGGACACACCCGGCGAGTGGGCGCTAGGTGTAGACACCGGCGGCCGCGTGGACCTCGTCTCCGGACGGATCGTCGGGCCTGACGACCTCGCCCACATCGAGGTCCACAGCGGAGCCACCGGCTCCTTCGCGCTCAAGCCCGTCGAGGGCGTCCGCTTCGCGCTCGAGCAGAAGGCCTCCCTGTTCCAGGACGGGAGCTGGTGGCTGATCCCTGGGACGGATCGTCGCCTCGTCCCCGGACGCACCGCGATGGTCGCGCCGGGCGGCGAGCTCCAGTTCCGACTGCCCGATGGGACCCTCGGCCGCCTGTCGATCGACGCCGAGCGTGGGTCTATCTGTCGGCTGCGTCGGCAGCTCGCGATGAACGGAGATCGCCTCCTGCCTCGCCCGCCAGGCTCGCCCCCCGAGGTCCAGCGTGGCGGCGCCGGAGAGGTCAAGCTGCTCTTCTCTGACCTCGATCGCCGCACAGGGGTGGATCCCGAACGCGTCATCCTCGTGGTCGAAAAGGAGGTCCGCTTCGGCCAGGGTGATTGGTCGATCCTCGGGGAGTCGGCGGCAGGGTCCCGGGCCCTGGTCCTCTCGGGGCTCTTCGACGGGCCGTCCTCCATCGTCCGCCTTCGCTTCCGGCACCGGCTGCGCTCTGGCGCGCTCTCCCACCCCTCCTTGCCACTGGACCTGCTGCCAGCCGGTTTCGATGGGGAGCGCCGTGGGGAGCTCCTCGACGCGGCGCTCGTGGGCGTCGACGCCGAGGACTTTCAGCGGCGGCTCGAGTCGCGCGGTGTCCTCCTCGCCCTGGGAGAGGACGCCAGAGGTCCGCTGATGGAGCTCGCCAGGGGGCCTCGTTCACCCCGCGCGCTGGCAGCTCAGTCCATCCTCGAGGCGATTGAGAGCGCAGACGGTAGCGGCGCAGGCCTGGTTCGCCGCTTTCGGAGGCGAGCTCTGGAGCTCGCCGTGGAGGCGCCGCGCCTGAGTGAGCTTTCGGACGCGGAGCGCACCAAGCTGTTCACCGAGCTGGAGCCGGAGCTGCGGTTCGACGAACCCGGCGAGCGGCTTCATGGGCTCCTCTGCTTCATCGACCGGGCCGAGCGCGGCGTGCTCCGCGGAGAGGCGGCACCGGGCGACCTTCGAGACGACTGTGAGGTGGCTTGGGTCTGGGCCAGGGCGATCGCTCAGACAGAGCCGGACCCCGGTGCCCGCAAGGTCGCGGGCTTCGTGGCGACGTTGGGGGTGGTGCCCTCCATGGCGTCCTTCGAGGCGGAGCGGCCGGCGTTCCTGCCGGACGGCGCGGCCCCGTCCGGCGACAATCCGCTCCCCGGGGCGAGCTGGACGGACCTGCCTGGCGCGGCCGAGGAGTTGGCCTGGCAGCTAGAGAGCCGGCCAGAGCTGGCCGACCTCGACTTCGGCCCGCCCCTCGCGCAGCTGCTCCACTGGCTCCGGTCCGCGGACGGTGCCGCCGGACGATGGGGGGGCGAGAGTGACGCGCGGCTCTTCGACTACGACGCGCGGACGGCGGAGCTATGCCTGCGCCTCGTGGAGCGGGCCCGCGCTGCTGAGGACCCGCGCCCCCTCCTCGAGGCCGCCGCAGGGCTGGTCGGAGGAGAGGCCATCGAGCTGGCAGCGCGGCGAGAGGTCTCCGATCGTCGCCTGGCTTCGCCCTCCCGGGGGGCGAGCCTCCGGCGCTCGGTCCTGATCGAGACGCCGAGCCTGGAGCTCCTCGAGGTGGCGCTGGGGGAGGCGGCAGACCGCGCGGCGCGGAGGGGGCCCGGGGAGCCCGTGGAGGGCGTGGACATCCTGCTCCCGCCCGGGATCTACGAGGACGCCTCCGGGGCGCCCGTCCGGACCCTCGAGATCCTCGCCTCGGGCGTGCGATTGATGCCCTCGGCGCCGGGGGCAAAGGTGGAGGTGCGTGCCGCGCTGCGGATCCGCGGCGCGAGGGACGTGGTCCTCCAGGACCTCACGCTGATCAGCGCTGCGTCCACGGCCCTCAACGTGCTGGAGGGTGCCCACCTGGTCCTCCTCCGATCCAAGGTCGCGAGCGCGGGCACGGTGGTCTTCCTCCAGCACAGCGACCTGGAGATGACCGAGTCACGCCTCGAGGGCGCCTCCGCCGCGGGGAAGCCACCGCAGTGGGCCATCCGCGAGCTCGGTCGCTGCCGACTCAGTGTCCGTTCGTCCTACCTGAACGCCGGGTCCATCTACCTGTCGGATGAGAGCGAGAACTCCATGGACCGGAGCGTGCTCGATGCGGGGGCTCGGACGCTGATCCAGGCGCCTCGGGCGGGGCACCTGGTCGCCCGGGAGTGCCTGCTCCGCGGCACCAACCTGGGCCTCTACCACGTGGATCGAGGCGTCCTCGCCGGCGTGGCCATCGACGTCCCCCGGGACCCCCTCGGGCGGCAGCCGGGCGGCCTTCGGGTCGGGCCGAGGTTCTTCCATCTCGTGGGGGAGGGGCAGGTCGTCCCGCCCACGATGCGCCTGGAAGTGGAGCCGCTTCAGCCCCGTTGAGGGCTGCGCGACGCCGGGGGCGCGGCTAGCCTGGGGGCGCCAAGAAATCGGCCGCGGGCCCTCGCTCTGCCCCCCCTCGCGCGCCGTCCTCGACCTCGATGCAAGACACCTTCCGGTCCCGCGGTTCCTTTGACGTCGGTGGCAAGAGCCACAAGATCGCGCGGCTCACGGCGCTCAAGGAGCGCGGTCACGACGTCTCCCGGCTGCCCTTCGCGCTCCGCATCCTGCTGGAGAACCTCCTGCGGCACGAGGACGGCGTGAGCGTGACCGCCGCCGATATCGAGGCGGTCGCCGGCTGGGACCCGGCGGCGGCGCCGTCCGTCGAGATCGCGTTCCGACCCGCTCGGGTGCTCATGCAGGACTTCACAGGGGTGCCGGCAGTGGTGGACCTGGCGGCCATGCGCGATGCCATGGAGGCGCTGGGCGGCGACCCCTCCAGGATCAACCCGCTCCAGCCTGCGGAGCTCGTCATCGATCACTCGGTTCAAGTGGACGCCTTCGGCTCGCCTGGTGCGCTGGGGAAGAACCTGGAGCGCGAGTACGAGCGCAACGGCGAGCGCTACGCCTTCCTCAAGTGGGGCCAGGGGGCGTTCGACAACTTCGCCGTGGTGCCGCCAGGGATGGGCATCTGCCACCAGGTCAACCTGGAGTACCTGGCGCGGGTCGTCATGGCGGGCGACAGCGGGTACGCCTTCCCCGACACGCTGGTCGGCACCGACTCCCACACCACGATGATCAACGGGCTCGGCGTCCTCGGGTGGGGCGTCGGCGGCATCGAGGCCGAGGCGGCCATGCTGGGGCAGCCTGTGTCCATGCTGATCCCCCAGGTCGTGGGGGTCCGCCTCTCCGGCGAGATGCCCGAGGGCGCGACGGCCACGGACCTCGTCCTCCAGGTGACCGAGATGCTCCGTGCCCACGGCGTCGTGGGCAAGTTCGTCGAGTTCACCGGTCCCGGCCTCCAGCACCTCTCCCTCGCGGACCGCGCGACCATCGCGAACATGGCCCCGGAGTACGGCGCCACCTGCGGCCTCTTCCCCGTCGACCAGGAGACCCTGGACTACATGCGCCTCTCGGGCCGCCCCGAGGAGCAGGTCGAGCTCACTGAGGTCTACATGAAGGCGCAGGGGATGTTCCACACGGCGGACACCCCGGCCGCGGACTACACGGACCTGCTCGAGCTCGATATGGGCTCGGTGGTCCCGAGCCTCGCGGGGCCCAAGCGCCCGCAGGACCGGGTCGCGCTGGCCGATCTCAGCACCCAGTTCCAGACGGACCGCAGGGAGATCCTCGCTGGCGCCGGGGCCGATGATCATGACCACAGGGTCTCGGTCACCATGGACGACGAGACGTTCGAACTGAAGAACGGCTCGGTGGTCATC
>Ga0102815_10002040_pt1 | contig 12452 bp, 10 predicted proteins | sample ColrivemetaGS759_FD_79113 | JGI IMG/M metagenome (GOLD analysis project Ga0102815, IMG submission 79113) | Estuarine microbial communities from the Columbia River estuary - Ebb tide ETM metaG S.759 | ecosystem: Environmental > Aquatic > Marine > Intertidal zone > Estuary | place: USA: Columbia...
GCTGGTCGAGGGGGATCTCGTCCACCGAGCGCATCCCCTCGGCGAAGTGCACGGGGGCGTCGAGGTGCGTACCGCCATGCTCCGCCGTGGTGAAGGTGTTCGCCTCGTAGTAGAAGCCCCGGTCATTCCAGCCCCTGAAGTCCTCGCGGAGCTGGAACCCCTCGGCCGTGGGCCAGTAGACGGTGGCCTCGTCATAGGCGTACGAGAGGTCAATGATGGTGGGTGCGGCGCCGCCGCCTTGGGGCTGCTCGGGAGCGCAGGCAGCCGCGAGGGCGGCGACCACGGGCAAGAGGAATCGAGGGGTCATGGCAGGTGAGGGGAGCGGGTCTGGAGGGCCGTGGCCAGAAGGAGCATGGCGGGGGGAGCCTGGTGCGGGGGAGAGGGGACCCTGGAAGCCGTGTCTCGAAGGCGCGGGGTTGTGCTGCAGGCGTGGGTTTCCTCGTCCGCCGGGAGCTCCAAGAGGGCAGGCTGGAGGCCATGAGCGAGGAGATCCAACGCAACCTTGGTGAGCAGCCCCTGGTCCAGTTGATGGCTGCTCACGACCTGAAGGCCCAGGATCTGGTGGAGGCCTCCACGGAACAGCTGACCCACAAGATGGTGGCCCGTGCGTGCAAGGGGCGCCGCCTCACACCGAACGTCAAGGCCAAGGTCTGCGCTGCGCTCGGCGCGGCCTCTGGCCAGGCGTATCAGTCGAGTCAGCTCTTCAGCTACTGAGGCGCGGCGCCCAACCTTCGTGGTGGCCTTCGACGGGCCCCGGCATCGGAGCGAGTGACGTGGCGCTTGAATTCCAGGAAGGAAGGAGCGCGCGGGGGACGGACCGCAGGAGCACCCGGACGCGCCAACGAGGCACCATGCCTGGTCAGCGCGGCTGGGCCGGTTGGGTGGGGTCCTCCATCCACCAGAAGCCCGCCGACTCCACGAAGACAAGGCGGTCCCGCCAGGTGGCGTACCAGGCCGGCGCCTCTGCCCAGGTCTCCGGGGCGACGTCGGGGTGGACGTACCGGCCGAGCAGCACGGTGGCGCGTCCGGCCTCGGGTCCGTCGCCGCTGGCCGCGAGGTGGACCCAGCGCTCGAGGCTCGCGCGCTCGGCGTTCGGAGTCCTGAGGGCCTTGGCGTCGAAGTCGACCTCGTAGATGGTCTTGTAGCGCTCACCGCGGTGGGCTTCACTCTTGCCACTGAACACGTAGGGGAGGTTCTCCTCGAGCCAGGCCTCGAGGCCCGCGGGGCTGGGCTCGTAGCCCTGCCGGGAGCCTTCGAGGACGGACCCCGGGAAGTGCTCCTCGATGCCGCGCAGGTATCCAGACTCCCGGTTCAGCGCGAGGTAGACCCAGAGGCTTCGGCGAGTCTTGCAGACGAACGGAGTCGTCCGCTCGCCGCGCTTGGTGGCCATGTACCGCACCACGTTCTCGAGGGTGTCCTCGGCAGGGTCGGTCAGCCGCTGGGGATCGATGGAGTAACCCCAGTAGAAGTAGGTGCCCTGCCGCGCCAGCGCGAGGCTGCCGAGCATCTTGCTGCTCTGGCCCTCGACCAGGCTCTCGAACCCGGGGACGTCGGTGAAGAAGCCTTCGTGGGAGACCAGGGTCGGGTTCCAGCCGTCCGGCTTGTCGACCTCGAAGTCCACCACCCCGTAGGTGGCCGTCATACCGTCGGGATAGAGGGGCGAGGTGTGCCCTTCCTGGTTCGGTCCGCGCTCCTTCGTCTCCGAGACGGGGAACGAGACCGCGTTGGGTGTCTTGAAGATCGCATGGTCGAGGGCCACCCCGTGGCCCTGGTGGTTCATGCAGATTCATATGTACCCGCTGGTCATCGCCACCCCGTGTGCCTCGACGAGCTGCGTGCCGAGGAAGCCCACCGCGACGACAGGGGTCGCGGTACGGGGGAAGCGTTGGATCGTCTTCCCGTCCACGCCATGGGCCCGGAATACGTCTGAGTCCGCGAGCACGACGTCGTGCCTATCGCAGGCCGCGAGGGTCACGTCGACGTAGGTTGCGACGTCGACGGTGAAGCCTCGCGCCTCGAGCCAGCCGGAGATGCGGTCGGTCCGCTCCCCGGGGGCTGCGACCACGAGCAAGACGCCGAGGGGCTTCACCTCGCCGCTCAGGGTGAGCGTCATGGGGGTGAGACACTCCAGCGCGTCACAGACCTGGATCGCGAGGGTGGCGCGTAGCTCGGCGTCCTGGCCGATGTGTTCCAGAGGGAGCCGCAGGCGGACGGCGCCTTCGAGCTTGGCTCCGCCCGTCTCGGGGAGGCGCAGTGGCCCCGCCGCGACGAAGTCGCAGCCGCTGTCGAGGCTGAGTCCCACGGGGCGCCCACCGCCGACGTCTCGGGCGTAGGCGTGCCACTCCTCGTCGAGGATGAGGTCCACCAGGAGCACCCGCTCCGTCGCGCTGGCGGTGACCTTGAGCGGCAGGTCTCTCCCGAGGCCCGCCACGATGAGGTCACTCTGGGCTGGAGCGAGGCCGTGGGTGAAGAACGCGGCGGCGAGGAGGAGGGTGGAGCGCATGAGGCGAGCGTAAACGCTCCGGCCCATGGGTGCGATCATGGCCGCCCTGACGCGCCGCCAGGGTCGCTCCTGCAGGCCACCGCGCTCATCCACCTGGTGTTCCCAGGTCCTGGTCGAGGGGCCGCGGGGCGAGCGGGTCTTCAGGCTTACCAGTCGGTGGGACCGTAGTCCTTCAGGAATTGGCCCCAGCAGTGCTGCCCGGTGTTGAAGCCCACGAAGATCGGATCGACGCAGCGGGCGGCGCCGTCCACCGAATCCAGGGGCGGGGCAAAGCGCTGGGCCACCTCCTTCTCGGTGGCCCTCTCCAGCTGGTCCTCGTCGGTGACCCAGCCGGTGTCCACGCTGTTCATGTGGATGCCATCCTTCACGTAGTCTGCGGCGGAGGTGCGCGTCATCATGTTGAGCGCGGCCTTGGCCATGTTCGTGTGAGGATGGCGCGTGGTCTTGAGGGCGCGGTTGAACTGGCCCTCCATGGCGGACACGTTGACGATGTGCTTGTCGTGGGTCTCCACCGCGAGCATCAGGGGCTTCAGGCGGCTGTTCAGCACGAAGGGCGCGATCGAGTTCACCAGCTGAACCTCGAGCATCTCCACCGTCGGTACCTCGTCGAGCTGCATGCGCCACGAATTCGAGGGGCGTAGGTCGAGCTGCTGTCCCTCGCCATCGGTGAGGCCTTCGGGGAAGAGGTGCCCCTGGTCGCCCTCGCCCAGGAGGTCCATCTGGCTGAGCTGCGCGACGTTGTTCGGCGTCCTGTGGACCGCGAGGGCGCGCTCGGCGGTGGGCGCTCCAAGGAGTGCCTGCAGCCGCTCCGGGAGCTCGGTGGGGTTCTCGCGCGCGGCCATGTCCCGGTAGTAATCGGGCGGGCGCCGGACGGTCTGGCAGGCGTTGTGGATGAGGAAGTCCAGCCGCTCCTCGGACTCGAGGAGCTCGGCGCAGAAGCCCTCCACGGTAGGCGTGTGGTGCAGATCGAGGGCGCGCAGGTCGAGCCGGTGCTGCCAGTCGGTGAAGTCCGGCTCCGACTCGTACCGTCGGGCTGCGTCGCAGGCGAAGCGGGTGGTGGCGATCACCCGCGCGCCGGCGCGCAGCAGGAACAGGACGATCTCGTACCCGATCTTGACCCGAGAGCCGGTGACGAGGGCGACGCGCCCGCGCAGGTCGGCGGTGGCCGTACGCTTCAGCCAGTTGATGTCGGCGCAGCTGCCGCACATGGAGTCGTAGTGGTGGTGCAACTCGGTGTACGGCTCCTTGCAGACGTAGCAGCTGCGGGGCTCATTCAGCTGCTTCCGATCCTCCTTCGGGCGCTCGCGGGCCTGATGCTCCAGCAGCGCACGCTGCTCATCGGTGATCGTCAGCTCCTTCGGCGCCGTCGGAAAGGCGAGGGCCCGCTTCAGGGCCCGGTTGCTGGTGGCCTCGAGGGCGCGGTCGTCCTGCTCCCGCACCTTGCGCCGGTCCTGACCACGGCGGGCCTTGGAGAGCCGGCGGCGGGTGAGGCGATCGGGGAGGGCGATCCGGCCCGCGGCCTGGCGCAGACGGAGGAGCGTCTCCTCGTCCACGTCGAAGAGGCACTCCTCTGACGCAGCGAGCGTCTCGAGCCACTCCACGTGGGCGAGGACTGTCTCCTTGTTCGCCACAGCGTCGAGGGCGGCGCGGCGCGAACGCTCGGAGTCCTCTTCGCCCAAGTGCGCCGGGGGTCCCTCCGCGGGGCGACCACTGGAGGCCGCCGTGGGCTCAGCTCGCGCGTCAGCGTGGGGCTCGGGGGACGGGACATTCGACATGAGGCCGAACACTCTACCGGAGTGGAACGTCGTGGTGGCATTCGCCGGAGCGGCACGGCTCCTGTCCCATCACCTGCCGCCGAAGGACGACCCAGGATGGGGCCGGTAGGGCGAGGGTGGGCCCGTGCTGGGCCCGTGCTGGGCCCGGTCGGGCCGAAGCGGCCCCAGGATGGAACCGGCTAGGGGCGGGAGCGAGGGGGGGAAGCCGTGGGCCTTGAGGGGGCTGGTCGGCGGTCCATGACCTCTGGTGGAGAGATTTGTTGCGGAACCACGGTCGAGGCGGATCCAACGGGGTCTCGCGTCCGAACGCCACAGCTAGTAATGGAACTCCTTCTCCAGGCCTGCCGGATCGTGTCCGCGATCGTCTTCCTCGGCTACGGAGGTCTCTGCCTGCATCGCACGGCGATGGTCTCCGAGTTCGAGCGCTTTGGTGCGGCCAGGTTCCGTGTGCTGACCGGTTGGCTGGAGATCCTCGGCGGGCTCGGGCTCGTGGTGAGCTTCTGGCTTCCAGGTTTGCTCCCCTTTGCCGCCGGGGGCCTCGCGCTGCTGATGTTCTTCGCGGTGCTGGCGCGTGTGCGCGTGCGTGACTCTCTGCTGCTCTCGAGCCCCGCGCTTCTGCTCATGGCCGGGAACGGGTACCTCGCATTCCGCGCGGCAGGGGGGACCTTCCCCTCATGAGCGGCGCTTCTCACGAGCGGGCGCGGCTGCGCGGGGCAAGGGGCTCGAGGCCGGGCGGGGCCGGCTCATGAGCCGCGTCCAGATCCTTGCCTGCACCGGCCTCTCGGTCCCTCTCCTGGGGTCGGCGGCCAACCATGTGCTGGAGTTTCTCGAGCCTCCCGCCGGTGACGACTTCCTCGGCGCCGAGATGTGGCGCCTGATGAGGGACGGGGGACTATTTGCCTGGGTCGTCCTCGGGCACGCGATCACAGGCGTCATGCTGCTCGTTCCCCGCTGGCGCTTCCTCGGGGCGCTGATCCAACTCCCGATCACCCTTGGGATCGCCGCGTTCAATCTGACGATGTTCCCGCCGGGCGTCACCCCGGCGTTGATCATGCTGGCGCTCAACCTGGTCGCGCTGGCCGACCCCGTCGCGCTCAGGGCGCTCGTCGCCTCGGGTCGGGCTTGACCCTCGACGCCCTCCCGTTCATTTCGCAAGATCCACACCACACCTCTCCTCACTCGTCATGCCTGAACTGAACCTCGACATCGTGCTCCAACTCGTGCTGGGCCTCGGCCTTCTGAACGTCTGGCTGCTGCGGGCCGGAAGCGCCACGGGTTATCGGGGCGGAGACTCTGCGTCCCTTCGCCAGGAGTTCGCCGCCTACGGGCTGCCCACCTGGGTCTTCTATGTTGTGGGGGCGCTCAAGATCGGCTGCGCGGTCGGGCTCATCGCCGGGATCTGGTTCCCCCAGCTGCTCTTGCCTGCGGCCTCCGTGCTCGTGCTGCTGATGCTCGGCGCGCTCGCCATGCACGTCAAGGTGCACGACCCGCTGATCAAGTCGCTCCCCGCGGCCCTCATGCTGGCCATGAGTGGGACGCTCCTCTCGATCTCACTTTGACCCGAACCGGCTCTCTCTGATCCGCACCGGCCTCTCTCTGACTCGCGTTGGGCTCTCGCTGGCCCCCGAAGCGCCGGGATCGACGCTCCCAGAGCTGCGGCGGCTACGCGTCGACGCGCGGCCGTCGCGCTCCTGCTCTCACCTCCTTCGCGTCACGGCCTCGAGTCCAGCTGCGGGACTCGATGGCGAGGGTCCGAGGACGATCGCCGGAGGTTGGGGCGCCAGAGAGGGAGGTCCCAGAGCGCTTTGGAGCGCGCCGCGAGGGCGTGGGGGCGGCAGCGGGTGGAGTTAGGCCTGATTGAGCTTGTGGGGGAGGCTCCGCCGGAGTCGCGCCGGACCTCGACGTCCTCCGGGGTCGCCGACGGCGAGCCAGGTCCGTCGGCGGGGGAGCTGCTGGTGGGGCAGGTGTGCACCCTCGCACCGTCCGTGCTCTTGCGGTCGTGGGTTGATGCGTACCGCGGGTTGAGGTCCTCATCTCGGCTGCCCGCCAGCGGCCCCGCTTGCCGCGGAGGCCGAGCCGGGGCGTGCTGGAGTGACTCGCGACGGCTGCTCTTCAAGGGGCACGCTCATGGACCTAGGGCGTCCCGGGGGGGGGAGGTCGGGAATCTCCCAGGAGAAAACCGGCTCGTCCCTTATTCGTTTCCGCGCGGGGCTCTTCCGATAAGAGCGGTGCAAGAGGGGCGCGCCTGCCCGTACCCGCACCTCCTTCTGCTTCAGACCGCTCGTGACCTCGATCTCTGTGGGTTTCCCGCCCAGCTCAGTCCTGCATCCGCCCGCCGCCGGATGTTGGGCCGCTTCAGCTCAGGGACTTCTCGGGTCCTTCGACTCGCCGCTCGCTCCGACTCGCGTGAGCCCGGTGGCTTCAAGCGGGCGACTTGATCCGCAGCCTCTCCCGCGGACCCCAGGTGGGCGATGAGTTCGCTGGAGTGGACGGTGGTGTACGCCGTAGCTGGCGTCGGGGTCGTCGGGGTCGTTCTGCTCCTGATCGGGCGCGTCGCTCGTTGGCGGAGCGAGGCAAGTCGAGAGCCCCTGCGGACCCCGAGTCGGATCACGGAGTACGTGGTTGGCGACACACCGCAGTTGCGTCCTGCGGGTAATGCTTCGGGAGAGGGCCAGGGCGGGCAGGGCACGGCCCGACCGGAGCTGAGAGGGGCAGCCAGCGCCGGCGAGCCGTGCCTGGGGGAGCCTGGGCCTGCGCCCGGCCGGACTTCCCCGACTGGGCTCGTGGCACAGGGGGGAGAGTCGATCCGGCTGGTCGAGGCTGCTCGTACGGTGCGGTCCTCGCCGAATGACCTCCTCTCTGCGGGCCTCCCAGGAGCGGAGGCTGGGCCGGCGAGGTCTGCGCTGGACGTGGCGGAGGCTGAGCTGGAACTCCAGGAGTCGCAGCTGGGTGAGGCGCAAGCCCGCTTCGCTCGGTGGTCCGCGGCGGCGGGCGATGCGCTCCTCGAGTCGCTGAACGAGCACGACGTTGACTCGGAAGAGGAGCTTCCGGCGGAGGCTGTGGAGCAACTCCAGCGACAGAAGAGCGCCCTCAATCGGCTGGCGGGCGAGCTCGATCTCATGGAGCGATCCGTGAAGAGGAAGACCGCTGCGCTGGATGAGCTGCGCCGGGTCCTGCAGCGCTCTACCGAGAGCGGGTGGGGCCGAAGGCCGGGGGCGTGATGGCGGCCCAGCGTGAGGGGAGCGGTCCGGTGGGCTTGTACCCATCCCCGTTGCCGGCGGGCATGCGGGCCACGGCGATCGCCGATGACCGCGCCCCTGCAGCCTATCGCTGATCCGCCTTGGCCTGAGCGTATGGGCCGGCGGCGCAGCCCGCGGGATCTCAGGGGTGTCCCCCGACGCTTGGGTCGCATGTGCCTCCGGTGGGCGAGCCGCAGCGGGCGCGCGGAGGCGGGCGGTGAACGCGTCGGCGCATCGCGTGGGGTGTGGAGTTACCCTCTCTCCATGCGTCGAAGTTTCATTCTGGTCGGTGCCCTTCTGGCGGCAGGAGCCGTTCACGCGGCGGCGGCGTCGGTGTGCCTGTGGGATCGGGACACACGATTGATGGAGCGACAGCGCTTCCCGAGCGTGCTCGAGGTGGTCTCTGGCAAGTTCCTGCGGCACAGCGATGCGTACTACCGCTGGCGAGTGACAGACCGCACGGCTCGGTTCGAGCGCGGTGAGGGGGGAGCTGAGCTGGTCGATGACCTGGCGGTCGCTCACTCGAAGCTGGGTGAGGATCAGCGAGCGATCGCGTTGATGGAGTCGCTGCTGGAGGAGGATCCGGGCCGATACGAGACCCTGGCGAATCTCGGGACGTTCCACGTCCACGCGGGCAACCTCGAGGTCGGGGCAGGGTTCATTCAGCAGGCGCTGAACATCAACCCCGAGGCTCACTTCGGGCGGGAGGTCTTCCAGCTCCTGCTCGTTCAGTACGTCTTGACCAAGCGTGCTGACGCGTCCGAGGTGACGCTCCCCCTGTGTGCCGCTCCTGCGAGCCACCTCGGCGCGCCGCCGCCGCCCAACTTCTGGGCCTTCCTCGCCGCACGGCTAGAGGTTAGCGCTGCCGCGCCCGAGGACCAGACGGCGGCGATCGGGGAAGCCGTGATCGGGCTCGCCGGGATGATTCGCTTCGGGAACCACGCCTCTCCGATCCTTCACGAGGCGCTCAGCGACCTGCTGCTCGCGGACTTCCAGCAGGACGCCAAGGGGCTCGCCGCGCGCGCCCTCCTGCGAGCGGCGGATTCCTGCGGCGACGCAGAGGCCGCGGCTGTCTATCGAGAGAAGGCTCGCATGGCGCTCTCCCTGCAGATCCCTGAGTCCGGAGAGTCCAGGAGCCTCACCGTGGAGGAGCTGGAGGCTCAGTTCGCCATCGAGCTCGCCGAGGCGGAGGCTTGGTGGGGCGAGCTCAGGCTCAACGAGGCGCAGTGGATCGCCTCGGGGGAGGATGTGGACGCGCGCTTCGCGGAGGTCTACTACGCCGAGCCGACGATCGGGGCGGGATCCCGGCCCTGGAGGCCGGCGCCCATTTTGTACGGGTTGGGCGCGGCGCTCATCGCCGCGGGCCTGTTGGCTCGCCGCCGGCAAGTCGCGGCATCTGCCGCGGCTGCATCCACCGAAGGGCCTGTCTGACCTCCAGGGCCGGCGTGACCGGCTCAGGGGTGCCGGGTGCCGTTTGAACGAGAGAGCCGGTCCTCAGGGGTCCGGCTACCCGTGCCGGCGGCTGGCTGGAGCGGGCCCGCGCGCTTCACGGGCGGCGAAAGCTGAACCATGCCATGCCGTGGGCTGGGACCTGGACCTGGAGCGTCGCCCGACCTCTGGCGTCCACTGAGACCTCGCCGAGGGGGCGAGCCCCGGGGAGCTCGTCGCCGCCGCCGCCGTCGACCAGCGCGGCGCCTTCCAGGCCGGAGAAGTACAGGTCGGCGACGAAAGACCGCTGGATGGGGCGATCGGTCGGGTTGTGGAGCACGAGCAACGCGGCTTCGGCGAGGGCGGGGTTGGCGTGAAGGACCCAGTCGAGATCCCGGCCGTCCGCCCTGCGGGAAGCGCCGTGGACGATGGGGCTCTCCAGGATGTCACGGTGGGCCTTGAACCAGTCCACGTGAGCTTTGACCGCGTCGCGGACCCGGGGCGTGTCATAGAGGCGCGGCCCCCGGTAGCAGGCCTGGACGCCGGCGCCGAGGTTGCTGGCGAGCATGGCGCGATAATGGTCTAGGTGCTCGTCCAGCGGCTCGACGGTCGCCGCGGCGCCGCCCCCGTGGTACTGGGTGAGCGGGACGAACATCCAGCCCATGCTCGGGAGCTTGTACTTGGTCCCGTCGAAGATGTTCTGGCGGGTATGGATCACCTGCTGGGCGCGGGGCAAGGACCAGTTCACCTCGCGGTAGCCCATGCCGCACTTGTTGGTGCCGGCGAGGAAGTACCAGTCCGGTGCGTTGATGTAGACGCCCCTGGCGCGGAGGTCGGCGTAGAGATCACGCGACAGCATCCAGTTGACGTACCGGGAGTCCTCGACCCCCTTCTGCAGCGGAGGGCGCGCCGCGGCGTCGAGGTTGCCGGGGTAGGGGCCGTCGTGCTCGAGGAGCATGGCGCCCGTCTGGACGAAGAAGGTCCGCAGCGTCTGGAGGTAGCGTTGGCCCCAGCCGGAGGCGAGCGAGGGGGTGCCCCCGTGGATCATGCCCTCGCCGCCCGGCGCGCCGGTCAGCGGGTTGAGGCAGTTGTCCTCGGCGGGAGTCACGCGCCGAGAGGAGAGCAGCGAGTAGGTCCCGACCTCCACGCCCTTCGCGGCGCCATAGGCGACGTACTCGCGCATGCGGGCGAGGTTCGCGTCGGAGGTGTCCTCCACGTTGAATCCGCTGCCGAAGGTGAGGATCACCATCTCGAAGCCCACCTCTGCGCACTGGTCGATGGCGAGCCGAACCGACTCCGGGTCGGCGTGCCTCACGTGCATCATGAGGGGGTTCTCGGTCACCCAAGGGGCGATGGTGCGGTAGATCCGCCCGTCCGTCAGGGCTCGCCGCGTGACATCCTCGGAGTCGTAGGCGCCGATGAAGGCGCGGAAGGACTCGAAGGTCTCCCCCGGCCGCACGTCACGCAGGACCTGGTTCTCCGGTCCGACGTCGAGGAGGCATGGCGTGCCCTTGAGGTAGTTGACCTGGCTCGTGTAGTCGGGGTCATTGAGCCACCGGTACCCGTGCCGGCGGCTGTTCTTGTAGGAGAGCCCGCCCATGGAGTACTCGGTCTCCACCCGCAGGTCCGGCGGCTCCATGGGCTCTCCCTCCCGGGACTCAACGATGGAGTCTCGCTCGACCACGGCCAGCCGTTCGATGGTGAAGTCATCGACGCGAACCGTGCGGTTCCCGGCGTTCGAGACGGTGAGCCACTTGGCGAGAACGGGGACGCCGTCGTAGAGCTCGTAGTGGACGGAGACCGTCACACCTTGCTGCGCGCGGTCGTCCTCAGACCCTCCCTTGAAGTCGAGGCGTAGGGAGACGCCGGGAGGAGGCCACGCGACGTCCGGCGCGTGGTGACGAACTCTCGCCCAGGCGAGCCGCTCCTGGGGCGTTCCGACCTCGAAGCCTGTGACGCGCCAGGCCCCAGGCGCGGCCTCCATAGCCGCGAGCCACTCAGGGTCCAGGTAGGCGAGGTTGGGTTGCCCCGTCAGCCCGCCGATGGGATGGCGGACCCCGTCCAAGGTGACCATGGCCTCGGGTTGAACCGCCCTGAGGAGCGACCTCCCGGTCATCAGATCGTCCAGCCCGACCGTCGCCGCGTTGGGCGTCATGCGAATGGACCGCCGGAGCAGTCCGTTGTCGAGGACGATGGTCTGACCCTGCTCATCGCGATAGACCTCGGCGCGGCGAGCGGTCTGGTCGAGCAGCCAGTCGCTCGCGAGGGGAGCGAGCGGGTCGAGCGCGCGAGCGGAGAGGGAGGAGAGGTCGACGCTGGCCTGGGGTAGGGGCAGCGAGACGGCGATCAGCGCGAGGAGCATGCTCGCATCCTATCCGCCTCCCCTCCCCGACCCGGGGTCGGGCACCTTGGAGTGCGGGGTGGTCGGGGATTGGCGAGGGCCCGTGGTCGCCCGCGCGCCGCGGGCCAACCGGCCGCGACGAGGCCGCCTGGTGAATGCGACGCTCTTCCCCGGTGCTTCCATGGGGCTCGCTCTTAGCGCCGCTCCGGATCCTCCCCTGGGCGCCGGTCCGTGGTCCGGGTGGTGGGGCTGTGGGAGCCGAAGCGGCGCCAGGTCTTGACTTCGGGCACGGCCCTGGCAGGGGCGCGTGTCCGCGGCAGTCGTGGTGGGGTTGCTGTCGCGCATGGCGACAACTCCTAGGGGTATACCCAAGTCGCCTGGGCCGTTCAATGGACATCTTGGGGACCGTTTTCGCGAGGGCGCTTACTCCTGTACTGGCAGTGCATTGTGACGACAGCGGGAAACTCAAGGTCCCGTAAAATGCTCGATGTGTCCAGGACGTGTCGATGCGCGGCGAGGCGAATCGAGGCCACAGGCCCGGGGTAAGGTCGGCCTCAAGCGAGGGCGCGGACCCGCCGGATGCGGTGGCCCGGTGGCCCGGTGGCCTAATGGCCCAGGCGCCGGGCGCAGGGCGCTGGGGGGCCATGGGGAGGCCCGGCGGGGCGTCAGGCGTCGGCTTCCGCGCGGCCTCCGTGGAGGCTTACCAGCAGGGCTCCGGCCGCCTGGTACACCTTGCTGGAGGCCTTGGCTGCGACCGCCTCTCCGAACCGCGGCGCCCAGGGTGCGAGGGCTTCCTCGCGTACGTGTCGGGCGAGATCCTGCTCGTGCTCGTTGCCCTCGAGGCCACGGGCGACCAGCGCGCACAGGAGCCCCGCATGGTCGAGGGACAGGCGGCCGGCCGCGCCGCTCTGCTCGACCGAGAGCACCTCCATCGCCTTGTGAACGAAGGATGCGATGCGCTCAGGGAGCTCCTCCGGCGCGCCCTCCGGAGCCCAGGCGCTCGCGAAGGGCGGGGCGCCACCGGGGATCAGAAAGAGGGCTGCGAACTCCCCGGCGAGGTCGTCGAGGTCCGGCTCCTCGGCGAGGAACCCGGGGGCCAGGCGCTCGAACAGCGCGCCGGCCTCCGGAGCCTTCAGCGAGGAGAGGAGCGTCGCGTCCACCTCCGA
>Ga0102815_10002041_pt1 | contig 12448 bp, 21 predicted proteins | sample ColrivemetaGS759_FD_79113 | JGI IMG/M metagenome (GOLD analysis project Ga0102815, IMG submission 79113) | Estuarine microbial communities from the Columbia River estuary - Ebb tide ETM metaG S.759 | ecosystem: Environmental > Aquatic > Marine > Intertidal zone > Estuary | place: USA: Columbia...
CTCATTCCAAACATATTGGTTAAGCATGTCTATTTGACATTCACATTCTTCGACGAATATCTGATACGCTTTCTTGTATGTTAGATTTCGTAAAACCGAATTTGTAGTTTGTATGGCTTTTTCTCTAGTCATCGATAAATGTGATTATCGTATGTTCGTCTAATATCCAAGAGTTTTTATCATTAGGACTTTTTTCAAGGCCACATTTATACAGGATTGATTCCTGTTCTTTCTTAGTCATGACGTTTGTCTTAACTAATTCGGTTAGGCCTTCGTTGATTTTCATTATTGTCGATACCTTCATATATAATTACATTTATTTATTATATGAAAAAACTAATATGTTGATTTATTTTTTGTTAGTATCTATTTTATCCTCGTCAAGTTTTTCTGTCATTTTATCGATGAGTAATTTATCTTTATCAGAATCTTTAAACCAGTGATCTACCACTTTACTAAAGGCACCAATAAGAGCACCTAATAGTAAGAGTAAGATTTCTTTCCATTCATCTGATATCTCAGTATCTGTATGCATTGCATGTCCTATACCTATGATAATGCCGAAAAACGATAGGACTATAGTGAATGACATTATAACTCTACCGACGAGCATCTTTTTAATTATTCCTGTAATATCCATTTTAAATTAACCTTTTTATTACCAGTTCCTAGGATCTAATTTCTTTTTAGTTTTCTTCTTTGCTTTATTTAAAGCATCTGCTGCATCTTTTAATCTTAAAGCTTCTGCTGCTGCGTCTGTTTGTCTTTTTAATTCAGCCGCTGCTGCATCTTTTTGTCTTTGCAATTCTGCTGCTGCTTCTTCTAATTTTCTTTGAGCTGCTTCAGCTTCTCTCTTCAATCTTTCAGCTTCTTGAGTTTTTAGTAACGCTGCTGCTGCATCAATTGCTTCATTGTTTGTTTCTACAATCGCATCATACGCTGGGTCTACATCAACTGTAACAGTTCCTTCAGTCTTTACACCTACAATAAGTGCTAGGTTTACTGAACCACCTATTGTAATTGGTTTACTATCCTTGTTCCAATCTGGTACTTGATAGCCACCACCGATAGTTCCACCAACTTGTGCTCCTACGGATACTGATGTGTTATTAGTTGCGGCTACTCCTAATGCTTCGTTTGTGTAGTATGTTTTTGTACCAGCACCTGCTTTAGCTCCAGCTATTGCACCACCTTCGAACCAACATCCATCTGTACCTACATTAGCTTCACCACCTGCCCAAGCATAAAGTTCTGCATATGCATATAATTCAACACCTGCGGCATTATCTCCATTCTGTATCTCTGCTTTCAAAGCAACTTCAGCTCTTAATTTTGCTTCCGCTACTGCTTCTATATATAGATTACCATCTCGGTAACCAACGCCATATTTTGCGGATGCATTAGCTTCTGCTTTCATTAAGGCTTCACCTCTTAGAACAGTACCGTTTGGGTCTGTCCACTCACCTTGAGCGTTTACATATATACCAGCACCGGCTCTATATTCTCCGTTTAGACTAGTGTCTGTATTATCTGTTCCACCCTCAGCGTTAGCGTTAGCACCTGCGTTTAAACTAGGTTTGTAAGGTTGTGTTGTATTTTCACCGTTTGCCATAATCTTTATTTTGTTACTAAAAAATTAATAGATAATATGATTAGACCTGATAAGAGTAATTTCATTATTGGGTCATGCTCTCCACTCACTACTTCTTTTTTTGATTCTTTTTTGTTTACATTTTTGGTAGCTCCACAACTTGTCATTAAAACTGCGGATGCCATAAGTACTATCATTAACTTTCTCATAATCTAAAATTTACTTTCATTTAAGAGTTCATCTATACTTTCTTGAATATCTTCCCATGAATCCTTTATAGCAAAATCTAAACCTGCTTTAAAGTGTTTTTCATCGTACCCGTCTAAAAATACAATAATATGTGGAATTGTTCTAACTTTATGATCTTTTTTAGCTTGAGGAGCTTTAGAGATATCTACTTTATAGTATTTAACACCTTTTAATTTATCCCAATCTTTAAATGAATTTGCATCATTAAATGAAGCCCAAAACTCTACTACTACTATTGAAATATTATCATCTTGAAAAGCTGATCGTCCATTTACAGCTTCTTCAAAATTGTCATCAGTTAAGATTTGCTGGCTATAGCTACTTATTGATAATAACATTAATATTATAACTATTAAATTTTTCATATTAGTTTCTTTTTTGTAAGTCGAACAACCTTTCATCTATTTTATTAAGTTGCTCTTTGATTTCCTCTACATCATCCTGTGTATTTATTATAGCATCTCGAATTGCTTCATCTTTCATTTGAAATTCGATTCTCTGTATTTCTGGAACTGGTAATTGTTTTGCTTCTTCAATATCAGCTTGTAATGCAAACCACATTCCTATTAAAGACGAAAGCCCTACTATAATTAATCCAATTGTTTTGAGGTCTAAAGTAATTTTAGTTTCCTCTCCTATTTGTTTTGCCATATTACTAATCTAATAAATACCCGTAAGGAGTTGTTGTTATATCCTGTCCTATTATAAAGTTTTCTAATTTTAAAGTTATACTCATATTTCTTTGAATATAAGGATTATAAAATTCACCTACAGCAGTTAAACAGATTAACCCTGTGTGGGGTCCTCCTAATTGTCCTGCATCAAGCACTACTACTTCATTCCAAACTACATACTCATCATCTCCAGGTATTTCTACTCCAGCATACTTGTTATCAGGATTTTGCCAAGTATAAGTTCCTACATCTAATAATTCTCCATCATCGTTTGCATCTGAATCTAATACATATACTGCGAAATGTTGTCTGTCTAATCTTGGACTTCCATCATCTACCTGTAGATACAGTATAAATATCTTTCTTAGTTTATTATCCACCCATTTTTCTCCACCGAATGAAGTTACAACTGAGTATCTTTCATAAGGGTCAAATGAGTCACCATCTAAGCTTATTTCAAAGTTTGATACTAACGGTTCTGTTATTTCTTCTTTAGCACATCCTAGTGCTAATACTGTTAATAATGTTAATAGTAGTTTTTTCATGGTTTATTTAAATGTGTAGTTAAGTCCGAATGTTGTTTGATATAACTTACTATCCCACATTTTGGAATATTCTCCTTGTATAAAAATACCTAAATTTTTTCCTATTTTAGTTCCTAATGATGCTCCGAATGAGTAATCAATCCACTGTTCTAATTCTGCGTCTTGTCTTAATCCACCTTTACCCCAGTTGTTTCTATTTAAGTACGATTCTTCTTCTTCTCCAGCAACGTACTTGTGATAAGGTAGTATGTAATTTGCATACCCATGGAACCAGAAGTCTCTTTTATAATGATAAAAATCAACTCCAACTATAGGTGCTACTTCTATCCAAGAATCTAATTGATCCCAAGCAAGTCCGTTAAACTCGTTCATAAGTTCTGGCATGATTGTTTCTCTAAAATCTAAATCAGAGTAAGCTACAATGTTTCCGTCTTCATCTTTCCAAATCCAATCTTGAGTTGTTTCTCCTGATGTTATATCTTCGTAGTTAGTTAAATGGTCTGAATATCCGTTTTCATATCCTAATTGGTACCACTGGTTAACTGGATTACCGAACTCATCTGTTTCGTTCAGCCATATTTCAATAGGATTATACCCATATGCTCTTTCATGTCCTCTTGCTATTGCTCCTGCTGATATAGAAAACTTCTTACCTATTGGTAATCTAGCTCTAAGTTCAGCTGAGTTAAATTTTAGGTTAATTTTCTCTACTGATCTTGATTGTACTTTTAATATATGGTACTTACCAGTATGCTTTAAAAAGAAGTTATAGTTAGTAAAGTCCTGCCCTCTCCATCTTTCTTTCTCAAAATGAAATAAGTACTCTAATCCTTTTACTGCTGATGTTGGTGCACCGAATACTAATTGCTCTTCAGTACCATCGTAAAAGTTTTTAGGTTTTCTTTCGTAATCAAATCTAGCTAATTTTCTTATACCAAATCCGTATCTATAATCAAAAGGAAATACTTCTGTATTATTAACTACGTCCGGAATGGAGTATAAACTTCCATCAGCATTTGTTCTAAGAAAGTATGTTTGTTCTGCTGCTTCAACAGAATTTGATATATCCCCTGCTGCATATACTGTTCCATACTTTAAGAAGTCCTTATATATAGATTTTAAAAAGCTGGGCTTATCTTCTTGTGCCTGAATTTGTGTTGATAGTAGAATTACTATTGATAGTAATATGTTTTTCATCTCTTTAGTTTTATATTATTTAATACTACTTTTTGTTACCGAATATTTTACCTGCTTCCGCTATTCCAAAAGCTCCTAATACTATATATACAAATGAATCGTATATAAATTCGTTAATTACTAAGTCTTTCCCTATGTAGCCGGTTAGTAAATCAGTTACTGCAAATATTACCATTACAGCAAATGCTAAAAACCCTACTACGGATTTTTCGTTGATATTGTTATCGTCATCAAATAAATTTTTGAATGCCATGATTTTTCTTTTTATATAATTCATACATTACAACATTTAATATAAAACAAGCTTTAATATAAATAGTAACTTTTGCACAAAAAAAAAGAGACCCGAAGGTCTCTCTTTCATATTATTACTATTATTCGTACATTTCTTTTTGAAGTCCCGAATAAATCCTATTCCTCCAAGTTTTTGATTTCTTTTGGTAAGAATTCTGAATTGACATGTCCGCATTCTTTACAAGCAAAGATTGGGATGGGGATGTAGGTTGTTTGTCCTGTCCCTGTGAGCAATCCTGATGCTTTCCGCAAGTGCACTCCTTCCTCGAAGAAATGACCTTCGCATTTTTCGCATAAAACAGCTTTAGTTTGATCCAATGATACATTTGGTCTGGGCTGCATTACTTCTTAGCTTTGGTTGAACGTGTCTTTTTGGCTGCAGGTGTTTTTGCAGCTGGCTTCTTTGCTGAAGGCTTTCTACCTCTTCTAGGCTTTCCTTTTGCAGCATCGACAACATCCTTAGCTTGGTCAATTGTTTCCTTTGCTTCCTTTACAACGTCTTTTAACTCTTCCTTAACTCGGCGAGTTCTTCGTTTCACTTCTTTAGCAGTAGCCTTTACATCTTCTACTGCGTCTTCTACAGCATCGGGGATATAATCTCCATCGCTGTCTTTTACCTTACCTTTTTTAATTAGGTAAAATATAACTCCTGCTCCAACAAGAAGCAGTCCTAAAATAACTAAAATTGTTTTCATTGATTTTTTAAATTAATTAATTGTTAAGTATATATACGTATATAAATAGATCAAAATTTAGGAACACGCTTTGGTTTTATAGCCCATTTCCCGTACTTATCTTCCATTTCAAAATAAAAGTCTAAAGTAGATTTAGAAGTATTAATAACCTCTACATCGTACTCTTCTCGACTCATTTTAAATTCCTTAAGAAATTCAGTTCTTAAGTCATCTAATTTTCTAAACTCCTCTTTTTCATGATCTTCACTCAAGCGTTTCTTTCTTGCTCTATCAACAGAGGTATTAGAATGATACAAACTATGATCTACTTCTCCTTTAGGAGTAATAGCTGCTTTAAACTTATCGTTCATAGTATGGTAAACCAATTCTATCTCGAGTAGGTAAGGTCCTTGTTCAAAGTCTCCATTCGCTATCCTATCTCTGAGAGGATGACGGTTAGTAAGAGGTTTGTTTTTAGGCGTATAACTCCTCCACCACATAAACCTATCGTAAGGTTTTTTGAAGTAACGTTTCTTAAGTTTCGTTTCAGTCCAGTTTCTGGACCACTTAGGTTCGTAAGGTAGTATATGATTCATATTATAATATAAGAAAAATAATTCAATTAACCAAACATTATACGGTTAAAAGCAAATTTAATTACCTCTTCATCGTACTCTGTAAGTATCCTATATGCTTGTTGTTTTTGTTCTGCGGTTAATTTTGAGGTGGGTTGTTTGACTTTGTGCAATGGCTCGCATTTTCCTTCCTCTACTAACTCATGGTACTTCTTAATTGAATCGCTCATAACTTATTTTTAAAATTAATCTAAATCTCTCAGTTCTTTACCTTTATGTTTATCTCTACGTTTATACTTTTTCTTATTACGCACCGGTGTCGGTACACGCAGAGAATCTAACCATTCTTGATAAGTTAGAGTTACCTCTTTTAGTTTCTTTCCCTCCTTCTTCATTCCATTCATCATTGTAGTATATAAACATATCTTAAATATAAGAAAATTAAATGTAAGATACAACTTTTTTTCTGTATTTATTTCTAAACACCTTATGGCACGAATTCTACTTTTTCTTTTTCTTATCCCGACTTTATCCTATTCTCAACTACTAACCCAAAAAGATAAACAGATGCATTTTGCAGCAGGTGCTTTAGTTTCTGCCGGTACCTATTCTCTTGTTTACACTAAAACAAAGAGTAAGAAAAAAGCTTTGATATACTCCGTTGCTTCTTCTATATTGATTGGTACATTAAAAGAACTTTACGATAGCAGAGAGAAAGGGAATCGCTTTGATACACGGGATTTATTAGCTACATCTTACGGAGGCCTGTCCATTGGGGTTACATTCAACATATTCACAAAGAAAAACCCCTCCGATTAGGGAAGGGCTTTTATCAAATCCGCGCGTGGCGACTTCGTCGAGAGAAGAGACAGCGCCCCCCCTATCTCGTTGCCTCCATATTTGCTTTTTTGTAAGGTGTAATTAATTTCTTAATCTCTCCTGCTGCTTTTCTAGCTCTTGCTTGACTAGCTTTAGTAGTACCTCCATTTTCACTTTCTAAAATAGCATACTGTGATGCAATTTGTTCGAATAAATCTTGTTTTTCACTCATAATTTTAATTGTTTTGTTTAATTTAACTTTTGGATATCTGAATTCGGTACTAACTAATGTGTTTCCTTTATAGGTCCATTTATCATATAGACCGAATTCGTTTTGATATTCTCTTACTTTGATTTCCGACATTACATTCCCATCATTGCCATTGGGTCAATTTCCGGTTGTGCTGTCGTCTCTTCTATATTAGATACTACTGCTTCTGTTAGTAGCATAGTTCCCGATACAGATGCTGCATTTTCCAATGCAAGTCTTGTAACTTTAGTTGGGTCAATAATTCCTTCTTCAAACATATTAACTAATGTTTCTGTCCGAGGATTATAACCTTTCCATTCATCACCAGATTCTTTTATACCTTCTTCGATATTACCTATAAAGTCATTATCAAAGCCAGCATTTTGTAGAATTTTATAGAACGGTCTTTCAATAGCAGAAATTACTATACCGTAACCGGTCTGTAACTCTTCTTTAATACCTCCTATTTTAGATGATAGAGCTAAAGCAGCATTCAGTAAGGCTACACCACCACCTGGTAATATTCCTTCTTCTAAAGCTGCTTTTGTTGCATGAAGTGCATCATCAACTCTATCTTTCTTCTCTTTCATTTCTACTTCAGTATAACCACCTACATGTACCATTGCTACTCCTCCTAAGAATTTTGCTAATCGTTCTTGTAGTGTTTCTTTTTCGTAAGGAGATGATGTATCATCTATAAGAGTTTTAATATCTTCTACTCTACTATTGATAGCTTCTTCTTCTCCTAATGCATCTATAATTGTTGTAGCATCTTTATTAACAGTTACTTTAGTAGCTTTACCTAACCAGTTAATATCGAACTTATCTAATCTCATTCCTTTTTCATGAGATACAACTGTACCTCCTGTAAGAGTTGCTATATCCTCTAGCATTGCTTTCTTTCTGTCTCCGAAGTCAGGAGCTTTAACAGCTGCTATTGGTAATATACCTCTCATCTTATTAACTACCATAGTAGATAACGCCTCTCCGTCTATATCATCTGCAATTACTAACAGTGACTTACCGGATGAAGATACTGCTTCTAAGATAGGAAGTAGCTCTTTTACCTGATTCAATCTCTTGTCTGTAATTAATATAAACGGATTTTGAAGGACAGCTGTCATAGTTGCATTGTCAGTCACAAAATAAGGAGACTTATAACCTCTGTTGAATTGCATTCCTTCAACAGTTTCTAAATATGTTTCTCCTGTTTTTGATTCTTCTACAGTAACTACTCCATCAGTTCCAACCTTATCCATGGCAGTGGAAATTAATTCACCAATCTCAGTATCATTATTAGCTGATATGGTTGCAATCTGTTTTAACTGTCCTTCATCCGTAATATCTTTACTCTGCTCAACTAAGTAGTCTACAGTATCCTTTACTGCTTTGTCAATTCCTCTCTTAATATCAACAGCGTTAGAGCCTTTCTTTAGTTTGTCTAACCCTTCGTTTAATATAGATTGAGCCAACAAAGTAGAAGTAGTTGTACCGTCTCCTGCTTGTTCTGCTGTTTTTATTGCTGCTTGCTTTACTATTTGAGCACCAATGTTCTCTACTGTGTCTTCTAGTTCTATAGACTTAGCTACTGTTACACCGTCTTTAGTAGAAATTGGATTTCCCATTTTCTGCTCTATAATAACATTCCTACCTGATGGTCCTAATGTTGCTGTAACTGCTTCTGCTAACTTGTCTACTCCGTCTGCTAGTTGATTTCTAGCATCTTTTGAAAATATAATTTTTTTACTCATTGTCTGATTTTTTAACTACTGCTAATACTTCTCTGTCTTGTGCTATATAATACTCTTCTCCCTCGAAATCTATTCGGAGAGTACCTATTTTAGGTACGAGGACTATATCGCCTTTCTTGTGATTAACTGGTATAAATTGACCAAATTCTGACATTCTACCTTTTCCGGCAGCAATAACTTCGCCCATTTCTGGCTTTTCTTTTCCCATATCAGGAATAACTATATTCCCGTATGTTTGTTCTCCTTCATCGATTGGCTTAATAAGCAAACGATCATTGGATGGTGATAGTGTTTTTGACATGTATATAACTTTATTTGTTTAATATTAATATAAGAATAAAAATGATAAGATCAAACTTGAGAGCGAAAAAAAACTTATTTAATTTTCAAAGTCTTTAACTCTGAACCTTTGCTGAAAGGTATACCAATTCTAAGAAGGCCGTTTTCAAATGAAGCTTCAGCTTTACTCAATTGAAATTTACTGTCGATCTTCCATCCTAAATTAAATGCTCGTTTAGCTATACCTCTATGGTAGAACTTACTGTCGAGCTCCGATTTAGGTTTATCGTAGATTACTCTAAGAATGTTTGCTTGAATTTGAATCTCAATGTCTTCTTTGTCAATTCCTGTACATGCAATATCTATACCGATACCATTAGGTGCTTCGTAAATATCTACAGGATGTGGGACTTTGGATTCTTCTAAAGGACGGAAATGTCCTTGGGATTGTAAAAAATTTCTGACAAGTATGTCAAAAGGGTTGTTGTGTAATAATTCTAATGTACTCATATCATTTTAAGTGTTGTGACGTCCTAAGATCGTCGGGTTAATGTAATAAAAAATCGCTCTCAAGTTGATCTTTCATCTTATATAAATAGGTTTAAATTAACTTTCCTTATACTTTTTATATGATTTTTCTTCTATAAGCTCTGATCCTGTATTAATATTAATTAATTTTTTCACTTCGCTTCTCTTATCGTTAGTTATGTAGACTGCTCGTGCTAATTCTACAAATTCTCTCTCAAACCTCTTATCACGTTCGCAATCTCTAATCCGGTCTTCTATATTCCAAAGTTCCCTATTAATTTTGGCTAATTCAAGATAGTGGTTTTGAAGTTGACCATCATTGCTTTCAAATAATTCAATAACTAAAGGGTTTAGTGCATCAAATTCCTTCTGAATATTAATTAACTTATCTTTATCTTGTATGGTTAAGAGTTTTATTTCTAAAATTGAAATTTTATCTAATAGTTCTCCGTTTGATATTTCTATTTTCATATTAATGTCCTTCTTTCCAGTTATCTGCTATTTCAGGAGGTGCTTTTAGCGTCACTCCAGGTAATTGAGTAGTACTTTCCATTATCTCTTGAACGATAGGTGCAAACTCGTCTGCTTGATCTTCTCTAACATTAATTATTAATTGATCATGAACCTGAGCTTGTACACAAGCATCTATACCCATCTCCTTAGCTTTTCTATTTATTACCAAAGCAGCTCTATTTACTACCGCTGCTGCTAATGATTGCAATTGAAAGTTTAAGCAGTTATTTAATCCGTTACGGTAATCTCTATATGCTTGAGTAACTTGATCTCTAGGAGATATCGTTTTAATTACTTCACCGTTTTTCTTAATATATTTAGGAGGTATCTGAGTCTCTAACTGCTTTCTAAATCGCCAGTCCATCATTTTATCTCCAACTTTTTCAAAGAGGTTTTTTACTTTAGGTAAATGCCTTACTCTTCCAACGTAGTTTTTAATATAGCCATTCTCTTTAACTTGAGTTCTGGAATTATTTCTCCATTCAGCTAATTGAGGGAACCCGTCTAAGTAACCTTTTATTAACCCTTCAGCAGTCTTTTGATCTACATCTAAAGTCATTTTTAATGCGTAAGCTTCCATACCATAGGCAATACCTAATGAGTATGCTTTAGCTTTATTACGGGCAAGTGGTTCTAATTTCTTTAAGTAGTTAGAAGCGCTCTTATCTGCTGATACTCCGTTAGGAAATCTAGACTTATCGTCATTAAGTTTTTCAGTCTTTATAGCAACAGTAGAATAGAAGTCCCAGTTCTTATTAAAGATTTCTTGAAGAGCTTTATCACCAGTAACTGAGGCAAAACAATGAGGTTCAAGAGATTCGTAATCGGCATCGATTACCTTTCTACCATTTCCGGCAGTAAGAAATGCTCTTACTATATTAACGTATTTCATAATCACAGGAGCGTCTTCTCCTTCTTCTAACGGCTTAGGTAATTGCTGAGCATCTGATCCATACCTACCTGATACTGTTCCGTTCTGCTTAAAGTAAAAGTAGTACCTACCATCTTCATGACGGTCTCTGAATCTATCTACATAAGTAGATTTAATCTTTAGAAGTCTATTATATATACGTAAATTCTCTGCCCAAGGATAGTCCTTAGCTAAGGTTTTTACCATATCCATATCAAACTTATCTCTACCGGATTTAGTATTAGCACCTTTTACTTTAGGTTCAATTCCCATATAACCGAAGACTATTTCACCCAGATGCTTTTTTGATTGAATGTTAATGTAGTCTCCGTCGTTTGACTCCTTCCACATGGACATGGAAATACGAGCTTTTTCGACATCCTCTAGTAGGGATTCGTCTCCGGTTAATAGGAATTGTTTGACTGTTTCCTCTTTAGCATTGGATGCTTCAAACGCATCAATGTTCTTTTGAGTAAGGGAGTATTTACCTGTCTTTTCACTTTTTGGTAGTGCAATAGAGTATCGCTGGATAAGGTTTTGAGCCCAGTTACCTTTGTGAGACACTGGATAGTTTGTCATAGCGGTCGCTACTATCCACTCCTTTACTTCAGGAATAGCAATCAAAGATTTCATTACAATTTCTTTATTCTTTTTCTGATCTTCAACTATTTCGTTATGAATCTTTTCTAATAGTTCCATATCTAAATCAACTCCATATGCTTCCATAGGAACTGTTACTTCTCTGTATATAGGCATTACTTCATCTTTAAAAAAGAAATCCCATAAACCTTCTTCTTTTAATTTACCTAAATATAAATTACATATACGTAAAGTTAAATCGGTATCGGCAGATGCATACTTAGATAGTATTTCTAAATCTGCTTTATATATCTGAAAGCTATCTTTAGTAACTGATCCTCCGTTACTTTTAATACTCTCTTTAAGTTCTATTTGCTCTTCGTTAGCTGCTTTTTCAACATCTAAACCTAAAGCTTCTTGGTTCATTATTGCAATAGATTTCAATCCAAAAGGATTACCAAACCCAAAAGCACCTTCTTCGTATACTGTATGAACTAGTAAACCTGTATCTACCCATACTGATGGAAGTAAATCTACATTAAAGTAATTCTTAATAAACTGAACGTCAAAGGAAGCATTATGAAATACTAGCTTTTTACCCATAAGTAGTTTTAAAAGATTCTTTGAGATAACTTCCGTAGACTGCCCGTTAATCTCTTGAAGGACTAACTCATCTTTACCGTAGTCAAAAACTAAGGTAGGTAAGTAAAAACCAATACCTTCATCTCCTGATACCGACCAACCAATAATCTTATCTTTTCTAGGATTAAGACCAGTAGTCTCTGTATCGACTGCTAAAGTATCTGAGTCTATAATATGTTGATGAAGTAATTTTAAAGTCTCTTCATCTTGGACTGTATAGTACTTTTTTTCTAATTGCATATATAACCGTTTTATTTATTTAATAATATACGAAAAATTATTCAGAGTAAAAAATTCTTGAACAGCTTTCTTTCCGTCTTTAATATTTAATTTATCTTGATACATTTTTTCAATTGTATCCAATCTAGGAGTATAGTC
>Ga0102815_10002043_pt1 | contig 12441 bp, 10 predicted proteins | sample ColrivemetaGS759_FD_79113 | JGI IMG/M metagenome (GOLD analysis project Ga0102815, IMG submission 79113) | Estuarine microbial communities from the Columbia River estuary - Ebb tide ETM metaG S.759 | ecosystem: Environmental > Aquatic > Marine > Intertidal zone > Estuary | place: USA: Columbia...
AAATTTGCAGCCATTCTTTAAATTAAATGTTTGAAAATTTATCGTCCAGATTAGACAAAGCGTTCCAAACCTTAAAAGGTCATTCTTCATTAACAGAATTAAATATTGCAGAAACTGTAAAAGAAATTCGAAGAGCCTTAGTAGATGCCGACGTTAGTTTTAAAATAGCCAAAGACTTTACCAATACCGTAAAAGAGAAAGCCCTAGGTCAAAATGTACTTACCAGCGTTTCACCCGGTCAGTTAATGACCAAAATAGTAAACGACGAGCTAAAAGAGTTATTAGGCGGCGAAACCAAACCACTAAATTTATCTGGGAGTCCTACTATTATTTTAATTGCTGGATTACAAGGTTCTGGTAAAACAACTTTTTCAGGAAAACTTGCAAGTCATCTAAAATCAAAAGGAAGAAATCCACTTCTTGTAGCTTGTGATGTTTATCGTCCGGCGGCTATCAATCAGATAAAAGTACTAGGAGAGCAAGTGGGTGTTTCTGTTTATGCTCAGGAAGAGTTAAAAAATCCTGTAGAAATTGCTTTAAATGCAATTAAACATGCCAAGGCAAATCAAAACAATGTTGTAATTGTAGATACTGCAGGTCGTTTGAGTATTGACGAGGTGATGATGACCGAGATTGGCAATCTTAAAAAAGAGTTACAGCCACAAGAAATACTTTTTGTGGTTGATGCTATGACCGGGCAAGATGCAGTAAATACGGCAAAAGCATTTAACGACAAGCTAGATTTTGATGGTGTAGTGCTTACCAAAATGGATGGTGACACCCGAGGTGGAGCTGCTATTTCTATTAAAACTGTAGTAAACAAACCAATTAAGTTTGTTAGTACGGGCGAAAAAATGGAAGCATTAGACGTGTTTTATCCAGATAGGATGGCAAGTCGAATTTTGGGAATGGGGGATATTGTTTCGTTTGTAGAAAGAGCTCAAGAAAACTTCGATCAAGATGAAGCGGCAAGGTTGCAAAAGAAAATGCGTAAAAATCAGTTCGATTTTGACGATTTCTTAAAACAGCTGAACCAAATTAAGAAAATGGGTAATATCAAAGATTTAATGGCTATGATTCCTGGGGTAGGAAAGGCGATTAAAGACATTGATATAGATGATGATAGTTTTAAAAGCATAGAAGCAATTATTCATAGTATGACAACCTTGGAGCGTCAGAATCCACAAATACTAGACGGTAGTAGAAAAAATAGAATTGCGAAAGGCAGCGGAACCAGTACTACCGAGGTAAACAAATTGGTTAAACAATTTGACGAAATGCGAAAAATGATGAAGGCCATGAATAGCGGAAAAGGAATGGGTGCAATGGCCGGAAAAACTCCATTTAGACGATAGTGAAAGATCTTAGACAAAACTATACCAAGCACGAGTTATTAGAAAGCCAAGCAGGCGATAATCCTATAACTCTTTTTGCTGATTGGTTTGATAATGCACATAAAGGCAACGTATTAGAACCTAATGCAATGACTCTTTCTACATCAGCAAACGATATTGTGAATAGTAGAACTGTTTTGCTTAAAGATGTAAGAGATGATGAATTTGTGTTTTTTACCAATTACAATAGTGATAAAGGGAAACAATTGGCAATAAATGCGAATTGCACGCTCGTGTTTTTATGGTTATCTCAAGAGAGACAGGTTGTAGTGAGAGGAAAAGCCGTAAAGGTAAGTGCTGAAGAATCAGACGAATATTTTTATAGTAGACCAAAGCCGAGTAGGATAGGAGCTTGGGCCAGCAATCAGAGTAGCGAAATAAATAGCCGTGAAGAACTTGAACTTCAAGCTTCAAAATTTGAGGCAGAATTTAAAGACAAAGAAGTGCCAAGGCCACCGCATTGGGGGGGGTATGCCGTAATTCCAGAGCAAATAGAGTTTTGGCAAGGCAGACCAAGCAGATTGCACGATAGATTGCTTTATACCAAAATCGGCAAAAATTGGGAGAGAGTTAGGTTGCAACCTTAGGAGTTTATTTTAATAAGTATTCCCCAAATATATGATTTAGGGGTAATACAAAACGACTTTATTAAGCTCGTTTTTAGATGTAAGTGGGCTAGCTAGTCCGGTTTTAGAAGATTGGGAAAACGCTTATAAAGTTGAACTGGTTAAAACTTTTAAACCAAATATGAAGGTTTTTCGGGTAACGAGACCATAACTATGTCAAATTATCTCATTTTTTAGTAAAAGAGAGAACTTCATGAATACTAAGTAGTATTTACATGTAGTTTTGTCTTAAACAGTGGGTTACCAATTCAATAGTTTAAAGAATCTCATTGCCGGAAAGGTATCAATAGCATCGCTAGTAGTTACCCCTTTGGTAGTTTCAGGACTTGCATTGGTAGGTTTTCAAACCTATAGTCTAGTTACAGGAAAATCGTTTAAAGATATAAATTTCGAAATTGGAAAGCTTTGGGAGCAAGTGTCTAAAAACAAGGTAGATACGCCAATTGAGGAGTCAGAAGTTATTCGCTTTGTGTCGCCCAAGGTCAACGAAGTTTTACCTGCTATTTATCCGCAAATTATTCCACTTCGTAAAGTTGATATTCCAGAAATTGAACCCAAAAATGCATCACTTGTAAAGCCAAATCGCTACGATCAAAATTTTGTACGTCAGTTTGACAAGTTAGACGGGTTGTTAACCCAAATTTCGGATATTGATATACCCACGGTTGTTCAAAATCCTTTTCTTACCAAGTATTACAATCGTTTAAGTTCAGATTATCTTATAAATCCCAATATTTCTCCTAATCAAGGTAAATGGTATGTTGGTTTTGGTTTTTCGCCTACACTTAATTATAGGAGCTTTAGTTACGATCCTAGTTATGTAAATGGCGTTGCTGTTGCGGGCAATTTTAGATACACATTTGGGTTAACAGAAAATCAACGAAACACAAGCGATAAAGCGGTTACCTCTTATAATATTGGCGTGGATTTTGGACGCTATATTAGTTCTAAAGCACGCATTTATTCAGGATTGCATTATGCTAGTTACGGAGAGCAGGTAATGGTAACAGATGCAGACAAGACAAACTTAAATTATCCAAATGCGGAGTTTATGGGGCAATCTCCTATCTATGAAGTTTTTAATGAAGAAAATCCTTCGAAAAATATTCCGTATACCAATAGGTACGCATATTACGAAATACCGTTGGGTTTAAGTGTTGATTGCATTCAATTTGAAAAGTCTAAAATTTCTGTTGACGCAGGTATCAGTTTTCAGAAATTAAGCGAAGTTAATGCATTAGTTTATGATTTTGAGACCGACTATTATTATTGGATAACACAACAAAATAAAATTTTTAGGAAGTTCAATTTGGGAGGTTCGTTAGGAATAACGGCATCTCAGTTTGTGGCAGAAAGATTGGAGTTATTTATAAACCCACATTTTAAAATGAACATAAACTCTACTTTTCAAAAACCATATCCCGTAAATCAAAATCAGTATGCAACTGGTTTGCGAATAGGCTTTAAGCAACATCTTTTTTAGAATGCTTTTACGCTAATAGGTCACTCTAAAAACCTTACCTTTGCAAAAGTATGAAATCAGTATATATTGTTGCAGCAGTGCGTACCCCAATGGGTAGTTTTAATGGAAAACTAAGTAGCATACCAGCTACAAAACTGGGAGCTATCGCCATAAAAGGAGCCTTGCAAAGAGCAGGAATAAAGCCAGAGCAGGTAAATGAAGTTTTCTTTGGAAATGTGTTGCAAGCAGGTTTAGGACAAGCTCCAGCTCGCCAAGCAGCAATTTTTGCAGGTTTGCCAAATACAGTGCCTTGTACTACTATAAACAAAGTATGTGCCAGCGGAATGAAATCCATTGCTCTTGGAGCTTCAAGTATAATGTTAGGCCACAACGATATTGTTGTTACTGGGGGAATGGAAAATATGAGCCAAGTACCTCATTACTTACCTGGAAGCAGAGCCGGTTATAAGTATGGTAATTTTACAGCTATAGATGGCCTTGCCCACGATGGTTTAAGAGATGTATACAATGAGTATATGATGGGGAGTGCGGCCGATAGAACAGCAAAAGAGCACAATATTACGCGAGAAGAACAAGACGAATTTGCTATAAATTCGTATAAAAAAGCAGCCAACTCTTGGCAAACAGGTAAATTTAAAGATGAGATAGTTCCTGTAGAAATTCCTCAGCGTAAAGGAGATCCAATAATTATGGATGAGGATGAAGAATATAAAAATGTAAGTTTTGAAAAAATACCAGGACTAAGAGCGGTATTTGAAAAAGATGGAACAGTAACAGCCGCAAATGCATCAACTATAAATGATGGTGCTGCTTGTATTATTTTAGCTAGCGAAGAAAAAGTAAAAGAATTAGGACTTACTCCAATTGCAGAGGTAGTATCATTTGCAGATGCTGCACACGAACCAGAATATTTTACAACTGCACCTTCTAAAGCTGTGCCTATTGCCTTAGAAAGAGCAGGGTGTACTATTGCAGATATAGATGCTTTTGAGTTAAACGAAGCTTTTTCCGTGGTTGCATTGGTAAATAATAAATTGATGAATTTAGATCCTGCTAAAGTTAATATAAACGGTGGAGCTGTTGCTTTAGGTCATCCGCTTGGTGCTTCGGGAGCTAGAATTATTGTAACGCTTATAAACGTACTGAAGCAAAATGGTGGCAAAATAGGTGCTGCTGGTATTTGCAATGGCGGTGGTGGAGCAAGTGCAATGATTATTAAAAATATATAATCAGCATTAATTCGAAAAAGGAAATTAATTAAGTAATTTCCTTTTAGGTACGAAATTTGTTATTTCAGAGTTATACTATTAATGCGGCTTTTTGCAATCATATCTTTTATTCTTTTATTCTTATCGGCTAACGCTCAGGATGCTGAATTAGACTCTATTTACAGAGATTCTATTAGGAATTATGAATATCAATTAGAGGGGTTAAGCTATAATATTATTAATTCTGAGGATCTAAACGAGCGTATAACAAGTTGTTACTACTTCATTCAAACCTTAAAAGAAGCACTAAAAGTCCCTCAATCATTCTATTACGATTTTAAAAGCTTACGAACAGTTTCTGCATTACGGCCTGACGATGACAAGTTTAGAATTTTTACTTGGAACCTAATTTTAGACAGTGGAAAGTACATGTACTTTGGAGCAATTCAAATGAATACATCCGACAGTTTAATCCTTTTTGGATTGTACGATAGTTCTGATTACAACAGAGATTTAATATACGGCCAATTTGATAATAGGCATTGGGTAGGTGCATTGTACTACCAAGTGCATCATTACAAATGGAAAAAAGAAGATTACTATATTATGTTTGGTTGGGATGGTCAAGATGCGAAAACCAATAGGAAAGTATTAGATGTATTGTGGTTTGATGAAAATGGTAAACCCAATTTTGGTAAAGAGATTTTTAACTTTGATGGTGATGTTCAAGCACGGGTAATTTTTGATTTTTCGGATCAAACCGCTATGCTATTGCGGTACGATAAAGATGAAAAAGCCATAGTTTTTGCCAATTTAGTGCCCATAAACCCCTTACTGGAAGGCAGATATGAAAACTATGTGCCGGACGGCACCTATGACTATATGAAATTTGAAAAAGGAGTATGGAAACGTCATTTAATGATGTTTGAGGATAGGGAAAAAAATAGTAACGAATTGAGGCGATTTTAGCAGTTTTTCTATTCTTTTAAGTTTATTACATCTTGTTAGGCTTCTGCATTCTTTTTGTTTTCCGGAACTACAGTTCATAAAAAGCATTATTATGTAACAGATTCGATTGCCATCTCGTCAACTATAAAATTCTAAAATTGAATTAAGTGAGCTTTAAAGCCTTCTGTTGTATGGTATTCTAATGTGGGTAATGGAAATTTAATACCGTTCAGAATTGTTAATCCCGTTTTTACGAGCTTGTTATGCGTTTTTATTTTGGTAAGGTCAATGTCTGGAGCAATATAAAACTGGCGACTACGTGGTGTGCTAGTAAAATCATAATCTATTCCGTTGCTAGTAAACGTATTGCCAAATCCGCCATACATTCCGTCGGCACCATATCCAACAGCAATGTTTAACCAATCTGGTATTTTACAATCGGGAGCAAAGGCTTTTATATTTCCACTTAGCCAATAGGTTTGTGCATTATAGTCTTTTAACAAACGCTGCGGAAAATTTGCACCAAAAGTGTTGGGTCTAAATTTGGCGTATGGAGAAGGACTGTACGAAAATTTAAGGCTTATGCGTTGTTCTTCCCATAAAAGGTACTGAGAAATGGCTAATCCCGCACCAAATGTATTGGCAGTCATATCTCCCCAACTCGCACCCCAACCATCCGAAAATCCATCTAGAACCTCAACTCCGGTTTGAATAAAAAAACCGTAAGATCCACCAATAAATGCCGATTGCTTTTTTGTGTATCCTGCCCATTTCATCATTTCAATTCCAGCAACTCCTTCGTAGTAGCACGAAAAAGAATGACCTGCTTTATCCATTTGCAACCATTCTTTATTGTCATTTAGCAAATGAAACTTACTCATAGGATAATCAGAATACCACAAAAAGTATAGGCCACTCATTAAACCAGAATAGGCGGCAATATTGCCGCCTACTACTATTTTTTTACGTATATCTAACTGTAAAGAGTCGGAGCCAAAGGCAGACCCATAGCTAAAAATAACTAGGAAAATTAGGCTTCTAAGCCAGTATTGTTTCCTTGGTTGCATCTAAAATTGCTAATACATCTTTATGCGTTGCCGCTTGTGCATACACCCTAAGTAAAGGTTCTGTTCCGCTTGGTCTTATCATAACCCAAGCATCATTCTCTAGTAAAAACTTGATTCCGTCTACAGTTTCTTTTCCTTGTGTTTTATAGCCACCAAAAGCAGCGAAGCCTTCTTCAGAGTTACATTGATCTATAATAGCCCATTTTTTAGAATCTTCCACGTGCATATCATATCTGTCCATAGCAAAAGAACCAGTAATTTCATATACCTCGTCTATCAGTTGGCTTAAAAGTTTGCCTGTTTTTGCCATGTATTCCCAAAGTATTAAACCCATCCAAATGCCATCTCTCTCAGGTATATGCGTGCTTACAGCAATTCCTCCGCTTTCTTCACCTCCTAAAAGTGATGGATTTTCAATCATTTCTTTACAGATGTATTTAAATCCGATTTTGGTTACATGGTTTTCTATGCCATAATGATCGCATAAATTTTTAATTTTAGAAGTGCAACTAAAGCTGTTGTAAACATTACCTTTTATTCCTTTAAACTCAACTAAGTATCTAATAAGCAATAATATAATGTGGTGAGAGTCTACAAAGTTTCCTTTTTCATCAAATAGGCCAATTCTATCGGCATCACCATCAGTAGCTAAACCACTTGATAAACCTTGTTTTCTAATTTCTTCGGCAAATGGAACTAAGTTTCTGGCAATTGGTTCGGGTGCTTGTCCCATAAAACTAGGGTTGAATTCTGCGTGCATTAAGAACGTTTCAGGTAGAATTCTTCTAATTACATTTTGACCTGCACCATACATTGCATCATAACCAAATTTTAACCCGCAATTGCGAATAGCTTCAATATCAAAGTTTTTGTAAACGTGATCAATATATTCCTGTTCTTGGTCAATTATTTCAACTAGATGGTTCGCTTTTAATACTTCCCAAGATTGTATTTCTACGTCAAAACTATCAGGAATTAATGCTTCAATAGCATCTATTTCATCTTGAATTGCTGGTCCGCCATAATGGGCTTTTATCTTAAATCCATTATAACTAGGTGGATTATGACTTGCAGTAATTACTATCCCAGCATAAGCTTTATGAAGCAGGGTTGATAATGATACCATTGGGGTGGATACGAATCCTTCTGATGCATAAACCTTTATACCTTCATTTACCAAAACAGAAATTGTGGTTTCCGTAAAAAGTCTACCCGCAAATCGGCAATCGTAACCAATTACTACGCTATGATTGTCAGATTTTTGTTTTACCCAAAGTGCAGTTGCATAAGCTACTCGAGCCACATTTTCTGTGGTGTATTCTTTTGCTATAATAGCTCTCCAGCCGTCTGTTCCGAATTTAATTTTTGTCATTTATAATTGTATTTTATTCCAAGGATTATTTCTTAACGCTTTATAGTAAGCTTCCGCTTCTCTAGGTGCAATTTCTTGATTATTTATTTGCTGCAAAAGGAAATTAAAACGTTTTTCAGTTAGATATTCCTCTAGGCCTTGTAAATTTATTTTTATATTTAGTTCTTCTAAATTTTTTGCTGTAAGGTAAACTGTATGACCATCAATAAAAAACTCAGCTCCTTTTAATTGCTGAAAAGGTATATTGTTTTTTTTAGTCCAAGTTTCAAATACCGATATGCTTTCTATCTTCCAGTTTTTAGTTGTTAAATAGGTGAAATATGAATCTTCGGTAGCATTTAAAAGTATCTGCTTGTTGTCATTAATTGCTCGCTCTAACACTTTGTAAATTAACTCATTCTCGCTACTTGAATTTATAGTTGGACTTAAAATTCTATATTCTATTTCCTTTTCATCTACAATTTGATAAAAATTTCGAAAGACTTTTGGGTCTTCCATAGCCTGATACTTTAGATCAAAAGCCAATTGGGGATTAGCTCTAAAGTCATTCTTGCCAAATTGAACCAAATTAGCTTGAAACGTATTACTTAGTAGTGCATTCCAGTAACTTAATGAGCTATTTCCATTTGCATTATTGGGAATTTCTTGTGCCCGCATTAAGTCTATTACATCTGCGGCATCAATGTATCCAAAATTAATTTTTGCTCCATTTTTGCTAACTCCGGTAAATGAAAAGCCTAAAATTCCAAAATCGAAATTTCGTTTAAAAATCTGCCAAGCCTCATGAATAAAAAGGTCGTTACTGGTAACAAAAGGTCTGTTTGCGGTACTTTCTAATTGGGCAAAGCGTTCTTTTGAAATTTGAATCTTTTTTTCGCTGTTTTCCCAAAGCGGCAAATCTCCGGTAAGTAATCTTGGATAGACTAATGTTTGTATTTCATTTACAATATTAAAACCAATGCTTTCTGTTTGCAAAGTTGCAGATGCATGAAGTAACGCTGGAGTATAGTCGTAAGACTTAGGTACTTTAGATCCACTAGCACATCCTGCAAGTAAAAATACGAGAACTAGTTTATTAAATAAATGCATTTTCACCTGTTATTTCCATTCCTAAAATTAATAAATGTATATCGTGTGTACCCTCGTAGGTAACAACCGACTCTAAATTCATCATATGTCGCATCATAGGGTATTCGCCCGTTATGCCCATTCCTCCGTGTATTTGCCTTGCTTCTCTAGCAACGTTTATGGCTATTTCAACGCTGTTTCGTTTAGCCATACTAATTTGTGCAGGAGTCGCTTTTTCTTCATTCATAAGCATACCTAGTCTCCAAACTACTAGTTGAGCTTTGGTAATTTCTGTTAGCATTTCTGCTAATTTCTTTTGTTGTAATTGAAACCCCCCAATTGGCTTACCAAACTGATGCCTTTCGGATGCATATTTTTTAGCACTTTCGTAGCAATCCATTGCGGCTCCTATAGCTCCCCAACTAATGCCGTATCGTGCAGAATTTAAGCAAGTTAAAGGGCCTTTTAGTCCTTTAACATGGGGGAAAATATTGCTCTTTGGAACACGAACATTATCAAACACTAATTCTCCCGTGCAGCTAGCACGCAAGCTCCATTTGCCATGGGTTGTAGGAGTCGTAAATCCAGGCATTCCCCGTTCTACGATTACACCATGCACTGCACCTTCTTCGTTTTTAGCCCAAACTACGGCTACGTCAGCTTCTGGAGCGTTACTAATCCACATTTTGGCACCGTTTAAAATAATGTCGTTTCCATCTTCTCTGTAATGTGTAGTCATTCCCCCTGGGTCGGAGCCGTGGTTTGGTTCTGTTAAGCCAAAGCAACCCAGCATTTCGCCAGAACCAAGTTTAGGTAAATATTTACGCTTTTGCTCTTCGCTACCAAATTTGTAAATGGGATACATAACTAAGCTACCCTGTACACTAGCTGTAGAACGAATACCACTATCGCCTCTTTCTAGCTCCTGCATTGCTAAGCCATAGCTAATATAGTCTAAGCCGCCACCGCCATATTCTGCGGGTATTTGAGGGCCAAAGCAACCTACTTCTCCGAGCGGTTTTATTATGTGTGATGGAAAATAATTATTTTGGGCACAAGCTTCTATTATAGGAGAAATTTCTCTTTTAACATAAGACCTTACAGAATCGCGAACTAATTTATGTTCTTCTGTAAGCAAGTCATCTATTGCATAAAAGTCTGGATGGGTAAAAGTATCCTTTCCCTTTTTCTCTTCTTTTAGAGCATTTATTTCAGCCTCAGTCATAAGATTTTAAATATGTTTGCAAATGTAAAATTTAAGCCCACAAAACACACAGATATGGATAGTTTAGAAGCAGAATTGAGTATTGATAACATAAAAGTAAAGGCTTACCATGGTTGGTATGATGCTGAAAGAAAAGTTGGCGGAATGTATTCGGTTTCGGTACGCGTATTTGGAGCGGTTTCAATAGATCAAAATTTTAACGATTTAGACTCTAGTGTGAATTATGAGAAAATTTATGAAAATGTGATTGAAATAATGGCACAAGAGTTTAAGCTTATAGAAGAATGCTGCAAGGCTCTGTTTGATAAACTTAAGCAACTCAAACCAAATGCTGTTTGGGAGGTTTTATTGGTAAAAGAAAATCCTCCAATAAAATATGTTGGAGCTACAAGTTTTAAATTGAAAGGATGAAACACATTTTCTACATAAGTATACTTGCTTTTGCACTAGGCTGCAAAGTACCTAAATCAGCAGTAAATAGCGAAGTGCCACCAAATGTGGAGTTTGAAATAGCACGTCTAAAAAGCCCAATTTTGGGTGAAGTTCCCAGTCATCTTAAATATCAAAGTCTACCTGAAATAATGGGGGGCAAAGATTTAAGAGCAAAAACTAAGTTTTATCCCAATTCTTGGAATGTAGTGGACGATAATTTTGCAACACTCAGCATTTCTAAAATGGTTTATGATCCCAACAATACTAGTGTTTTTTATTTCTGTACGGGAGAAGGCTGGTTTAATGCGGATGCAGCTAGAGGCAATGGCGTTTGGAAAAGTATTAATGCCGGAGAAACTTGGACACAATTAACAAGTACAACTGATGAAGCATTTTACTATTGCCAAGACATAATTGTGCATCCAACAACGAGCGATATTTATGTGGCTACGCGAGAAGGAGGACTGCAACGTTCTACAGATGGAGGACAAAGTTGGGTGCAAGTTTTAGGTGGAGGGAATGGCTCTAGTGCAAATAGAGCTGCTGATTTAGAACTTACAGCAGATGGGGAAATTGTGGTAAGTTTTGGAATTTTTAATACGGATGGAATTTATATTTCTGAGACGGGAGATATTGGGTCTTGGCAGAAAATAGTAACGGGTTTACCTAATGGAGGATACGAACGACTAGAAATAGCAACAGCCAAAAGTAATGCCAATATAATGTATGTTATTCCGCAAAATGGAGCGACTAACAAAATAATGGGTGTTTGGAAAAGTGAAGACAAAGGCCAAACTTGGGTAAAAAAAGAAAATCCAGGCGGAGATTTAGATATGGCCAAAGTGCAATCTTGGTACGATTTGATTATTGAAGTAGATCCAAATGATGCAAATACCATTGTAGCGGGTGGCTTAAACCTTTGGAGAAGCAAAGATGGCGGAGATAGTTGGCAGCAACTTACCGAGGGTGATAAAAGAAAGACCACTGATTTACAATATGTACACGTAGATCAACACGAGGTGGTGTTTCAAAATTCAGATACCGTTTATTTCTTAAATGATGGCGGAATTTATAAATCTGACAATTTTACCGCTGATACGCCCGTATTATATGATGTCAATAGAAATTACAATTGTACACAGTTCTATTCAGTGGATATTCATCCCAATACAGATGGAGATTTTGTGGTTGGTGGAACACAAGATAATGGCACTAACGGTTCGCTAACCGAGGGAATTAGCGAGTTCTATTTGGTTTCTTGGGCAGATGGTGGATTTAGTGCAATAGACTATGAAGATCCAAGCTATGTTTATTCAACCACACAAGAAAGAAGGGTTTATAGAAATGTTGATGGAAGAAGGGACACCATAACCAACAATAAAATAACGGATGCCAATACCTTGTTTATCAATCCGTTTATAATTGATGCGTCTAATCCTCAAACACTTTACCAAGCCAGTAGCATTGGTGTTTGGAGTTTAGAAAATGCACGAACAGCTGATAGCAGTAGTTGGAAACGGATTTGCCGTCCATTGGGTGTTGTTACCGCATTGGCTACAAGTACAAGTGCACCAAATACGGTGTACTTTGGTCGCCAACAAACTTTGCTTCGTATTGC
>Ga0102815_10002045_pt1 | contig 12437 bp, 14 predicted proteins | sample ColrivemetaGS759_FD_79113 | JGI IMG/M metagenome (GOLD analysis project Ga0102815, IMG submission 79113) | Estuarine microbial communities from the Columbia River estuary - Ebb tide ETM metaG S.759 | ecosystem: Environmental > Aquatic > Marine > Intertidal zone > Estuary | place: USA: Columbia...
AATAGTTCAATTACCTTTTACGTATATCAACACTAAGGTTTTTAAAAAGCAAATGTTTGATTTTAAATCACAGTATAAAAATTTTATTAAATGAAACTAACCCCACAACAAATACAACAACTATATAAATTTACGCGTCAACATTATGTAGAACATTATGATGTGCAAACCGAGTTGGTTGACCATTTAGCTAACGATATTGAGCAAATTTGGCTAGAAAAACCCAATTTATCTTTTGAAGCTGCAAGAGCAATTTCCTTTAAAAAATTCGGAGTATTTGTGTTTATGGATGTTTACGGAGCTAAACAAAGTGCCTTACAAAAAAAATATCTGAAAATTTTATGGCTACACGCAAAAGATTGGTTTAAACTTCCTAAAATTATGGTAACTACTACTCTTTTTTACTTTTTTTACTTAGGCTTAGGTAAGTTCGACCAAGATTTTGCCTTAATTATTTTAGGTATTATTATTGTATTTGGTTTGTTAAAGCATATTCTACTACTTAGAAAAGTGAAAAAACGACAAAAATTAAGAGGTGAAAAATGGCTCTTAGAAGATCTTATTTTTAGAGGTTTGTTTTTCGGTGGAATTACAGGTGTAAACTTGGTTAATATTATAAACCTAACAAGTCCTGAAGTTTATAGTATTTATTGGGCGCTCTTTTATGCAATGATTTTCACTATCGTTGTAGTTTATGTATACATTAGTACAATTGTCTTGCCAAAAAAAGCAGAACAATTACTCATGGAGAATTATCCTGAATATAATTTAACAACTACATAAAACTTTGTAACTTTCAACCAAAATTGCACACATATAAATTACAGTCAACAAACTTAACCACATGATATCACATTTTTTAAAGTTTGAATGGAAACAATTTTTTCGTTCATCGTATTGGCAAAAAAGTATTGCTTTAAATATTTTACTTGGCTTTTTGGCTGTGTATTTTATGCTTACTTTTTTAGTTTTAGGAATCAGTATTTATCCAATATTGAAAAAACAATTTCCAGAATCTGATCCGTTAATTATGGTAAATGGGTTTTTGTTTTACTGGTTTTTAGGGGATTTGTTAATGCGTTTTTTTATGCAAAAATTGCCAGTAATGAATATAAAACCATTGTTAGCACTTCCTTTAAAACGCAGTACCATTTTAAATTATGTTTTAGGAAAATCGGCTATATCGTTTTTTAACTTTTTACCGCTTTTTGCAATCATTCCGTTTGGTGTTATTTTAATTTTTGAAGATTACAGCACAACCACAGCCTTAATTTGGATGTTAACAATGTACATTTGTACATTAATAATAAACTTTTTAAATTTTATTGTTGAAGCAAAATCTGCCGAAACAGAACTATCTTTTTTACCAATTATTGTAATTGCTTCTGGTTTATTTGCTTTAAATCATTTTGATATTATTTCGTTTTCAACTTTATTAGGAAATTCAGTAAATGCAATAATTGAAAACCCACTATTAGTTAGTATTCCAATTTTAATTTTAATTGGTTTATATGCTGCAAATTACTCCGAATTAAAGAAAAAATTATATGTTGATGGTTCGTTAAAAGCAAAAGCAGATGTTGCTGTAACAACCGATTTGGCTTGGACCCGTAGATTTGGAGATATTGCGCCGTTTTTACAGCTTGATTTAAAATTGTTGTGGAGAAATAAACGTCCACGTTCTACTATTTTTATTTTAGTTATTGGTTTGTTATACGGATTAATTTTTTATCCGAATCCTGTATATAAAGAAATGATTCCAATGTTCATTTTTGTCGGAATTTTTGTGACCGGAATTTTTATGATCAACTTTGGGCAGTTTATTCCAGCTTGGGATAGTGGTTATTACAAATTGTTAATGAGTCAGAATATTAAATACAAGCAATATTTAAATTCGAAATATTCATTAATGACCATTAGCGCAGTAATTATGTTTGTGCTAAGTATTCCATATGTTTATTTTGGATGGAAAATATTAGCGATTCACTTCGCTGCAATGGTATACAATATTGGTATAAATTCTCACGTGTTATTGTATGGAGGGTCGTTTAACAGAAAAAAAATTGATTTAACTCAACGCGCTGCTTTTAACTATCAGGGAACCGGTGCTGTGCAATGGCTCATTGGATTTCCATTGTTGTTAATTCCAATACTTATATTTTACGTGCCTTATAAATTTATCAATTTTGAAGCAGGAATAGCCACCTTAATTATTTTAGGTGGAATTGGAATTGTATTTCATCAAAAATTAATGAATTTTATTACCAATCAGTATTTAAATTCAAAACACAAAATGATTAGTGCTTTTGATCAAAACAATTAAAAAAATCAACTTTCAACCTTTAATCTTTACAATTTTCAACTTACTATGATACAATCTATAGAACTTTCAAAAAAATACGGAGAAGTAACCGTTTTAAATATTCCATCATTAGAAATTCCAAAAGGTCAAGCATTTGGTTTGGTTGGTAATAATGGTGCAGGAAAAACAACCTATTTTAATTTATTGTTAGATTTAATAAAACCAACAACCGGATACGTTTTAAACAATGAAATTCAAGTAAATAAAAGTGAAGATTGGAAACCTTTTACTGCAGCTTTTATTGATGAAAGTTTTTTAATTGGCTATTTAACTCCTGAAGAATATTTTTATTTTATAGGTGAATTGCGTGGAATGAATAAGGCCGATATTGACACTTTTTTAAGTCAGTTTACAGAAATATTTAATGATGAAATTTTAGGCGGAAAAAAGTACTTAAGAGATTTATCGAAAGGAAATCAAAAAAAGGCTGGTATTGTTGCCGCATTAATTGGGAGCCCTGAAGTTATTATTTTAGATGAACCATTCGCAAATTTAGATCCTACAACACAAATTAGACTTAAAAAGCTGCTAAGAGATTTAACTAAAAATAGCAATGCAACCATTTTAATTTCGAGTCATGATTTAGGCCATGTAACTGAAGTGTGCGAGCGAATTGTGGTACTAGATAAAGGAAATATTGTAAAAGATATTAAAACTTCAGAAGAAACTTTAAAAGAGTTAGAAGCGTATTTTTCTGTGTAAGTTATTTAAATACACATTATTTTGTATTTTTACAAACCTTTTACAATAATTACAATAAGAATAAGTTAAAAGGTTTATAAAAATAAACGCTTTTGAATAATACCTTTAAAATATTTGTTAGCTTTTTTATTGCACTAATTATTGTTGGTTGCTCAACAAAAAAAGATGCTTTTTTAAATAGAAATTTTCATTCAGTTAACACAAAATACAACATACTTTTTAATGGACATGAAGCTTTAAGAATTGGTTTAGAACAATTAAATGCCAATTATGAAGATAATTTTTGGGAACGCTTACCTGTTGAACCTCTTAAAGTTGATGTTTTAGCATTACCTGGATTAAATGGTGATGCTGATAGTTCTCCTAAAGAATTCGAAAGAGCTGAAGAAAAAGCAGTAAAAGCTATTCAAAAACATTCCATGCTAATTGTAAGGCAGGAAAGAAATAAACAAATTGATGATGCTTATTTATTATTAGGAAAATCGAGATATTATTCTAAAAGATTTGTTCCTGCTTTAGAAGCATTCAATTATGTAATTAGTAACTATCCAAGAGCCAATTTAATTAATGAAACTAAAGTTTGGCAAGCTAAAACGTTAATTCGTTTAAGAAATGAAGAGCAAGCTATTCAGAACTTACAATTATTACTAAAAGACGAATCAATAAAACAGAAAATTTTTGAAGATTCGCATACAGCTTTGGCAATGGCATTTATTAGTTTGGATAGTTTAGATAAGGCATTGTATCATTTAAATAAAGGAGTTTTAATAACAAATAAAAATAAAGTTATAGCAAAAGCTATGATTACTAAAAATAAAAAAAATGTAATCAAACCAGATTTATCAACAAAAAATGCCGAACAAACAGCACGTAATTTGTTCATTATTGGTCAACTGTATAAGGATAAAGGCAACATAGACTCTTCAAATATTGCATTTAATAACATTATAAAATTTAATAAAGCACCGCGTAAATATAGCGTGAGAGCTCAAATAGAAAAGGCTAAAAATTTTATTACAAAAGAAGATGCTTTATCAGCTATTGAGGCGCTTCAAAAAATGGTAAAAAACAGTGATAATAAACCATATTTAGACGAAATTTATTACCAACTTGGGGTAGTTGAAAATGAAAATAATTCAGAAATAGCTATAGATTATTTTAAAAAATCATTATTAGCAAGTGATTTAAATAATTTACAAAAAGAGCTTTCTTTTGAAGCCGCTGGTAATTATTATTTTGACAAAGCTCAATTTGCAACTGCAGGAGCTTATTATGATAGTGTTTTGGGGATTACTACTGATGAAAATTCCAAACGAGTAAGAAGATTAGCAAGAAAACGCTCAAACTTAAACGATGTTATTTTGTATGAAAGCATTGCAAAAAATAACGATAGTATTTTAAAAATTGTTGCAATGAGTAAAGAGGAGCAATCAGTTTTTTTTACTTCATATATTGAAAAAATAAGGTCAGCTGATGTAAAGCTAGAAGAAATAAACTCAACTGGAAGTAGGTTCTTTAACGGTTTAAGTTCAAATAATAAAAATGCTAAAAGTACTGGAAAATGGTATTTTTACAATACACAAACATTAGGATTTGGAGAACAAGAGTTTAAGCGTATTTGGGGAAATCGTCCGCTTGAAGAAAACTGGAGACTAAGTAATAAGACACAACTTAATTTTAAAGGAAATAATTTAGATGTAGCGCAAGTAGTAAAAAAGATTGACGCCTCTAAAAAATATGATCTCGATTATTATTTAGAAAACATTCCTTCAGATGAATCTAAAATTGATAGTTTAAAACTAGATAGAAATAATGCATATTATAAACTAGGTGTAATATATAAAGAACAGTTTAATGAGTATGATTTAGCGATAGATAAGTTTGAAGACTTACTTTTATTAAACCCAGATGAAAAGCTTGAAGTTCCAACAAAATACCATTTATATAAAATTTACGAAAGTCAGAATAACAGTAAGGCAGCAGTATTAAAGGATGATATTACTACTAATTTTGAATCATCTTTGTATGCTAAAATACTTTTAAACCCAAATTCAGTATTAACCGAAGAAGTTAATAATGCTCCTGAAAGCGAATATGCATTAGTTTTTTATGATTATAAAGACAATAAATTTGATACCGTTATAGAAAAAGTAAATCTAGCAATAACTAAATATGAAGGTCATGCCATTGTGTCAAAATTTGAATTACTTAAGGCCTACACAATAGGTAAAAAAGAAGGAATAGAGGCTTTTCAAGTTGCCTTGGATTTTGTTGCAACAAATTATCCGAATACCGAAGAAGGAAAAAAGGCATTGGAAGTAATTGAAACTATAAAATCAAAAATATAATAACCTCATTAATAATAAGAATCATGTTTTCAGAAAAAAAAGAAAAACAATCCCAAGTTTTAGAGCGTAATATTATTGGTAAAAACACTTCAATTGTTGGAGATATAATTTCAGAAGGAGATTTTAGAATTGACGGAAAAGTTGAAGGAACTATAAAAACAAATGGAAGAGTTATAATAGGTGGTTCTGGAATTGTAAGTGGTAAAGTAGACTGTAATTATGCTGATATTGAAGGTAAATTTTCTGGAGAATTATCAGTTAATAGTGTGTTGTCTTTAAAGGCTACAGCAAAAATTTCTGGAAATGTTGTTGTTGGAAAATTATCGGTTGAGCCAGGCGCAGAGTTTAATGCTACTTGTGCAATGAAAAATTCAACTGTTAAGGAGTTAAAAAATGGAAAAACCACCAAAGAAAGGACAGCTTAATAAATATTTGCAACTCACAGGTGTGGCTTTTCAAATGGGTTTAACAATCTATTTAGGCGTTTATTTTGGTAAAAAACTAGATGTGTATTATCAAAATACTAACAAACTTTTCACCATTATACTTACCCTTGTTTCACTAGTTATTGCCATTTATAGTGTTATTGCGCAATTAAAAACAATTGATGATAAATATGAATAGTCCCTTAGGTTTTGGACTCAAACTTTTTGTTAGTCTAGCAATTGTTTTTTGTGCTCATATATCAATTTTATACTATTTGAATTTTCCCCTTTACGAAAATAAAATCATCTTATCGTATGTTTTAAACTTTATTTTAGGGATAACTATTTACATTCTTCTCTATAAATTAAGAATAAAATACTTAGATATTTTAGGGTTTATATATATGGGTGGAAGTTTATTAAAATTTGCAGTATTTTTCATTTTTTTTAATTCAACTTATAAGGACGATGGAAATGTAAATTCATTAGAAGCAGCTTCTTTTCTAATTCCATATTGTATATGTTTATTTTTTGAGACTTTTTATTTAATAAAATTATTGAATACTAAGGTTTAACATACTGTTTTTTCATTATTTAGCAAAAGAGAAAACCGTAAAAAAATATTTTTTAGTTTTTAATATAAAACCGTACATTTGCAAAATCTTTTAAGAAAACACTATTAATAAAGTGATATGCATAGAATTAACTTAGTAAAAATACTTTCGTTACTGCTATTAACTGTAACAATTTCAGTAAATGCACAACATGATTCTCATGTAGAGAAGGTTGTTGATGCAACCCACACGGAAGAAGTGCCTGTGGAAAAAGATTTAAAAACTGAAATTAAAGAATACATTAACCATCACTTGTTAGATTCTTATGATTTTAGCCTGTTTTCTTACACAACAGATGCTGGAGAACACAAATATATTGGAGCTCCATTACCAGTGATTTTATGGGATGGCGGTTTACAAGTATTTTCTTCTTCAAAATTTCATCACGGTGAAACATTAGCTGAAGTTAGTGGTAATTTTTACAAATTATATCACGGAAAAATTTACAAAACAGATGCTGAAGGGACAATAACATATGATGAAGAGCATCACGCAACAAACGTAAAACCTTTAGATTTTTCTATCACTAAAAACGTTGTTTTTATATTTTTAGTTGGATTGTTAATGTTCTTTATGTTTGGCAGAATGGCTAAAAATTACAAAAAGAGTGCACTTCCTTCAGGTTTAGGGCGTTTGTTAGAGCCTATCATTTTATATGTTCGTGATGACATTGCAATTCCAAACATTGGTATAAAGCATTACAAAAGATATATGAGTTATTTATTAACTATCTTTTTCTTTGTGTGGATTATAAACTTATTAGGTTTAACCCCGCTTGGAGTAAACGTTACTAACAATATTGCAGTAACGTTAGCTTTAGCGTTAATGACATACTTTATTACAACTTTTTCTGGAAATAAAGATTACTGGAAACATATTTTTTGGATGCCAGGTGTGCCAACTTTAATGAAAATTATTTTAGCTCCTATTGAACTTTTAGGAACTATTATTAAACCATTTTCATTAATGATTCGTTTGTATGCAAACATTACGGCTGGGCATATTGTATTAATGAGTATTATTGGTTTAATGTTCATTTTCAAAAACTGGATTGGTAGTCCGTTATCATTCGGATTAGCGTTTGCACTATCTTTACTAGAATTGTTGGTTGCAGCGCTACAGGCATATATTTTCACGATGTTATCTGCATTGTACTTCGGTTCAGCGGTAGAAGAACACGATCATCATTAAAAATTGAATGTTTAATTAATTAATATATATAATATGGAAGGTCTAAATTACATTGGAGCTGGTTTAATTGTTATCGGTGCTGGTATTGGTATTGGTAGAATTGGTGGACAAGCAATGGAAGCTATTGCACGTCAACCTGAAGCTTCAGGGAAAATTCAAACGGCTATGCTTATTGCAGCAGCACTTATTGAAGGTATTGGGTTTGCAGCTTTATTTGCAGCTTAAGAAAATTACAAACAATAGCTATAACGGTTGGTTGTAGCTATTGTTTAAAATTATTAATTAAAAAAATAAAAACACATATACCATGGAAAAATTGATAGAACAGTTTTCATTAGGATTATTTGTTTGGCAATTAGTTTTATTTATTGGATTAGTACTTTTATTGAAAAAGTTTGCTTGGAAACCAATATTAAATGCTGTTAATGAAAGAGAAGAGGGTATTAAAAATGCCTTAGATGAAGCAGAAAATGCACGTAAAGAAATGCAAAATCTAACTGCAGATAATGAGCGTATTTTAAAAGAAGCGCGCGCAGAACGTGATTTACTTTTGAAAGAAGCACGTGAAATGAAAGAAGGAATGATAGCTGATGCAAAAGAAGAAGCTAAAGTTCAGGCTACTAAAGTAATTGAACAAGCACAAGCTACAATTCAAGCTGAAAAACAAGCTGCTATTTCTGAAATTAAAGGTCAGGTGGCTGAATTATCAATAAACATAGCTGAAAAAGTTGTAAGAGGAGAACTATCTGATAAAGCAAAACAAACAAAGCTTGTGGCAGATATGTTAAAAGAAGTAACTCTATAAGTTAACAAAAATGAGCGGATCTAGAGCAGCAATAAGATATGCAAAAGCAATATTAAGTTTTGCACTTGAACAAAATAAAGAAGTTGAGGTGAATAACGACATGTTGTTGGTTGCTAAAACAATTGAAGAAAGTAAAGATTTACAGTTATTGTTGAGCAGTCCAATTTTAAAATCGGACCTTAAAAAGTCAACGTTAAAAGAAGTTTTTTCTGGAAAAATATCAAGTTTATCAGTTGGTCTAATTGATCTTTTAGTTGATAATAAAAGATTGGCAATATTAGTTGATGTTGCTAAAAAATATACAGAAATATTTGATAAATTAAAGGGAATAGAAGTAGCTAAAGTAACTTCTGCAATTCCTTTAACTGAAGATTTGAATAAGCTAGTTTTAGCGAAAGTAAAAGAAATTACAGGAAAAGAAGCAACTATTGAAAATATAGTAAATCCAGATATTATTGGTGGATTTATTTTGCGTATTGGAGATGTTCAATACGATGCAAGTATTTTCAATAAATTACAAGTATTAAAAAGACAATTTGAAAGCGAAAGCTAAATTTCAAATTAAAAAATAAAAGATTTTAGTTTTAAAAAATATAAAAAATGGCATCAATAAAACCAGCTGAAGTATCAGCGATTTTAAAACAACAATTAGCAGGATTTGAAGCATCTGCTTCGTTAGACGAAGTTGGAACAGTATTACAAGTGGGTGATGGTATTGCTCGTGTATACGGTTTGGCAAATGCTCAATATGGTGAACTTGTTGAATTTGAAGATGGATTAGAAGGGATTGTATTGAACCTAGAAGAAGACAATGTTGGTGTTGTTTTGTTAGGACATTCTAAAAACATTAAAGAAGGTTCTACTGTAAAACGTACTGAAAGAATTGCTTCATTACAAGTAGGTGAAGGAATTGTTGGACGTGTAGTTAATACATTAGGTTTTCCAATTGATGGTAAAGGTCCTGTCCAAGGTAAAACTTTTGAAATGCCTTTAGAGCGTAAAGCTCCAGGTGTAATTTATCGTGAGCCCGTTACAGAACCATTACAAACGGGTTTAAAAGCGGTAGATGCTATGATTCCTATTGGTAGAGGTCAACGTGAGCTTATTATTGGTGACCGTCAAACAGGTAAATCAACCGTTGCTATTGATACTATTATCAACCAAAAAGAATTTTACGATGCTGGTGTGCCAGTATATTGTATATATGTTGCAATTGGTCAAAAAGCATCTACAGTTGCTGGAATTGCAAATTTATTTGAAGAAAAAGGAGCAATGGCTTATACAACAATTGTTGCTGCCAATGCATCAGATCCAGCTGCAATGCAAGTATATGCTCCAATGGGAGGTGCTGCAATTGGAGAATATTTTAGAGATACAGGTCGTCCAGCTTTAATTGTTTATGATGATTTATCTAAACAAGCGGTTGCATATCGTGAGATTTCGTTATTATTACGTCGTCCTCCAGGACGTGAGGCGTATCCAGGAGACGTTTTTTACTTACACTCTCGTTTATTAGAACGTGCTGCAAAAGTAATTAATGATGATACTATTGCTGCTCAAATGAATGATGTTCCTGATTCTTTACAAGGAAAAATTAAAGGGGGTGGATCGTTAACAGCTTTACCAATTATTGAAACACAGGCAGGTGACGTTTCGGCATACATTCCAACAAACGTAATTTCAATTACAGATGGACAAATTTTCTTAGATGGAGATTTATTCAACTCTGGTGTTCGTCCAGCTATTAACGTTGGTATTTCAGTATCTCGTGTTGGAGGTAATGCACAAATTAAATCAATGAAAAAAGTAGCAGGTACTTTAAAATTAGACCAGGCTCAATATCGTGAATTAGAAGCGTTTGCTAAATTTGGTTCGGATTTAGATGCAGCTACAATGAATGTTATTTCTAAAGGACAACGAAACGTTGAAATTTTAAAACAAGCACAAGCAGATCCTTTTAAAGTTGAAGATCAAATTGCAATTATTTATGCTGGTTCTAAAAACTTGTTAAAAATAGTTCCTGTTGATAAAGTAAAAGAATTTGAAGCTGATTACATTGAGTACTTAAATGCAAAACATAGAGATACTTTAAATACTTTAAAAGCAGGTAAATTAACTGATGAAGTAATTGATGTATTAACAATTGCTGCAAAGGAAGTTTCAGCTAAATACGCATAAATTAAGATTTTAGTATTGAGTATTGAGATGTAATTTCTCAATACTTAATACTCAATACTAGATACCAGAAATAAATGGCAAACTTAAAGGAAATACGTAACAGAATTACATCCATTGGTTCAACAATGCAGATTACTAGTGCCATGAAAATGGTATCCGCTGCAAAGTTGAAAAAAGCTCAAGATGCAATTACACAAATGCGGCCGTATGCTGAAAAACTTACTGAACTTTTACAAAGTTTAAGTGCATCACTTGAAGGTGAAGTTGGTGGCGTTTATTCTCAGCAAAAAGAAGTATCAAATGTTTTAATTGTTGTAATTACTTCAAACCGAGGTTTATGTGGAGGTTTTAATTCATCTGTAATTAAAGCTACTGTAAAACATGTGAAAGATAATTATAAAGGAAAGAAAGTTGAATTGGTTACAATAGGTAAAAAAGGAAATGATCTTTTATCTAAAACATTTAATATTGTTGAGAATCATAATGAAATTTATGATGATTTAACCTTTAATAATGTAGCTGTTATTGCTGAAAAAATAATGAGTTTGTTTGCTGAAGGGAACTATGATAAGGTTGAATTGATTTACAATCGATTTAAAAATGCTGCAACTCAAATTGAAACAATTGAACAGTTTTTGCCAATTACTCAAATTGAAGGAGATGTAAAAGTAAATACAGATTATATTTTTGAACCATCTAAAGCTGAAATTGTATTAGAATTGATTCCTAAATCATTAAAAACACAATTATACAAAGCAATTAGAGATTCATTTGCTTCAGAACATGGTGCTCGTATGACTGCTATGCATAAAGCAACAGATAACGCAACTGACTTACGTAACGATTTATTGTTAACATATAACAAAGCTAGACAAGCCGCAATTACTAATGAAATATTAGAAATTGTTGGTGGTGCCGAGGCCCTTAACAATTAGACGAAGCCAAAGCAGAGTCAAATTTTCAAAAGGTGTTTGAGGCCCTTAACAATTAGACGAAGCCAAAGCAGAGTCAAATTTTCAAAAGGTGTTTGAGACCCTTAACAATTAGGCTTACTTTAGAGAAGTCAATTATTTTTAAAACATTTATAAGAGCTTATCATTTTTGATAAGCTCTTTTTTTTAATAATTTGGTACGTGTTTTGTTAACTTATAATTAAAAAAGTGAAATGAATAAATTAGCATTTACTATAGTTTTTGGATTTTTATTTTTAGCATTTTCTTGTTGTAGTAGCTCAAAAATTAGTAACGATAAAAATTTTCAAAATAAAACACCATTTAAAGTTACTGAAGCATCTTTTAAGACTTGGGTTGGTGGTCAACCTGGTGTAAAAGGGTATTTGGTTAAATTTGAAATTGATAATTCAGAGGTAGTTTTGGATACAGTTTATTTTAGAAATATGAAAGCAACCTTTAAAAAAGACCTTACTTCTTTAAATAATACATTCTTAGCAAGTTTTGTTTTACCGAACAGATTTAGCGATATCATTTTACATAAAGATCCTAAAAAAGAGTTTGGAAATGAGCCTCCTAAACTTACAAAAAACATACCTTTTATTTTAAATGATAATGAAGCAGTAATAGTATACACCTTTAATAATAAAACTGAATATTATAAAGTTGCTAATCTTGTTGAAATAAAAAATACTTCAAAAAATTAAATTATTGCAATGTGTAATTACCACAAAAACAGTCGAATAAGAGGGTTAAACTCATAATAATCTTTTTTGGCATAGATTTTGAAATTTCTATACTATAACCCAAAAACTAAATGATTATGAAAACTTTAAAATTACTTTTCGCAACCTTAATAATA
>Ga0102815_10002048_pt1 | contig 12431 bp, 10 predicted proteins | sample ColrivemetaGS759_FD_79113 | JGI IMG/M metagenome (GOLD analysis project Ga0102815, IMG submission 79113) | Estuarine microbial communities from the Columbia River estuary - Ebb tide ETM metaG S.759 | ecosystem: Environmental > Aquatic > Marine > Intertidal zone > Estuary | place: USA: Columbia...
AAACTTTTTATAAAAGCCGAAGAGGCTTTCAAAAAATTATCAACAGCAATTAATCACGCTGAACCTATTGAGTTATTTTGTAATGGTGAATTTATAAAAAATCAATTAGAAGATTTTACTACTGTTGAAATAGTGAACGCACGTCAAACCGAACTGGCTTCAGCCGATAATCAAAACCTGAAAAAAGCTCAAAACATTGCTGCTGCTATATCCAATATTAAAAATATTCAATTCAATACAAAACCACAGCCTTCCTTTAATAAACAGTTTGATTTATTAATTGAAAATTTTCTTCAAAATACCAAAGACGGTTATACCAATTACTTGTTTTGTGATTCAGAAAAACAAGCCGACCGATTTCATGATATTTTTAACGATGTTGATACCAAAATTCAATACACAACTATTGTTTTTCCTTTGTACCAAGGCTTTATTGATGTTGACAATAAATTGGTTTGCTATACGGATCATCAAATATTTGAGCGTTATCATAAATTTAGGCTGAAAAATGGCTATTCTAAAAAGCAATCTCTAAAATTAAAAGAACTAACAAATCTTGAAATTGGTGACTACGTAACGCATATCGACCATGGTATTGGTCAATTTGGCGGACTGCAAAAAATTGATGTTGAAGGAAAAAAACAAGAAGCCATAAAGTTAATTTATGGTGATCGTGATATTTTATACATTAGCATTCACTCGCTTCATAAAATTTCAAAATACACCGGAAAAGATGGCAAACCGCCTAAACTATACAAGTTAGGATCCCCTGCCTGGAAAACCTTAAAACAAAAAACAAAATCCCGTATTCGCCATATTGCATTTAATTTAATTGAATTGTATGCCAAACGCAAAATACAAAAAGGCTTTCAATACCAACCCGATAGTTATTTGCAACACGAATTAGAAGCCAGCTTTTTATATGAAGACACCCCTGATCAAACTTCATCTACTCAAGATGTAAAAAATGATATGGAAAGTGAACAACCAATGGATCGATTGGTTTGTGGGGATGTTGGTTTTGGTAAAACTGAGGTCGCTATTAGAGCCGCTTTTAAGGCCGTTGACAACGGAAAACAAGTAGCAATTCTAGTACCAACTACCATTTTGGCTTTTCAGCATTTTAAAACTTTTACGGAACGGTTAAAAAATTTCCCAGTTACAGTTGAATATTTAAATAGGTTTAGATCTGCCAGCCAACGAAAAGGTGTGTTAGAAGGTTTGGAAAATGGCTCGGTAGATATTGTTATTGGCACACATCAGTTAACAAATGCCACTATTAAATATAAAAATTTAGGTTTGTTAATTGTAGATGAAGAACAAAAATTTGGAGTAGCTGTAAAAGACAAACTAAAAACCATTAAAGAAAATATTGATACACTTACTTTAACGGCAACACCAATTCCGCGTACTTTACAGTTTAGCTTAATGGCTGCGCGTGATTTATCTATCATTAGCACACCTCCTCCAAATCGTGTTCCTATCGAAAGTCATGTAATTCGTTTCTCTGAAGAAACCATACGAGATGCTGTTAGATATGAAATTCAACGTGGCGGACAAATATTTTTTGTTCATAACAGAATTGAAAACATCAAAGATGTTGCGGGTTTGATACAACGTTTGGTTCCCGACGCTAAAATTGGCATTGGACACGGACAAATGGATGGTAAAAAACTAGAAGCTTTAATGTTGGCTTTTATAAACAATGAATTTGATGTTTTGGTTGCAACAACCATTATTGAAAGCGGTTTAGATGTCCCAAATGCAAACACCATTTTTATCAACAACGCGAACAATTTTGGCTTGTCCGACTTGCATCAAATGCGTGGTAGGGTTGGACGATCTAACAAAAAAGCATTCTGTTATTTTATTACGCCTCCATACCATATGATGACTGATGATGCCCGAAAAAGAATTCAAGCCATTGAATTATTTACCGATTTGGGAAGCGGTATTAACATCGCCATGAAAGATTTAGAAATTCGTGGTGCAGGAGATTTATTAGGCGGTGAACAAAGTGGTTTTATCAACGATATTGGTTTTGACACCTATCAGAAAATTTTAAATGAAACCATTGAAGAGCTTAAAGAAAATGAGTTTAAAGATTTGTATAAGGAAGATTCTGACAAACCTAAAGATTATGTAAAAGACATTCAAATTGATACCGATTTTGAAATTTTATTTCCTGATGACTATATAAATGTAATTACTGAACGATTGAGTTTATACAACAAATTGGGAGAACTTAAAACCGAAGAGGAGTTGCTAAAATTTGAAGCAGAAATTATTGACCGTTTTGGTGAATTTCCGGCACAGGTCGAAGATTTACTCAACAGTGTTCGCATAAAATGGATTGCCAAACATTTAGGAATTGAGAAATTGATTTTAAAACAGAAAAGAATGATTTGTTATTTTATTTCAGATCAGCAAAGTTCATTTTATAATACTCCTGTATTTTTACAAGTGGTAAAATTTGTTCAAAACAATCCAACCACTTGTGTAATGAAAGAAAAACAAACCAAGAGTGGATTGCGGTTATTGCTTACTTTTATTAAAATAACCTCCGTTAAAAAAGCATTAGAAACACTTCAAAAAATATGAAAATAAAAAACCAACACCTAACTCATATTTTTGAATTAAATATTGCAGTTCTTTTAATAAGTACTTCAGGTGTTTTAGGTCGTTATATTTCAATGCCTCCGCCAATTACAATTTGGTGGCGTTGTATTTTTGCAGTGTTCTTTTTAGGTTTGTTTGTATGGTATAAAAAAATAGATTTAAAAATTGCATCAAAAAAAGATCTAACCACCATTATTTTTGCTGGATTTTTTATGGGTGCACATTGGGTTACTTATTTTTACGCATTACACCTCTCTAATGTGGCTATTGGTATGTTATCTCTTTTTACCTATCCCGTAATTACAGCCTTATTAGAACCCCTATTTTTTAAGACAACGTTGAATAAAATGCACGTTTTATTAGGGGTAATTGTTTTAATAGGGATTTATTTTTTAACCCCTGAATTCAATATTGAAAATAATTATACGCAAGGTGTTCTTTTTGGATTAATTTCAGCCGTATTTTATGCAATACGCAACATTTTAATGAAAAAGAAAGTTGTAAAATATAATGGCTCAGTGCTGATGTTTTACCAAATGATTGTTATTTCAGCAGTTTTATGGCCAGTATTATTCATTTTTGAAGTAAGTCCATCCATAAATGATTGGAGCGCATTGTTAATTTTAGCTTTCCTTACTACATCGGTTGGACATACGCTTTTTGTAATGAGTTTTAAAAATTTTTCGGTAAGTACAGCGAGCATCATGAGCAGTGTTCAGCCCATTTATGGAATATTATTTGGAATGTTTTTTTTAGGAGAAATTCCTGCTTCAAAAACCATTATTGGCGGTATTTTAATAATTTCAACTGTTGTTATTGAAAGTTATCAATCTCATAAAAATATAAAAAATGGAATTCTTTAAAATTATTGAGAAACAAACTTCTGAGGAAAATATTCAAGAGAAAATTACACCTCAAAATTTAGAAAATTTTACCGAAAGTATGTTTCTTCTGGAACAACTTGAAAATGATTTTAGTGGCGCAACATTGTGGGGCGAATTTTTAATTAGTTACGATAAAATTAAAGGAGGTGTTCGGTTTGCATTGTTAGATTGCCCTAATGCTTTACAATGGACAATCACAACTGATTTTTCTGCAGAAAAAAACAAAATTGTTTTACACGCCACAATTAACCAGATTCAAAAACCTGATGAATTTATTGAAGAAATTGAAGAATTTTTAATGGAATGGGAAGCTGGTTTAAACAGTCAATTTTAAACTGAAAATTCCATTTTATAATAATTATTAATATCAATTACCATCATTCCTGCTTCTTCAGCGGCTTGTATTCCAAGAATTCCGTCTTCAAAAACAACACAATCTTTTGGATTTACACCCATCAAATTTGCGCATTTTAAAAAAGTTTCAGGATGCGGTTTAAAATTCAGCACATCATCTGCTGTAATTATTGGATTAAAATAATGTTCTAAACCTAAAATAGACAATGTTCTTCGTGCTCCAAACTGCGTACTGCCAGTTCCAATAGCCATTGGCAATAGTTTATGATATTTTCTAACAACATTGCACACAACTTCAATTTCTTGGGTTTCTGTTACCAACTTTTTATAAACGTCTGCCTTCACTTTTCCAACTTCCTCAGGGTTCATTTCAGTTCCAAAAAGTTCATTTAATCTAATTATAGTAGCCGCTTTTGGCATGCCTGTTAGCTGCAAAAATAACTCACCAGTAAAATCTATTCCAAACGGAGAAACTGCTGCTCGCCAAGCTTCAAAATGATTTTGCATTGTGTTTGCAACGGTTCCGTCTAAATCAAAAATTAAGGCTTTTGCTTTTGGTGAAATTTCTATCATCATATTTTCAAAAAGCACAAAAGTACTGATAATCTATTCTTTTGAATGCTTATTTTGAGTTTTATTAAAACTTTAAATGGCTTCGTACAATTTTCCTGGCAAAGGTTTTACTACACCTTTCATCTCTAAATTGAATAAAATAGTTGTTGTTTTGTGAATGGGAATATTGCAATTAATTGCAATAACATCTAATAATTCTTTGCCGTGCTCAATCAAAAAATCGTAAATAATTTGTTCAAATTCATTTAATTCCACAAACAATTGCTTTTGAATTGCTTTTGGTGACTTTTTATCTAAATTCCAATTCAACATTTCAACCAAATCATTTGCAGAAGTTAAAATCGCTGCTTTATTTCTTTTGATTAAATCGTTACAGCCTTTGCTAAAATTATCGGTGCTTCTACCTGGAACTGCAAAAACATCTCTGCTATAAGAATTTGCAATATCAGCTGTAACCAATGAACCTCCTTTATCGGCCGATTCAATAATAATAGTTGCTTCGGAAATACCAGCTACAATGCGATTTCGTTTTAAAAAGTTTTCTCTTATTAGTTCATCATTGTGCCAAAAATCGGTTAAAAAGCCACCATTTTTGTGCATTTCAGCCACATGTTTTTTATGCGATTTAGGATATATTTCTTCAAATCCATGAGCCAAAACACCAACCGTTTGCAAATCATTTTTCATCGCTGCTTTATGCGCACAAATATCAACGCCATAAGCAAATCCACTAACAATTATTGGATGGTATTCTTTTAGGTCTGAAATAAGTTTCTCACAAAAATCTCTACCATAACTTGTCATGTTTCTGGTTCCAACAATACTTATTATTGGTTTGTTTTTTAAACTGAAATTTCCTTCTTTGAACAATAAAATAGGAGCATCAATACAATGTTTTAGTTTTTCCGGGTAGTTTTCCTCAGAAAAATAAAGGACTTCAATATTGTTTTTCTGAATATATCCAAGTTCTTTTTCTGCAGCTTTTATGTTTTCAGGATCAAATAAATATTGAATGGTAGACGTTCCAATGCCATTAATTTTTTCGAGGTTATAGGGTTTCTCTTTTAGCACATTTTTTGCACTTCCGCAATGAGAAATTAACTTTTTTGCATTGATATCACCAATACCTTTTACACGCTGCAACGCCAAAACGTACAACAATTCTTCTTCAAGCATATTTAACAATTTGAGGTTCAATATATAAAATTATTGTTAATAAAAAATGTGATAACTCTTTATTTTTTGGTTGGTTTTCTCTTATATTTGTTACGATGACATTAGCAAAATACATAGGAGATTTATTATACCGATACGAGTGTGTGATTGTACCAAATTTTGGAGGTTTTGTAACCAATGAAATTTCAGCAAAAGTGAATCATTTAACACACACTTTTTACGCACCCTCAAAACAATTAACTTTTAATTCTCATTTACAAAATAGTGATGGTTTATTGGTTAATTATGTGGCGAGCGTTAAGAACACTTCATATTCAAAAGCTTCAGTGTTTATTGAAAACGAAGTCAATTTATGGAAAACATCCTTGATAAATGAAACTGTAGAATTAGAAAATATTGGTTCTTTTTATTTAAGTAAAGATGGAAAATATATTTTTGAACCTAGTAATACTGTTAATTATTTGACCTCTTCTTTCGGTTTGAATACTTATGTTTCACAGGCTGTAAAAAGAGAAGAATACAAAGAAAAAGTACGAAAACTTGAAACTATAGCCCCTGTTTTACCTTCTGAAGAAAACAAACGCAAAACGCCTGCATTTATTAAGTATGCTGCAACCGCAGCTATTGTTTTTGCTTTAGGCTCAGTTGGCTGGAATCAGTATCAAAAATTTGAGTACAATACTTTATTCGCCAAAGCTGAACTACAACAACAACAAGTTGAGAAAAAAATACAAGAAGCTACTTTTGTAATTAACAATCCATTACCTGCAATTACTTTAAGCGTAACCAAGGAAACTTTTAATTATCATATTATCGCTGGCGCATTTAGAGAACCTGAAAATGCTGAGAAAAAACTGCAAGAATTGTTAGAAAAGGGTTATGACGCAAAAATCTTAGGTGTTAATAAGTGGGATTTAACACAAGTTTCATTCAATAGTTTTAATTCTGAAAACGAAGCCATCAATTCACTAAATGACATCCATAAAACAGAGTCAAAAGACGCTTGGTTGCTAATACAAGAGTACTAAAATTCAAATTTTAGATTTAATTCTTTTTAATAAAATAGCCATATATTTGTTGAAAATTTATGAGCATGACCGCGAAATCACCTAAAGAGTCTTTAACTGTTTTAACTGATATTGTTTTACCTGGAGAAACCAATCCTTTAGGGAATTTATTTGGCGGTGAATTACTGGCAAGAATGGACAGGGCTTGTAGTATTTCAGCCAGAAGACATTCACGCAGAATTGTAGTCACAGCATCTGTAAATCATGTTGCTTTTAACAAAGCCATTCCATTAGGAAGTGTCGTTACCATTGAAGCCAAAGTTTCACGTGCTTTTAAATCATCCATGGAAGTATATGTTGATGTTTGGATTGAAGACCGAGAATCACAACAACGAACTAAAGTAAACGAAGGAATTTACACATTTGTAGCTGTTGACACCACGGGAACTCCCGTTACGATACCTCAAATAGTACCAGAAACTGAACTGGAAAAACAACGTTATGAAAGTGCATTGAGAAGAAAACAACTGAGTTTAATTCTTTCTGGGAAAATGAATCCTCAAGACGCGACCGAATTAAAGGCGCTTTTTAGCTAATCATTTTTACATTTTATAAATCCACAAAGAAGGATCTTCGGTTGTGGTGTTTTTAGATAAAACAAAACCTATAATGGTTTTCCCTGTAACTCTATCGGTAAAAATAGTACCTATTTCTTGTTTAGTAACAACCTTATCTCCAGTATTTACGGTAACATTTTCTAAGTTTTTATAAACTGTTATATAATTACCATGCTGAATTAAAACAGCTTTTTTGTTTCCTGACAATATCTGAACAGACAAAACAGTTCCGTTAAATACAGCTCTCGCTTTACTCCCCTCTTCTGTTGTAATTCTAACACCATTACTTTCAATAGTTGCTGTTGTAACAATTGGATGTGGTTGTTTTCCAAAATACATCGAAACATATCCTTTTTCAACAGGCCAAGGTAACTTACCCTTATTAGATGCAAATTGTGAGGCCAGTTCTTTGGCTTCGGCTGTTAATACAAAAGTTCCTGAAGTTGCGCCACCAGCACTGTTGTTCGAGGCAGCAATTGCATCTCTAATTATCTTATCAATTTGTGCGTTAATTCTGTTTTCTTCTTTTATAAATTCTTTAATTTGTCTTTCGTACTTATTCTCTTTTTTCTTTACCTGAGATAGCACAATTTCTTGCTCCTTTTTTTCTTTTTCCACAACACTTTGCTCTTTTTTCTGTTTATTTACAAGCAACTGTTTTTGATCTTTTTTCACTTTCAAGGAATCTGATAAAGCCTCTAACTCAAATGTTTTAACTTGAATTTCTTCCCCTTGCATTTTTCTAAATGAAGTATATTGCTTCATATATTGAAATCTTTTATATGCCTGAAAAAAATTTTCAGAAGAAAGTAAAAACATAATTCTGCTATTCTGAGACTTGCTTTTATACGATTTATAAATCATATCTGCATAATCTTTCTTCAAAGCTTCTAAATCACGTTTATTTTTATTTATTTCAAGTTGATTTTCATAAATTTCATTTCCAAGTTCCTTTGACTCCTTTGATATTACCGAAATTAATTTTTCTCTTGTGTCAATTTTTTTATTTAAATCTAAAAGTTCAATCAATAAATTTTTTTCCGTTCTTTTGGTATTGGAAAGCAATGCGTTGATGTACTCTTTGTCTTTTTGAAGTTGAATTCTGCGCGCTTCCAATACTTCACGCGAGTTTTGAGAAAATAAATTTGCACTAAAAATGAGTGCTAAAAAAACAAGGACATACTTAAATTTAAACTGCATTATTTTAAACTAATTTTTTTATAACCTGATGGTATTTCAAATGGAAAAGTCAATTCTTTATTAAACTCAGCCGACTTATATTCGAGATTTATAGTTGTTGAATTTTTACCATTAATTGCCATAATATCAATATTTTGAGGGAATTGCTCTCCTTCTATTTCTTTATAAGTTGGATAGGAAATTAACAACAATTGATTTTTCTTTACCTGCCTAATTTCTTGCTTGTTTAATTTAAAATTTTCAGGATTCATAAAAAACAAAACCCCAAATAAATCATGCTCTTTTTTTGGTGTTAATTGGTAGGTGTAATTTGTAATTTTAGAATCATATTTTCCGTTTCTTAAATCAAAAACAGCTTGTCCTAATAACATATTTTGCACTTGTTCAAAATCTAATTCAATACCAAGCCATTTACTAAGCAATGAAAAATCTCCATCAAAATAGGTGTTGTTTATCTTTTCGTAATAACTAACATTGGTTGGTGTAATTATTAATTTAGCAATAGGAATATTCAGTTTGGTTGCGCTCATCCAAATCGTTTTATCCTTTTCAATTCTCATTTTAATATTAATTGATACTGTGGTGCTTTTATCCTTATACTTGGCATTTATCTTAGCATCAATTGTTTGCTGATTAAAAACACGCTCGTAATGATTGCTAATTATTTTTTTGGCTGAAACGACTTCGAGCGTAGTGGTTTCCGTTATATTTTTTTTTGATTTACATGAAGTAAATGCCAAAAAAAGTAATAAAATTATTTTTAAACTATACTTCATTTATTTTTTCTTAATTGATTCGCTTTTTGCATGTATTTTAAAGCTTCCGTTTTATTGTTTAATCCTTCATAACTCATGGATAATTGCTCATAAAAATCAGCTTCCAAAGCAATGTTCTCGATAACAAAATCAATGCCAATTGTTAAAACGGCTATTGCTTCATTATATTTTGCTAGTTTGTTCAGTGCCCATCCGTTCATGTGATATAAAAAAGGTTGAGAAGGATAAACCTCTAATCCGCTTTTACTGTCAGAACACAACATTTCATAAAGTTCATTTTCAGATTCGTAAATTAAAATTTTTTGTAATATTTTATAATCCTTATTGGTATTGTATTGCCTTTTTAAATTTGAAAGACTGGTATTTTCAATAGGTGCAGTGCCTACCTCAGTTAAACTATCGGTTGGCGTTAATCTGCTTTCTAAATAATTTTTATAACCAACAATTTTTGTGCTCGACAATGCGTTTTTTTCAACCTCAATTATTAATTTTTGTGCATTCTCATATTCATTGTTTTGTAAATACAGCAAAACCAAATCCTCAGTAAATTTTGGACTAATTTCAATAAGTTGCTTTTGTGTTTTAATAGCTTCTGAAAAATTTCGTTGTTGTTTATATATCAACACTTTATAATCTAAAAGATACACGTTTTTCGGATCTTTCTCCAACGCTTTATTTATAAATATTTCTGCTTCAAAATAATTTTTAAGGGCTAAATAATTTTTTGACAACTCAAATTCAACTGCCAAACTAGTGCTGTCAATTAGATAACATTGCTCTAAACTTTCAATCGCTTTTCCGTAATTGCTGATCGCCTTTTGCTTCAAAGCTTCAAAAAAATGTGTTTGAAATTCAAGATATTTTTCTTCTTTACTTAAATCTTTTTTGCCCGAAATTATTTCTTGCAGCGTTAATTCTTGAGCATATGAAACCTTGGAAAATAATAAAATTCCAGCAAAAAAGAAAATGTATAAATAGTTGCTCTTCATATTTGGGCGCAATATACAATTTATTGAAGTTAAATTCCTTTAGGAATTGCATCAATTAATTTTTTTGTGTAGGCCGTTTTTGGGGTTTTGTAAATAGCATCCGCATCGCCAATTTCTTCAATTTTGCCTTTATTCATTACTATTAATTGATCGCCCATATATTTAACAACAGCCAAATCGTGAGAAATAAAGATATAAGTAAATCCAAAATCTTTCTTTAATTCGTTCAGCAAATTCAATACCTGTGCTTGTACCGACACGTCCAAGGCTGAAACCGATTCGTCGCAAATAATTAATTTAGGTTTTAATGCAATGGTACGCGCAATGCCAATTCGTTGACGTTGACCTCCGGAAAATTCATGCGGATAACGATAAAAATGCTCCTCAGTTAAACCAACACGATGTAAAATATCAAAAACATATTTTTTCCTTTCAGTCGCACTGCTTAAAATTCCATGAACTATCATTGGTTCTATAATGGCTTCACCAACTGGAATTCTCGGATTTAAGGATGAAAAAGGATCTTGAAATATAATTTGAACTTCTTTTCTGAAATTTTTTAAATCTTTTTTTGAAAGGTTGGTAACATCGTTTTGACGATAAAATATGTGGCCTTTTGTTGCTTTTTCTAAATGAAGAATTGTGCGGCCCAAAGTTGTTTTTCCACAGCCAGATTCACCAACCAAACCCAATGTTTCACCTTCAAATAATTGAAACGAAACATTGTCTACCGCTTTAACTTCGCTTTTTTTTCCAAAAAAGAAACTATTGTCTGCATTGAAATAAGTGGCCAAATTTTTAACCTCCAATAAGGGCTTATTGCTATAAATTTTTTGATGAAAAGCAGTTCGTTCTTCAGTTGTATAAATTTCAGGCTGAATGGTTTGTTCCATAAAATCTTTAACTGTTGGCAATTTTTTTAAACGCCCTTTTAAACTTGGTTTTGAATTAATTAAAGCTTTTGTATAATTATGAACCGGTGAAACAAATACTTTTTTAACCGGCCCTTGTTCCACAATTTTGCCTTGATACATCACCAAAACAGTGTCTGCAATTTCCGAAACCAAAGCCAAATCGTGCGAAATAAAAATAATACTCATTTTTGTTTCCTGCTGTAACTCTTTCAACAACTCAATTATTTCCTTTTGAACAGTTACGTCCAAAGCAGTTGTGGGTTCGTCTGCAATTAAAATTTGAGGTTTACAGGCAATAGCCATGGCAATCATAACCCGTTGTTTTTGCCCGCCCGAAATTTGATGGGGATATTGGTTAAAAATAGCTTCAGCTCGAGGTAATTTAACTTTGTTAAACAAATTAATTACCTGTTTTTTAGCTTCAGGTTTTGATATTTTTTTATGTTGAAGTAAAATTTCAATCACCTGAAAACCACAAGTTAAACTAGGATTTAGTGAACTCATGGGTTCTTGAAAAATCATAGATATTTGATTGCCTCTAATTTTTCGAAATGCTGTTTCCGATAGTTTTGTTAAATCCGTATCGTTAAAAAAAATACTTCCTGAAACCTTTGCGGTTTTTGAAAGTAATCCTAAAATAGCTAAGGAAGTAACTGATTTTCCGCTACCAGATTCACCTACAATTCCTAAAATTTGCTGGGTGCCTAACGCAAAAGAAATTGGATGGACCACCATGTTGGTTTCTCCACTTGACTTAAAAGAAATAGTTAAATTTTGTACACTTAGCATGGTTCGCTTTTGATTGCTAAAAATACAGTTTTAATGTTAAATATTAAATATTAGAAGTTGAAAGTTGCAATCGGCGACTTATGGCGTTTATTTTGCGTAATTTTGCAAAAAATTTAGAGGGAATGAATTACGTATCGGTTGAGAATATATCAAAATCTTTTGGAGAGTTAGAACTTTTTAGCAACATTTCTTTTGGGATAAATAAAGATCAGAAAATTGCATTTATTGCGAAAAATGGAACTGGAAAAACTTCGTTGCTCAATATAATGGCAGGACTTGATAGCCCTAATAGCGGACAAGTAATTTCTCGTAAAGGATTGAAAATAGAGTATTTATCACAAGAAGAATCTCTTGATTTAGAATTGACAGTTGAAGAAACCATTTTTAATTCAGACAATGAAACCTTAAAAATTATTGAGGAGTATGAACATGCATTGAACAATCCAGATGATGAAAAAGCATATCAAATGGCCTTTGAAAAAATGGAACGCCACAATGCCTGGGATTTTGAAACGCAATACAAACAAATTTTA